>Ga0115566_10002720_pt1 | contig 14505 bp, 18 predicted proteins | sample COGITO_mtgs_1204_3_FD_87173 | JGI IMG/M metagenome (GOLD analysis project Ga0115566, IMG submission 87173) | Pelagic marine microbial communities from North Sea - COGITO_mtgs_120405 | ecosystem: Environmental > Aquatic > Marine > Epipelagic | place: Germany:Helgoland, sampling site Kabeltonne...
AGAATTTCGCCGTCCTCGCCCACATTCGCGATATCGATAAAGCCTTTCTGCTTGAACCGGCTGCCCCGCTTGGTGACGCTGACCAGGCCCGGATCGAGCGGGCCGAACCAGTTGGTAAACGCCATATGCTGGTCCTCATCCAGCGGCTGGTCGCGCCAGATCAGGACGGCGTATTTGTCCATTGCGGCCTCGATCCGGGCGGCTGTTTCCGCGTCAATCGGCTCACGCAGGTCGATACCCGAGGCGTAGGCCGAAAAATTCTCTGTGACAGGGTCGATTTTTAGCGGCATCAGGTTTCCGTCGCATCGATGTTTCGTCTATCTTAGACATCTAATTAATCTAATAAACAGCGGAGACATCAACGTGGCCAACAAGGATTTGCGGGACTGGATCAGCGAGCTAGAAGCGAACGGCCAGTTGCAGCATGTGAGCGGTGCAGATCATCACGAAGAAATCGGCGCTATCGTCGATATCCACATGCACAAGATGACCAACCCTGCCGTGATGTTCGACGACATCCCGGGCTTTCCGAAAGGTAGCCGGGTGCTCGCGAATATCCTGACCTCGGTACCGCGTATCAATATCGCGCTCGGCAAGCCCGTCGATACTACGGAGATCGAACTGGTCAATTACTGGCGCGATTACATGAAGGACCAGCCGGTCCATGAGCCGATCGAGGTCAATGGCGGCCCGCTGATCGAGAATGTCTTTGAAGGTGACGACATCGACATCATGAAGATCCCCGCGCCCAAGTGGCACGAACTCGATGGCGGTTACTTCATCGGCACCGCCTGCATGGTGGTGATGAAGGACCCGGATTCGGGCTGGATCAATTACGGCGCTTACCGCGTTCAGGCGCATGACGCCAAGACGGCATCTGTCATGGTCTCCAAGGGCAAGCATGGCGACATTCTGATGCGTAAATATTTCGACCGTGGCGAGCCGTGCCCGATTGCGGTTGTGGCCGGAATGCATCCTGCCCTGTTCATGGTCGCCGGGCTGGAAATGCCCTATGGCAAGAATGAATATGACTGTGCCGGTGGCCTGATCGGCGAGGGTGTCGAGATCATCAACATGCCGAAGACCGGCCTGCCGGTACCGGCCAATGCCGAGATCGCGTTCGAAGGCTATATCCACCCTGATGACATGGTCGATGAAGGCCCGTTCGGCGAATGGCCCGGCTATTACGCGGGCGACATGCATCCCGAACCGGCGATCCGGATCGAGACGTTCATGCACCGCGACGATCCTGTTCTGCTCGGTGCGATCCCGGCCGTGCCGCCGAATGACGATACGTTCTATCGTGGCACCTATCGCTGCGGCGCGGTGTGGAACCAGCTAGAAGCCGCCGGTATCCCCGAGGTCAAAGGCGTCTGGGCCCATGAAGCCGGCGGCAGCCGCATGTGGTTGACGGTGTCGATCGCCACGAAGTATGGCGGCCATTCGAAACAGGCAGGCCTGATCGCCTCGCAATGCCATGCGGGCGCTTATGCCAATCGCTGGGTGATCGTGGTCGACGAGGATATCGATCCGTCGAATATGAACGACGTGATCTGGGCAATGTGCACGCGTTGCGATCCGAAGGACGGCCTGGATATCCTGAACGGCTGCTGGAGCACGCATCTTGACCCCATGAGCTACAGCGACGAAGACCGCCGCAATTCGCGTGTCGTCGTCGATGCCTGCATACCGTTCAAGGACAAGGACACCTTCCCGGCGGTCGCGCGCTCATCCAAGGAGTTGGACGATCGCGTTCGGGCGAAGTTCGCCGACATACTGCCCGAGGGGTCGTAAAGCTTACACGCTGCAGCGGCTTGTTTTGGGCAAGGCGACAGTACCGGGACGGTTCACGCCGTCGACTCGAATATCGACCACCGTGACCCGGTCACCGCTGAGCTGATAGCGCGCCCGGATCGTGGTGTATTTCAGGTAGCCGGGGCCGACGATTTCGCCGAGGCCGCCGAGCATTACCGCGTCGACACCGCGCGGCAATAGCCGCACCGTGTCTCCGGCACCATGCCGGGCCGTGATCCGATGGATGACGGCCCGTTCTGCGTGTGTCAGCACGCCGGCGGGTTTGCGGATAAAGCCGCTGACAGCATCGCGGTTGACGTTCCAGGTCTGTCCCGGTGCCGTGTCGGCGGCATAAAGACGCTGACCGTCAGCAAGCATTGCGGTCTGCATGCCGTCACAGGATGTCAGCAGGAAATAGAGACGTGACCGGTCTGCCGATCTCCGCGGCCAGGCGATTTCAATCACCGGGCCCTTGCCGGTTTCCAGCATTTTCAGGAGCGCGCGGCCTTCCTTTACCATTTTCCGTGTCACCGGGACCGGGTTGGATAATTGAGCCGTTGGTGAAGGGGAGGCGGCTGTTTCCGGCGGGGTTGCGACCCGTTTTGGCGGCGGCTTGTCAGGCCCGGCAGCGGGGGCAGGTGCGGGGCGTGCTGCGGGCTTCGGCGGCACGGGGTGCGGCCGCGGGCTGAGCGGCGTGATTCCAACCTTATCCACGGACGCGTCGACGGTCCGCGGTTTCAGCGGCGGCCGCGAAGTTTCTTGCTGTGCCTGTGCCTGTGCCCTGGTGGGCAGGGCTGCAGCAGGCGGCGGCGGCAGAATGACGGCCGCCTGCGGGAGACGCGCTTTCACAGGTGGTGCCTTCACAACAGCGGGCTCCGGCGGCGGCTCCTGAGTCTCGGACGCATCAGGCGTCTGGCTCAGCATGATCAGAAACAAGGCAAGGCTGAGCGTGATCGCCCCGGAGGCGGCACCGGCATACATGTGTCGTTTCCTTCTCACTGAGGGCCCACTACCGGCTGATCGATCTGGCCGAGAACAATTCCATTTCTTCGGATAACAGCATTAGATCGCGCTTGCGCGTGGATGCGGACATGAACTTGTCGCTGCCGGTAGCCGTGCCACCGATGATGCCTTCGGCCAGAACTTCCTCGCGGCGTTGTTCGACTTCCGGCGGCAGTGATTTTACAGGCGCAGGCTTGACCAGATTGCGGGTCGCAACCTGGACTTCACGTATTGCGTCGGCAGCGGCAGGCGCGAGTGGTTTGTTCTGTGAAAACGTCTCTTCAGGGGTTTTTGGTGTCGCCGTGGCGGAACCCGTTTCGGTGACTGCCTGCTTTTGCACAACGGGCTTTGCAGGCTCTGTAACGCGCACCGGGATGACAGTGGACCCGGGTTTTACGGTTTCCCCGGGACCGATTACTTCGAATGCCTTGGACTTGATCCCGTTTGCAGCGTCATGGGCACGGTCGGCGGCGGCGTGCAGGTCTGCCCTGTCGGATGAGAACAGAAAGACCAGGGCGCCGGCGACAACGATATTGAACAGGAGGAATCTCATGAACTTGTCCTTTCTTCGGAGACGGGTTTCTTGGCGGAAACAACGAGTAATGCCCGGAGGCAGGCCGATACAGGCAGACCGACAACCGTGGTCATGAAGGCAAGGCTGAAATTGGCTGTCAGGGCGCGGATGACAGCCTGCACGGTCTCGGGCGTGAGGTCCTGGCCGGCGAGGCTGCCGATACCGAGGCTGATGCCGAGGAGCGTGAAGGTGAGTGCGAGGGTGGTGACGCTATTGGCCGCCTGCATGCCGACGGCGAACCAGTATTCCCGACTTTCATCGGTAATCCCCGGGGCATTCATGCGGACGAGGCCGAACAGCGTGGTGAAGATCAACGCGGACAGCAGGGTCAGGAACCCGGCGCCCAGAACATCTATGGCCCAGCCGGTGATCGCCGAGACATCCTGCGATAGCAGGGTCACAGCGATTGCAGTGCCGAGGACCAGGCCGCCAAGCAGATAACTCGCGGCCTGGGATCCATGCGCCATGTTACGCGATAATGCGCGCGCGAAACGGCGCATATCAGCGCCGCCCCATCCGGGCGTTCATCAGCGCCGTTGTCGATACGCCGACCTCTCCGAGCCAGTGATCGGCAATAGACCGGCTCTTCTCGGTCGAAGCATGAACGAGGAAGGTCAGGTCATAATTGTCGAATGCGGCGCGCACGGCGGGCGTATTGCGTCCGATCAGTTTCTTGTCACGGAGCACCATCCGTTCGAGGTCGACAAGACGGGTCTTGGCGACCTGTATCCTGCTTTCCCGTTCGGCAGCGTTCATGTCGCCGGACAGGATTGTTTCCAGCAGGATTGCGCGTTCGCGTTCCATGTTTTCCAATGTGCCGGCCGCGGCGCCGCCAATGGCTGCGGCGAATATGGCGACGGTGATGCCGATGCCGATCAGGGTTTGCCGGACGTGGCTGGCGTTGCGGGGCTGTTCGGATGTCATTGTGGCGTTCATGGTTTTTCCTCCTTTAGCGGGATACAAAGAATTCAACGGCGCCGGTGACGCCGGCTTGGGGGTCTTCGGCTTCGGCCAGTTCAGTTTCATTGGACGCATCGATGCCTTCCGACAGAGCAAGTGCATCGAGTGAAACAAGTTTTGCCATGTAGCCGAGGATCGCGCGTTCCTGGTCTACGACGGCCACTTCTGCCTGGTTTTCAGCCACCAGTTGGCGGAGATACTCGCCCCGGCTGACCGGGACACCGGCAATTTCAGGTGCCTGGTTCATCGGGTGCGATTTCACCGCGGAGACCAGTGATTCAATCGCGGTCAGGTTCTTGGCGTATTCGCGGGCGTATTTGCTCTCTGCAGTCATCGATGAGGATAACAGCCTGGTGTCGATCTTCGCCGCAGATGCCTCGAAGCGTTCACGGGCCGAATTCTGCTTGGTGAGCAGTTCCGCCTGTTGCGGCGTGACGGCACGCTGCGACCGGTTCAGTTTGGATAGCAGCCGCTCGTACAGCCGGACCTTCGTTCTGGCGCGTTTCGCCCGCAGGTCCTGGTGCTCTTTCATCATGTCGATGTAATTGCGCTTTTCCTCCAGGAACTGGTGCTGAAGCTCTGTACGCAACTCTCCGTCGGCACGTTCTATCGCCGCCTGGAGGTCGCCGAGCGTGCGCTGTTTAAGCGAGATGTTTTGATCAAGATCGATGAGGGCGGCGGCGAGGCGGGATCTGGAGAAGTCGTTATCGACGGCCTTCTTCAGGTAATCGCCCGGCAGCTTGATCAGCTGTTCGCTGGCCGAGGGCGACCATGACGCTGCATTCTTCGCCGCCGCAGGGGGCGTCAGCAATGCCGTCGCAAGGACGATCGCCGCGGCGAGTGTGGGAGGTGTTTTTCGGGACATCGGAGTCTCCTTTCAGTCTGTAATTCAGGTCGTCTGGTCGCCGGTTATTGAGGCCGCAGGGCCGGCGCGCTTACTTGTTTTTCCAATGATTAATGCGGCGCATCTCACTCTTGACCTCGTCGGTCACATTCAGCGCGAGAAACTGGCCAAACGTTTGCGGTTCCGTACGGCCGAGCAGGGCTTCCGCCGTAGCAACAAAGGAGGTGCCGCCCGAGAAGTAGAGATCGTGTTCCGGCCAGGCCGATTTGAAACCGTCGAATTGACGGCGGGCCATCTCGACATCGCCCCCCTTGAAGAAGTTGACGACGCTGAGCGCATGAAGCCGCATCCGCTCGTTCGCCGCGACCGATTTGGCGGCAGTGCCGAGGTCGGCGTTGCATTTGTCCAGTACACGGGCGCTGGCGAGGAACGCTGCCGCGGAGCCGCGGGCGCGTGCGTCGGAATCCATCTGCAATGCCTGGTCACGGCATGTCCGGAAAGACTGCAGCTTCTGCATTTCCTCGAACCGGGCCTCGCGGAAACTTGCCTCCGCCAACGGGTTTGTCGTCTGGTTCATGTTGCAGGCGGCGAGCGCCAGCAGGGATGCGCCCAGCGTGGCGGCTTTGAAAATGTTCTTACGCGTGGTCATCGGGTGATCCTCCTTCTGGATAACGGGATTGGTTTGTGGGTGATTGATTGAACGTGCAGGCATGTCAGACCTGTCCGCGTTGAAGTTGTCGGCGGTAGTGTTTCTGAAGCTTCTGGACCTTGCGGACATAGCTGCGCGTCGCCGGAATTACCCGGGCGCGACCCGGCCGGCCGACCGCGGAGCCGCCGTTGTAATAGGACAGGGCGAGGTCGGTCCGGCCGTTATAGCGAGTGATCAGGCGGCCGAGAAAATGCAGGCCGAGGCGAATGTTGATCCGTGGATCCCAGAGCTGGTCCGGATGGACGCCGTATTCTCCGCGAGCCGTCGCCGGCATGATCTGCATAACGCCACGTGCACCCACGTGACTGCGTGCTTGCGCGTTGAAGCTCGATTCCGCATGGGCGACAGCCAGGGCGAGCGAGGCGGGAATGCCTGTGTTCCGGGCTTCGTGAACGACCATCCGTTTGATGGCCGCCTTGGTCAGGGGGCCGGGCGGCTGATTATAGGCTGTAACAGGGGCCGCGCAGCCAACCAGCAGGACAAGAGCGAACAGGAGGCCCGGGATGATCCGCAGGTTGGCGGGCTGGAGCGCCATGGATGCCGGGCGGTTTTCTGGATTGATGGTCATCTGGATACTCCTGGAGCTGTCGAAAGCGCTTTGAGCCAGCGCTCGTCGAGGCCTGAGACAACGAGATTGGGGGCGTTGACCCGCGCCCGTGCCGCCATCGCATCCTTGAGGGGGAGGGAAGGATCTAGTGCGAGAACGACACGGCGCGCGGGCCCGGTCATCGACTGGATGACCGTTTGGGGGTCGACGGGGCGCAGTTTTGTGTCGAGGAAGCGCTTGCCGTCGAAAATGATGATCAGGTCGTTGCCAGGTGCGGTCGCTGTTATTGCCGCCTGGTTTTGCGGGGTCGTGGGAGTGACGGTGGGAGCAAGCGAGAGCACAGAGGGTGCGCTTGTCCCGCTCTGGCCGGCACCCATCGAGATCAGGGTCAGCACCATCAGACTGAAGAACCCCATGGCGAGTGCGAGCGCGATCTCGGTCATCGCGTTTTCCTGCGCGTTTTCCTGGGCGGTGATGTTGATGCTCATTTTCTTTCCCTTCCCGGTGCTCAGCGCGTATCGCGGCGCATGTTTTCGACGGTGCGGCGGGTCATGCGGCCGTTCACGGGCAGAGCGGAATCCGCCTGATAGGACCTTAAAGCCCGGCGGGTGCGGCGGGTCATCACCCCGTCCACCGGGCCGGGGTCGTAGCCGAGTTGTGAAAGGCGGCGCTCTGCTTCGGCGACCATGGGGCGAAATCCTCTCGGGAAGCTGTCGACGGGCAGGTTCGGGAGAGTGCTGGATGCCACCCGGACAGCGGGCTCGGGTGCGCGTTCCGGCCATTGGATATGCGTCGGCGTCGAGGTCGACAGCAGTCGGCCGTTTTCAACGCCGAGGGCTTGATAGGTCAGTAGCGGTGTCTCCCGTGAGAGCGTTATTGCGCCGGAAACCAGTATGTCTGCGCGGATATTCGCCTTCAGGTCTGCGATCCGGTTCGCTTTCGCTGATGCCGTATCGTTTGATGCCCCGATCGTCTGGATCAGCGCCGCGATGGAAGACATATCGACAAATTCGAACTGACCGCGCGCCTGCCTGTGCAGTTCGGCCAGCAGGCGCCGGTTCCAGGCATTGGCGACCGCTGCCGGGACCGGGGGCTCGTTCTTTGCGAAAGAGCGGATCGCGATCGTGGGCGCGCCGTAGCCGCTGGTCGCCGGGATTTTCGCGACGTTCGCATTGCGGATACCCGACAGGATTTCCGATGCGACCGGCGCGAAGACCCGGTCGGCGGCGGCCGGTCCGGCGATGCACAGGGCAAGTGTGCCTGCAATCATCGCCGGACCCGTTCCGGCGCAAGCGCCGATGCGGGCAAGCTGGCGGGCGAAGCCATGGCCCAGGCGGTGGCGAAGTGAGAGGGGGTGTCTCATATCAAATCCTCCGCGAACCGCTTTCAGCCCTGGACCTGCTGCCACGTGCCATCCGGCTTGCGGCAGGCGGTACCTTTGACCTTGCGCTCGTATCCATCGATGAACACCCAGGCGTCATAGTCGCGGCAATCGCCATTCGCAGCCGTGCGGTATGTGCGGGTCGGCGTCACGGTGTACTGGTTGCCGTTATCCGGGTTATTCCAGACCACAGAGCGGCCGGTCCGCGACGTTTCCAGCGCTTTCTGGACCTTCGCGTGATCCTGGCGATCCATCGACTGGCCGACATTGCCGCCGATCACGGCACCGAGCACGGTACCTGTCAGCACGGCGACCACGCGACCGTTACCCTTGCCGAACTGCGAGCCGGTCGCGGCACCCAGCAATGCACCGATGATCAGACCGCCGGTCTGGTTGCTGACCTGATGATTGGCGGGCGAAGGACGGTACGTGCGCCGGGGCTTGTAATGATGGTGAACGACTTTTGCCGGTTTCGGCTTGTAATAGTGGTGAACCACCTTCACGGGGCGTTGCTTGTAGTGGTGATGCACGACCTTCACCCGGCGCTGCTGCCGGTTTGCCTTGCGATGGTGTTTATGAATGACAACGACCTTTTTGCCGTGTTTACCGTTCCAGCCGTTGCGGTGGTTATCGGCACTGGCGGCTCCGATGCCAGATACGAGCATGGCGGCGGCGCCGATGGACGCGATACCCGTTTTGGTCAGGATGTTGATCAGGGTCGACATGTTTCGGTTCCTTCTCTGTTGGCCTTCGGTTTTGCGCCGCGGACCGGTCGGGGAGGAAACAGTCGTGTTGGTGTTACTGGTCATTTCCAAATTCCCGTTCCAGCCTTGTGTGGCGTCGAAGAAGAATTTGGGGCATTTGCGATTTCGATTGCATGCCAGCGCTGTTAGGAGATTTTAATGTAGATAAACATCGCCTAACGCGGCTGGTGTTCCATATTTAACGAAGGGGCCTTACCTTCGGAGCCGCATGCGCAAATTATTATCCATATTGACCCTTGTTCTGTTCCTGGGCTCTGCGAATTCAATGAATTCAAGGGTTTATGCACAGTCGGGTTCGCCCGAGATCGCCGGGGCGCTGAGCCGGCTGAAGAACAACCCGCGCTATCAGGGGCGGATTCTGGGCACCCATGTAAAAAGAAACAGCGGCAGATTGTTATATGAGGTCCGAATTTTGCGTCCCGATGACCGGGTGATTCTGGTTTATATCGACCCGCGGACCGGTGGTGTGGTCGGTGATTCGGAACGAAGACAGCGCCGCGTGGTGAATCCGAACCGGAAAAACCGGAAAAACCAGGATTTTGGCGGACGGCCGAAGCGGCAGGACCGCGATATCCGTCGCGGTTTAAGATAAGAATACAGAGTAGGGGCCGATACGTTGCGCATTCTCATCCTTGAAGACGACACAGAACTCGCGGATCAGATCGCGGCGATGCTCCGCGATGAGAATTTTGCCGTCGATGTCGTCCATGACGGCCAGGAGGGGCTCGAATACGGTCTTGAGAATACCTATGACGGCGTGATTCTCGACCCCGGCCTGCCGACCATGGACGGTTTCAGCGTGCTGAAACGCTGGCGCGACAAGGGATTGGCCATGCCCGTTATCGTGCTGACGGGATCGCGCAAGGAAGTCGGCGACATGAAAGAGGGTATCCGGTCGGGCGCCACGAATTATCTGACCAAACCGGTCGACCTCGAACTGCTTCTCGACTGGGTGCGCAGCGTCGTGAATTCAGGCGGCCCGGCGGTGAAGAAACCGGTGATCGAACACGGACCGATCCGTATCGATACCCAGGCATTGCGGGTCTGGCTGGATGGTGCACCGGTGAAGTTGTCGCCGTCCGAATACCGGATACTGCATTATCTCATCGTTAACGCGGACCGCCCGGTCGCGGCGGATGAGCTGGCGAAACATAATTTCGACGGCGAGACGATAAAGACATCGAACGAAATTCCTGTCTTCATCAGCCGGTTGCGGGACAAGCTCGGCAAACAAATGATCCAGACCGTATTTTGATTTGGATACCGTTTGGCGGAAGTCGAAGGTTCTTCCGACGCCGGGTCTCCTGCCGCCGGAACACCGGACGCCGAATGAGCCGGTTTGTGCCGTTGCCGGCATCGCTCGTCGGCCGGATATCGCTTTGGGCGCTCCTGTTATTCGCTGCCAGTATCCTGCTGTTCTGGGCCATGTTCGGTGCCGCGGCGCGCGAGGTTTCGCGCGAGGTCGTCGATACAAGATTGATCCAGTTTGCCGATCAGCTGCGTGGGTACTGGGCCAGCCGGGAGGCAGGCGGCGGGCGCGCAAGCGCAGACGGCGTGCCGACACCCAACCCGGTGCTCGGAAGCCCGGATGTCGGCTGGATCTGGCAGATATCCGAGGGCAAAGAAATAATCGACCGGTCTGCGCTGCTTCGCCTGACCGGTACGACGCTGAAATCCCGTGTAACGAAGCCGGGGGTGAAGTTCACGATATCAGATGTTGCAAGCTCGCTCGGCGCGATGCGTATCGCCGAACGTATTGTCGATGAAGTGCCTCCCTTCAGTGCGGAAAATGGCGAACCTGAAAAAATCAGGGTTCACTATCTGGTCGGTGTCAGTGCCGAGCAATACGCAGACTATGTCGCGCAGCACACCGCGCGGCTGCGGGACCTGTTCGTACTGGCGCTGATCCCGGTATCGGTTGCAATTCTTGGTATGCTGACAATTATCGTCCTCGCGCTGCGGCGCGATCTTGGGCGTGTCGCGTCCTCGATGGATCACTATGAAGATGGTGCTGCAGAAACGATCGAAGGGGCGCACCCCCGGGAATTGCAGCGCCTGGTCGACCGGATGAACGGGTTGCTGCAACAGAATACGATGCTGATCGACCGCACACGCAAATATGTCAGTAAGATCGCCCATGACATCAATCATCCGCTTGCCATCATGAAAAACGGCCTCAACGGCGCTGTTGATACCGCCTTGCTCGGACGACAGGTGGACCGCATGGCCGGACTGGTCGACCGGTATTCCAGCCTTGCCCGGGCGATCGGGCCCGAAGGGCAGGTTCAGCGTCAGACTGAAATCGCGGCCACGCTCGAAGATATCGCCGAAGGGTTCTCTATTCTGTATCGCCGCACCCCACTGGATATTTCCTGTGTCTGCGACAGTGATCTGACGTTTTTCGTTGCCCGCCACGACCTTGAAGCGATGGTGAGTAACCTGGTGTCCAATGCGCACAAGTTTGCCGATGAAAAAGTCATTCTCGGCGCGGAATTGCGGGACGGGAACCTGGTCGTGCGCGTCGAGGATGACGGTCCCGGTATCACGGTGGAACAGCGCGAGGCTGCACTCCACTGGGGCGGCAGGCTGGATGAAGCCCCGCCCGGTACCGGATTCGGGCTCTCTATCGTGCGTGATATTGTGGCCCTGTATGACGGTGATATGCGTCTCGGCGAGGCTGGTGCCGGAGGGCTCAGCGTCGAGATAGAACTTCCGGGAAAACGCCGCTAGACGCCGAACAGCCCGATAACGAGACCCTGCACCAGGAGAACGCCGAGCCAGTGGCCGCCGTCGATAAGTGTGAGGGATTTACGGGCACCCTGAAAACCGTGATTCACCGCCAGGGTTGTCGCGACGAAGCCGACCCAGACAAAACCGGCCGAGATCAGTCCATTCACGACGGTCACCTGATCAGTGCCGAGATGGCCGATGATACCGGACAGCACCCAGGCCATCACCAGCTGGGCGAGGGCGGCAACAATAAAGACCGACGGTTTCATGCCGTCGGCCTTCATCTGTTCTTCGGTTTTGCCGATTGCCGCACGCCAGTGCCGACCGAGAACCATGTAATAGATGGACCCGAAGGCAAAGGACGCGATGGCAGCGACCACTACGGCGATGTAGTTGGTCCCGGCAAACTCCATAACCGTTATTCCGCGGCCTGAGCTGCCGGATCGTCGATCAACGTCGCGATATAGAATTCACGGCGTTTCAGGTTGCCGTAGAATTCCTCCAGGAAGTTGGGAGCGACGGCGCCGGTGACGACTTCATTCGACAACAGGGTGTCCGCCCATGCCTTCACATGCGGAAATTCGTCCAGCAGGCCGGTTTTGAGAAACCCGTCGGCAATGACAAACCGCTGAAGGAAGGGTGCATACGCCGCGTCGACCAGCGACAGTTCGGGACCGTTAAAATACGGTCCGTCATTTCCGCGGCCCTGGGCAATGGCCTGTTCCAGCCGTTCCACGGCTTTCGGTGCCTTGGCGAGGCCCGCTTCCATGTCTTCGCGGGTCTTCGTGTAGTAGATGCCGTTAAGCGCGCCGGAAAATGTCGGGACGTAGTCGGTCCAGGCACGATTGCGGGCGCGTTGCATTGGATCTTCCGGGTGCAGCCGGGGCGGCACCGTTTCATCCAGAAATTCGGCAATAGCATTGGATTCGAAGAGGATTTCCTCATCGACTTTCAACACGGGAACTTTCCCGTGCGGCGAAATCTTCAGGAACCAGTCAGGCTTTTCCCGAAGATTGACAAATGTGACCTCGAACTCGACGTCTTTGGCGCGCATGGCAATCACGGCGCGCTGGACCCACGGTCAGGTGAATGAGCTGATCAGATGGTATTTGACGGTCATGAAATAACCCTCCTGTTTGATTTAACCCGCGGATCGTATCCCAATCCGGCGGAATGGCCAATCCGGTGCCGGTCTAGATAGAGACGGCGGCCGGCAGGTCTTCTTCGAGAATCGAAATGTTCAGCGTGTAGGAAATTTCGCCTTCTTCTTCGTCCCGGTAAAGGACGCCGACGAATTCTTCAGCCAGGTACACTTCTATTGGCGCATCGGGCTTTTTCGGCGGCTGGATCTTGATGTTGTTATTCGTAAATGTCAGTCGGAGGTATTCCTGTACCCGTGTGATCTCGTTCAACGTCATTTTCGTGCTCCGGACCTGATTTCAGCGGCTATGCAGCAACAGACTGCAATTTTCAGGGCCGTGGCTACTGAATACCGGCCAAAAACGCAAGAGCGCCGGTGTGGGAAAGTGTTGCCCGTCAGGCGCAAAATCGATAGCATTCTATGTAATACGGACGTTTTCCGACGATCTGATAGAAAATAGATATGGGAATGGAAGAATGACTCGCAAAGCAAACCAGCCTTTTGTGCGTAACGCCTGGTATATCGCTGCCTGGGCCGAAGAGCTTGATAACGGCCTTCTGGCGCGGACGATCATGAACCAGCCGATGGTGATTTATCGCGATGCCGACGGAAAAGTCGGGGCGCTGGAAGACCGTTGCTGTCATCGTGGTGCGCCGCTCACCCATGGCCATGTTTCCGAAATGGGCCTCCAGTGCGGTTATCACGGGCTCACCTTCGACACGACCGGCAAATGTGTCGATATTCCCGGCCAGAAAAACATTCCGCCGCAGGCACATGTTCAGGCATTCCCGATGGTTGAACGTAACGAGATCCTGTGGATATGGATGGGCGATCCAGCACTTGCTGATGACACCAAGATTGTCGATTACCCCTATCATGACGACAAGGAAAAATGGCCGCACCGCAAGGCGATGTTCCAGATCAAGTCGAACTACATGCTGATGATCGACAACCTGATGGACCTGACGCATCTGGGCTATGTCCATAACAAGACGATCGGCGGTAACCCGCTGAACCATGTCGGCGCCGAGATGAACAGCCGTCAAACCGAAAACGGTGCCTATTTCATCCGCTGGATGATGGATCATGAACCGCCTCCGACCTACAAGCAGGGCGGCAAGTTCAACGGTCTTGTCGATCGCTGGCAGGAATTCGAGTATGTCGGGCCGAGCGTGGTCCTTCAGTGGTCCGGTGCGGTGGAAGTCGGCAAGGGTGCCAAGGAAAACCGCGAACAGGACGGCTTCCATCTGCGTCTTCTGCATGCGGCGACGCCGGAAACCGATACGACCTTCCACTATTTCTGGTCGACGGCGAATGGTTATCGACAGGACGATCCAGAAGCGACGCAGGAAATGTATGAGCAGATCTACCCGACCTTCATTGAAGACAAGGTGATCATGGAAGCCCAGCAGGACCGTATCAACCTGAACCCCGAACGCGAACTGGTCGAGATTCATGCTGACGGTGCGCTCGCACTTGCCCGATTGTCGCTCGATAAGATCATTGCCGAGGATCAGGCGCAGATGGCACAGGCTGCCGAATAGCGCTTATCAGAAAAGACTGATCGGAAGCGGCGGGGAATTTCCCCGCCGTTTTCTTTTTGTGGTGCAGCGCCCTAAATCTGTAATCTGACAGCAGATAGAAACCAAAGGAAATTCCGAATGGAAATCGCCCTGTTCATATTCGACAAGATGACCCCGCTCGACGCCGTCGGACCGCTGGAGGTCATCAGCCGGGTGCCGGGTGCGGACGTTAAAATCGTCGGCAAGACCGCAGGGTCGGTGAGGGCGGGACATATCGGACTGACCGCCGATCATGCGATGGGCGATGTGACGTCGTCGGATATCGTGCTGATTCCGGGAGCGGCCGATATGAGCCACATCACGTCAGATGCCGAGATACTGGACTGGGTGCGTGCGGTCGACAAAACCACGATATGGACGACATCGGTCTGCACCGGCGCCCTTGTGCTCGGTGCGGCGGGGCTGTTGCAGGGTAAGCGGGCGACGACGCACTGGTCCGCCATCAGGCAGCTCGAAGGTTATGGCGCGATCGCCGC
>Ga0115566_10002721_pt1 | contig 14503 bp, 19 predicted proteins | sample COGITO_mtgs_1204_3_FD_87173 | JGI IMG/M metagenome (GOLD analysis project Ga0115566, IMG submission 87173) | Pelagic marine microbial communities from North Sea - COGITO_mtgs_120405 | ecosystem: Environmental > Aquatic > Marine > Epipelagic | place: Germany:Helgoland, sampling site Kabeltonne...
GTAGGGCTCGTAACCGGCGACCGCAAAGAGCGTGTGGGTAATCTTGGCCACTTGCTCGCTCACTGCGGCCACAACTGCGTCGTTCGTGTGTCCCACGGTCATGACGCCAATTCCGCCGGTGAGGTCGAGGAAATGGTTTCCATCGACATCCACGATGGTGGCGTCGTGGGCATGATCAGCGTAGATGGGGAAAGTCGCCGAAACACCGGCGGAAACCGTCGTGATTCGACGTTGGTGAAGCTCCTGGGAACGCGGGCCAGGAATCTCGGTCACGACATTGCGCGAAGTGCTCGCACCGGATGGTGAAACCGCGGAAAGAGTGTCTGTCATAAGCCCCCAGTGTAGACCTGTACCCTCATAAATTAGAGGGAATCACCGCTCAGGAGGGGGAGTGCCGATGGGAACCCATTCGTTTAATCTCATTGCAACCTGGAGTGGCAATCTCGGCAGTGGAACCAGTGGTTATCGAGAGTACTCGCGCGACCTTGTGCTGCGATCGCCGGGTAAAGAGGACATCCTGGGCTCTGCAGATAAGACATTTCATGGTGATGCCACTAGATGGAACCCCGAAGAATTACTCATCGCGGCCCTCGCTCAATGCCACATGCTCAGTTTCTTGCATGTCGCATCGTCTGCTGGCGTAGTGGTGGAGTCCTATGTAGACCATGCATTGGGAGTGCTCGAGACCACTCCCAATGGAGCAGGGCGCATCACGGAGGTGACCCTCGCTCCGTGCGTTGAAATTTCGAGTGGGTCGCTGGAGGAAGTTCCCGAGCTACATCACCGAGCGAGCACGTTGTGTTTCATTGCTAATTCGGTTAATTTCCCCATTGCGCATCATCCAGAAACAAGCCTGAAAGCCTGACTTTGATTGTCATAGGCCCACCTGTCAAGATGGGACCTTGAGTGCGCACCGAGCGCGCTGTTTCGGGAAGGTCAACCAGTTGAACCGCTTTGCCATTGTCACGATTGCTTCCAGTCTTGTTCTCGCCTTGGCTGGATGTGCCGCCGATGCTGAAGTGACTGACACCCCTGAGACGAGCGCTTCATCCGATGGCTGTGCCCCGGGAGGCGCCGAAGTCGAATCCATCGCAATCGACGGAGCATTCGGTGAGTCCCCGACAGTTACTTTTGATTTCCCCCTCGAGGTGGGCACCACCCAACGCGCCGTGGTGATTGCCGGTGAAGGCCAAGAAGTTGCCACCGGTGATGACCTCATGGTCGACTACGCGCTGTATAACGCAGCCACGGGCGAAGTAATCGAAGAATCTGGTTATAGCGAAGTCAGCCCGACCGTACTCACTCTCGACACCGCAAACCCCAACTTTGTTGGCCTGTCCTTGTCGATGGCCTGTTCCACGGTGGGCTCACGCATTGCCGGCCTAATTCCTCCCATCCAAGCCTTTGGGCTTGAAGGGGCGCCAGAATTCGGTTTAGAAGCGGGCGAGGCATTGTTGTTCATCGTGGACATCATCGAGATCAAGCCTCCAGCAGAGCCCGCTCTTGATCGCCTAGAGGGCGAAGCTGAGCTTCCTCCCGCAGGATTTCCCAGTGTGACCTATGACGACAGCGGCGCTCCCACAGTAGAAATTCCAGAAGGCGATGTGCCCACCGACTTTGCTTTTGCCACGGTGATCGAGGGTGACGGGGCACTTGTCGGTGGCGGAGATGTGGTAATTGTTCACTACCACGGCGTTAATTGGAACACGGGCGAGGTGTTTGATTCCAGCTGGGAACGCGGAGAGCCAGCGAGCTTCCCCACCGGAGGAGTTATTCCTGGTTTTAGAGACGGTTTGATCGGCCAAACTGTGGGGTCCAGAGTGCTCATCATCATCCCGCCCGAGATGGGATATGGACCTTCCGGCGGCACTCCCGATGGTTCGATCGGGGAGACGGACACCATCATGTTCGTCGTCGATATTTTGGGGCTTCAGTAAGTCGCTCGCTAGCGGGGAGCTGCGTTGATGCGTTCAATGCGCTCCAACGCTCGCGCGCGACTGGTGGATTCCCGCCCGAGCACGACGCCGATGAGAAATAACAGAACTCTGGTCGCGGTGACCGCTGGCCACCAGGGTCGGCGAAGGCCCAAGAGCTTTCGGTAGTAGGGATCGATGGTCACCACGGCGCCAGCCACCAAAATCTTGTAAGGGATTTTGGTGCTGGCCGGAAGCGGCGGGTTGGTCAAGAAAGAGATTGCCTCTCGCACTCGATTATCAGCACGCAGCACCTTCTTGCTTGAGTGGAGAGCATCCCGAAGCTCCGCCATTGATGTTGGTGGAGACGTCATGCCCATTTGTCGGCCAGCCAGAGCCCATTCGCGAACATAGCGATCCTCTCCGGTTTCGTCAGCCGAGGATGGGGGAATGCCATTGCCCCACTGCCGATGTGCGGCCAAGAACGCATCGGTGAACACTATGTGCACCCAGGTCAACAGGTCTTCATCGTGGGCGGAATACGGGCGGGAGGTTTCTGTTGAATTTTCTGGTGTGTACTGCCCTGAAACCCGGTCGTGCAGTCGGTGAACTCGGGAGGACTCTGTGCCCACTCCCGTCGTAGAGCCGAAGGTGGTCGTGACCACCCAGCGCACGGTGCCTGAAAGACGTCCCAGCGGGTCGCTGGCGTATCGGGAGTGATCATGCACTCCGGCCATGGCTCCGGGATGGAGTGTCTGCATGAGAAGCGCTCTCACCCCGGCAACAATCACCGGAATGCCTCCATTGACATGCCAGACCGCAGAGTCGGGACCAAACAGGCCTTGGTCTTCCCCCTCGCTCATGGCTTTAACCCAATCGGGTTCGCCATGGGGATCGCCCGAAAGCATCGTGAGAAGCTGTGACCTATAGGTCTCGCGCAGTCGCGACCCGGCGTGCTTTTCTCTCACCTGACCACCGTGACAGACGGGCGCTGTTAATAAGACCAATACCCTAGGGGGTATATACTGTGACCATGACCGAGCAGAGCGCATCCCCTCAAAAAATTGTCATCATCGGCGGAGTTGCGGGTGGAATGTCGGCAGCTACCCGACTTCGACGCATCAATGAGAAGGCAGAAATAGTCGTCATCGAGCGAGGCGGAGCCGTCTCCTTTGCTAACTGTGGATTGCCCTACCACGTCGGGGGAGTCATTGAAAATAAATCGTCGTTGGTTCTTCAAAACCCCGAACAACTCAAGGCGCGGTTCAATATTGACGTTCTCCTTCGCACTGAAGCAACGGCGATTAATCGAGATGCCCGCAGCGTTTCAGTCACAGATTTAGAGACAGGCGCTTCGAGCGAGATTTCCTATGACGCGTTGGTTCTAAGCCCCGGCTCTACTCCGTTTAGGCCACCCATTCCCGGTGTTGAGACTGCTCACGTGTTGTGGAACCTCGATGACATGGACGCTGTGATGGACACCGCCTCGCGGGCCACCTCAGCGGTCGTGGTCGGAGGAGGTTTTATCGGATTAGAGCTTGCGGAAAACCTCATCCACCGAGGGATCACCACGACTCTGGTGGAAGCGCTTCCTCAGCTGATGGCCACCCTTGATTCTGAGATGGCGTGGCCACTGGTGGAACGAGCTCGTTTCCAAGGCCTTGATGTTCGCCTGTCGGCTCAGGTGACGGCGATCACTGATTCAGGAGTAACTCTCGGCGATGGTTCGACCATCGAGGCGGACTTCACCGTGGTGGCCGTGGGTGCCAGGCCCAATACCGAGCTTGCGGTGGGGGCGGGGCTAGAGATGGGCGAAGCAGGTGGGGTCACGGTAGATGAACACCAACGCACGTCCGATCCCCACATTTGGGCAGTCGGTGATGTCGCAGAAAAAATCCGACCCGATGGCCACAGTCTTGTTCCCCTTGCCGGGCTTGCTAATCGTCATGGCCGCTTGGCAGCGGATTCCATCATGGGAGCACACACGCAGGCGGTCACGGCGTATGGTACCTCCATCGTAGGATTCTTTGGGGTGGCCGCAGCGTCGACGGGGTATACCGAGCGTGTCTTGAAGGCTAAGGGTCGAGACATGCGCATCATCCACACTCACCCCATTAACCATGCTGGGTATTACCCAGGTGCTTCGCAAATGGCGATGAAACTCATCGTGGATCCCGACACCGATCATATCTTGGGAGCACAGGTCATCGGCGACGAAGGCGTGGATAAGCGCATCGATGTTATTGCCACGGCGATGGCTGCCGGGATTACCGCCACCGGGCTTATGGACCTAGAGCTGTCCTATGCCCCACAATTTGCCTCAGCAAAAGATCCGATCAATATGTTGGGCTATGTCAATGAAAACCGGGCCTTAGGGGAGCGCTCTGTGCAATGGCATGAAGTCGATGACCTTGTGGCTGATGGTTGGAGGCTGATCGATGTGCGCACCACTGGTGAGCATTCTCGAGGGGCTATTCCCGGGTCCGAACTTATTACCCTTGATGAGCTTCGTGACCACGTCGAGGATCTCGCTGGTCAGAAAATTATCGTGACCTGCCGGGTCGGCCAACGCGGTCACACCGCCGCCAGCATTCTGCGCCAACAGGGAATCGAGGTGGCGAATCTTGACGGGGGTTATTTGACCTGGCAGATGGGTACCGCCGCCCGCACACCGACCGAACTCGTCACCACCTAAGTCACCCCAAGGAGAAATAACATGGCTGAACACGAATCAACAGATATGAAGCCGGTATTGAATCGGTTACGCCGAGCCCAAGGTCAATTAGGCGCGGTGATTTCGATGGTGGAACAGGGAAAAGATTGCCGTTCCGTCGTCACCCAGCTTTCTGCTGTGGCGGGCGCACTGGATAAAGCAGGCTTTTCGATTATCGCTACCGCAATGAAGGAATGCATGTCTGAGGAGGGTGGCAAGGACGGGGATTTGAACGTGGAGGACCTAGAACAGCTCTTCCTCAGTCTTTCCTAAACCGGCACGGCCATCTGACTTGTAGGATTTGCCCATGCCTACACGTGTAGCGGTTATTGGTGCAACGGGTCGTTTGGGGTCCCAGGTAGCCCAGGTTGTCTCGGCCATGCCGGATATGACCCTGGTGGCAAGCCTCGACTCCCGCAGTGATTTACAAGAAATGTTGGGCGCAGATATTGCCGTTGATGTCACACTGCCCAGTGTGTCCAAGACGGTGGTGGAGTTTGCGCTCTCCCAGGGCATCAAGGTGTTGGTCGGTACCAGTGGCTGGTCAGCGGATCGCCTCAAAGAACTAGAGAAAGCGCTGGAGAAGAGCCCCGGATTAGCAGCGTTTGTCGTTCCTAACTTTTCCCTGGGGTCGACTCTTCAGACCATGGTGGCCAAAACTATTGCCGAACATTTTGAGTCCATTGAAATTGTGGAAACGCATCACGCCAGCAAAGTAGATTCTCCCTCCGGCACCGCTGTGCGCACGGCAGAAGAAATCGCGGAAGTTCGCCGCGAGCGAGGGGGAGTGATCGCTCCGCACAGTAACCAAAGCGCCCGAGGCGACCAGATTCAGGGTATTCCGGTGCATTCTTTGCGTCTCAACGGAGTTCTGGCTCAGCAAGATGTTGTGTTTGGCGGCACAGGGGAGACCCTCACGGTGTCGCACACGACCCATGCTCGAGACGCTTATTCTGCCGGTATTGCCTTAGCGCTTCGTTTTCTTCACCAGAGCTCGGGTCTGACGGTGGGCCTTGAGCATGCTGTGAACGCGCCTTCGTCGTGAACCGTCCACTAGTCGGCGCCCTTTTTATGGCGGTGCTGCTTGTGGTGTATCTGGCTTTTACCCTCAACTACGCCTGGATTCTCATCAATGATTCCTCCGCGCTGGTTGTCGCGATGGGCTATGCCTTGGTGGTGTTGCCCGTAGTGGGAGCGTGGGCCCTCGCCTTCGAACTGCGCTTTGCCGTTGTCTCCAGTCGACTCATGAAGGCCCTGGAAGCCGAAGGGGGAATGCCTCACGAGGAGTTTTCGATAACTCCCAGTGGGCGAGCTGATCGTGCCCAAGCTCAGAAGGTGTTTGAGGATTTTGCCGCCGCGGCACACGAAAACCCTGAATCGTGGCAAGCATGGTTGCGACTTGGGTTGGCCTATGACGCCTCGGGAGATCGACGCCGAGCTCGCTGGGCTGTGCGGAGGGCGATAGGGCTCTCGAAGGGCCCTACGGCTTAGTCCCGAAGCATTCTCGCGATGGCGTCGTGCACCGTGGGCTCAGAGAAGCTAAATCCGGATTCGTGAAGCCTGCTCGGCTCAATGTGCTGGGATGTCAGCAGTAGCGCGACGCCTGCTTCTCCGAGCAGTGCCCGAATAGCGAAACTGGGCAATCCGATGAGGTGGGGACGCTTCATGGCCTGCGCTAGTTCGTGCGTGAGCTTTGAGGCGGTCGCGGGTGTGGGTCCTACCAGATTGAACACTCCTTCGGCACTGTGATGAGTGATCAGATGCACTAACGCTCGAACTTCATCATGCAAACTAATCCACGGCCACCACTGTGCGCCAGGGCCGACCTTGCCGCCTAGGCCCACAAGGGTTTGAAGCCGAAGCGGCGCCATGGCTCCGGCGTGGCCTACAACTAAGCCGGTGCGCGCATAGATGACTCTGGTCTTCTTCAACGCTGTGGGGGTGGCTGCTTTCTCCCAGGCCACCACGACATCGGATAGGTAACCGCTGCCACGCTTCGATGTTTCGTCCAGCGATTCTTCGCCGCGATCTCCATAAAAACCCGCGGCGCTGCCTTGGAGCAACACCTGAGGAGGAGTTGGTGATTTCTTGATTGCATGCGCGAGCGTCTTCGTCGCGTTGACCCGAGAGGAGAGGATCAAGTCCTTGTGCCGTGCGCTCCAGGGCATGCGTGAAATGGAAGCGCCGGAGAGGTTCACCACAGCATCAACGTGGTTGATAATTCCTGAGTCAATCTGGTGATTTTCCGGGGACCATTGGTGTTCCGTGTGGCCGCGGGGTTTTCTGCGCACCAGCGTGTGGACGTTGTGTCCGTTTTCGCGCAACACCGCTTGGAGCGCGGTGCCGATTGTTCCGCTGGCACCGGCAATAAGGACACTCACCATTAGCGCAGGGTTGCCTCGAGTGTAATCGGAATCCCGGTAAGAGCCTGCGACACGGGGCAGTTGGTCTTGGCCTCCTGGGCATGGGTGTTAAAGGTTTCTTCATCGATACCAGGAATGGTGGCTAGGACTAAGAGGTGAGAACCGGTAATACCCTCACCGGGAACAAAACTAACGGCTGCCGTTACTTCCAACGAGGTGGGAGGAAGTCCGGCACCGGTCAATGCGTGGCTCAAGGCCATCGAGTAGCACGCTGAGTGAGCGGCACCCAGAAGCTCTTCCGGGTTGGTCAACCCGGTTTGTCCTTCACTACGAGCCGCCCACGTGACGGGAAATTCTCCCGCTCCGGAGGAAATCAAAGCAGTGGATCCGGACCCTTCGACAAGGCTTCCCTGCCATTGGGTCTTCGCTTCGCTGGTAACGGCCATGGTGTGCTCCTCCTGGGTTAAGTGTGTGGTTGTAATAGAACCACTTTTTTAGTCACTTAGCGAGGCCTGCCGGCACTTTTCCACCCAGAACTCAGGTTGATCGGACAAGTCGTGCTCTCACCAGCAGTGCATAGAGCTCGCACCCTAGGCACAACCCGAAGACAGAATTGAGAAACGCTGCAATAAAGGCAGCGCTTGCCGCCGCCACAAGGCCATAGGGGACCCCCGCAAGGTGCAACACGATTCCCACACTGGTGACCAACAACCCCACTAGCTGAGCAAAGGTGGGAGGCTCGGGCGCTTCCATGAACGCCGGTGGCGATAACCGGGGGCGCACAAGTTTTTTGAACAGAAATCCCCAGGGGTGCCGGGAAATCCCCGCAAAAGTGCCCCAGGCAAAAATTGCGGTGATGACGGCTAGTTGAAGGAACGACCCTTGACCTGCTCGCGCCAGGATATACCCCGGAAGAGGAAGCTCCACCAGACCCAGCACAATCGTGATCAGGAGCAACAAGGCGGTGATGCCCGCGCCAAAGCGTGGACCGCGCGGATCAATATCCCTAGTGGACTTAGATGAGGTATTCATCAGATTGTGCCTTTCTCGTTTCGAGTGCTTCGTGGATTTCCTGGTCCACCACGGGTGGTTTCGCGGCGCCGTTGATGCGGGAGATGAGGTGGCCAGTGTGGCTCACCAGAAGTGTGGTTGGTGTTTGGCTAATCCGGAGTGAGCGAGTGAGTTCCGGATAGTCGGTGATATCGACTTCGCGGAAAGAGACCTCGCGGGGGTTCTTGTCTGCTGCTTCGAATAGGACGCGCCGCATCGCAGCACAGTAGGAACAAAACGGACCAGAAAATTGCAGCAGGGTCAGGCGGGTGGTCGCCTCCACGAGCGCAACAGGGACATCCGGTGGCAGTGAAACCTGGCGAGTTCTGGTCACCAGGCCCTGGCGGTTTTGCCAGGTAAAGCCGAGCAACGTCGAGGCAATCACGAGCCCGACGACGACCAAAGCTATCCAGAGGGGGTCCATATGAGATATCAATGTAATCGGGAATTGTGGTGGCGCGCCTGGATATGACAAAGCGTTACGAAGGACCGCTCTAGGCTTAGCTCAGCTTGGTTTGCAGAGAGGGCTCACGATGGCGCTCGAGGACATCGAATTTCGGACTGACGTGACGGTGGAACTGATTCGGCACAGCGCCAGCGACGCCGACGTTCTCTTTGCCGCGCGAGTTTCCACACAGGGAGAACAGACTCTGGAATCGGCGGCCGCACACGACGCTGCTACCGATCGCGACCAGGGCCTGATCAATTACCTAATGCGAGATCGTCATGGTTCCCCTTTTGAGCACAATTCTTTGACCTTCTATGTCCAGGCGCCCATCTTTGTGTTCCGTGAATTTATGCGCCACCGAATCGCGTCCTATAACGAAGAGAGCGGCCGTTATCGCGAATTGCGACCCGTGTTTTATATGCCAGGGCCGCAGCGCAAACTCGTTCAAGTAGGAAAGCCCGGGGCTTACGACTTCGAAGACGGTACTGCTGAACAAACAGCGTTGGTGCAAGACGAAATTCGCACGGTGTGTAGCGCTGCTTACGAGAGTTACCAGCGCATGCTGGAGGCTGGTGTAGCGAGGGAAGTGGCGCGAGCCGTATTGCCCGTTACCCTCTACTCGAGCATGTATGTGACGATGAACGCCCGAAGCTTGATGAACTTCCTGAGCCTTCGCACCAAGCGTGAAGGCACCCATTTCCCCTCGTTCCCGCAGCGAGAAATAGAAATGGTCGCTGACAAGATGGAGGCCTTGTGGGCTCCACTCATGCCGATGACCGCGAAAACGTTCAGTGACAACGGTCGGGTCGCCCCCTGACACAGGGATGCGACTAGGGGGCAGGTAACGCTAGCCTTAGCGGGTGATAGCCAACAACCCCTTTGGCCAGGTTCTGGTAGCCATGGTGACGCCCATGACCTTCGAGGGCGAAGTCGATTGGCCGGGTGTCGAGTCCCTGATGGACACCCTGATTTCTCACGGTGCTGATGGACTGGTGGTCACCGGGACAACGGGAGAGACCTCCACGTTGACCGACGCGGAAAAAATCCAGCTGGTCACCACAGGAAAGTCAGTCTCCTCCGGACGGGCGAAGATCATCACCGGAGGCGGTTCCAACGAGACTGCTCACGCGATTGAGCTCTATAAAGCCAGTGAAAAAGCCGGTGCTGATGGTGTCATGATCGTCACCCCGTATTACAACAAACCCACTCAAGCCGGGGTGCTGACCCATTTCCGGATGATTTCAGATGCCACTGATTTGCCCGTTATTTTGTATGACATTCCGGGACGCTCCGGGATCGAAATCACCTACGACACTCTGTTGCGCGCGGCCAAACACCCCAACATTGTCGCGGTGAAAGACGCCAAGGGCGATCTCAGCGAAGTGTCCCGAGTGATGAACAATACGGATTTGATTTATTTCGCTGGAGACGACGCTAACGCCTTGCCCACCCTGGCGATTGGGGGAGCGGGGCTGATAGGTGTCACCGCCAACATTGCGCCAGAACCGTATCGCTTGATGGTCGACGCGGTCAATTCCGGTGACTTACACACCGCGACTGCCCAACACAAACTCTTAGAGCCCCTTGTTCGCGCCACCATGACCCACGTGCCCGGTACCGTGGCGACGAAATACATCCTGCAGGGCTTGGGTCGGATTGGGTCGGCGCGAGTTCGACTTCCCTTAGTGGGTCCCGAAGAATCTGAAGCAGCCATTATCGAAAACGACATCGCGTTGGTCCACGGCGTTCCCGGTGTTGACTTCTCTAACTTCAGGCCAGATCGCAACGCTGCAGCGGGAGGCGCTTTGCCCAAAGTTGCCGGCACCACGCGCTAGTAAGGACTTCATGCCCCAACCCCTGTTAGACCCCCCAGCCTTAGAAGCGGGGACTCTGCGCGTCATCCCTCTCGGGGGCATAGGCGAAATCGGCCGAAACATGACCGTGTTCGAACTGAACAAAAAATTGTTGATTGTCGACTGCGGCGTTTTATTTCCGGAAGAAACCCAACCGGGCGTGGACCTCATCCTGCCTGATTTTGAGCCGATTCGTCACCGTTTGGATGATGTCCTGGCGATCATGCTCACCCACGGTCACGAAGACCACATTGGCGCCGTTCCCTACCTGTTGAAGCTTCGCAACGATATTCCGATCCTGGGGACGACTCTGACTCTGGCTCTCATCGAAGCCAAGCTCAAAGAACATCGCATTGCTCCGCTTACGCATGCAGTAGAAGAAGGGGGCAGAGAAAAACTGGGTCCTTTCGACCTCGAATTTGTGGCGGTGAACCACTCGATTCCAGATGCTTTGGCAGTCATGATTCGCAGTGAGGCCGGCAGTGTGCTCCACACCGGGGATTTCAAGATGGACCAGCTTCCCCTGGATGGACGCCTGACCGACCTGCGGAGCTTCGCGCGACTGGGTGAAGAAGGCGTTGATCTTTTCATGGTCGATTCCACCAACGCGGATGTTCCTGGTTTCACCCCCAGAGAGGCCGATATCGGACCCATCCTGGAACAAATTGTGCATAAGGCACCCCGGCGGGTTATTGTGGCGAGTTTTGCCTCTCACGTCCATCGGGTCCAGCGGGTGATGGATGCAGCCGTAATCAGCAACCGCAAAGTTGCGTTGGTCGGGCGTTCGATGGTGCGCAACATGGGTATTGCCCAAGAGCTTGGCTATCTCCACGTTCCCGAAGGAACCCTGGTCGATCCCAAGAAGGCCCTGGAAATGCCCGATGACCGAGTGCTCTATATGACCACCGGGTCCCAAGGTGAACCGATGGCCGGCTTAGCGCGGATGGCAAACAAAGAACACGCCACCATTGAGATTGGTCCTGGAGACACGGTGATCCTGGCCTCGAGTTTGATTCCCGGCAACGAAAACGCCGTGTATCGGGTCATCAATGGCTTGATCGATCTCGGCGCCAACGTGGTGCACAAAGGAAATGCCAAAGTCCATGTCTCTGGCCACGCCGCAGCAGGGGAATTGTTGTATTGCTACAACATCGTCAAACCGCGCAACGTCATGCCTATTCACGGCGAAGCACGGCATTTGCGGGCAAACGCTGAAATTGCGATTGAATCGGGTGTGCCACGAGACAACACGGTGATCGGGGAAAACGGAACCGTGGTTGATGTGCGCGGGGGTAACGCCACCGTGACGGGACAACTAGACATCGGATTTGTCTATGTCGATGGCTCTACGGTTGGGGAAATTACCGAAGCCGATCTCAAAGACCGGCGCATTCTTGCCGAGGAAGGATTCATCTCGATCTTTATTGCGATGGATGCACAATCCGGAAAAATCATTGTGGGGCCGGAAATCCATGCTCGCGGTTTTGCTCCCGATGACTCCATATTTGATGATGTGCGTCCCGAGATTGTCAAAGCACTGGAAGACGCAGCGGCCAAAGGAACTCGCGACACGGCATCTTTCCAACAGGTCGTGCGCAGGACCATTGGCCGATGGGTCAGTACCCAACATCGACGCCGGCCGATGATTGTTCCGGTTGTGATCGAGGCCTAGCGACTATGCCCACCGATGTTTCTCTTCCTCTGCAAAGCGGATTAGAAATTTCCGGTGTTCTTGCCCTGCCCTCAAGCCCTGGACCGCATCCTGTGGTGATTGTGATTCACGAGGCGTTTGATATCGATGATCCAGAATGACCTACCTGGTTCACGGGGAGCCTTCCGCCGCGGACCGCCTGCGATTTCGCATCGACCACGAAATGGGCTGGAAGGTTCGAGTGGTCGAACATCTCGAGGAAATCGATCTCACGAACCCCCACTAGTAGCAAGGGAGGTCCCGCGCTTATCGCGCGGGTCGAGACGAGAAGCGACGCCTATTAGCTGGCGGAAGCCTCTTTGGTGGCAGGAAGGACGCTTCGCACCATCGGAATAATCAGGGCGCCTGAGATGGCGTGCATCGCGATGAGCCACAGGGCGGCCGTTTGCGACTCAATACCTCCCAGGGGGAGCACAAAAGACAGAGCAAGGGCAATGAGGCTAATCGAGAGCCATACATTCTTAGGTGAGCGTGTGCTTGAGGCAATCCACGCGACAATAAAGCCACCGACAATGCCTTGGCCGATGCTGAGCAACGCTGGCGCAAAGAACGGGATGGGCATCGTGGCAGGAGTTGTCAGGGTGAAGGACACCTCAAAAAACCCTGTGGCCACAAAATACAGAACCTGGTTGACCGCTGCGGCAATGAGCGACGCAATCACAATGGGTCGAAATGTCTCTTTCATTCCCCTAGCTTCTCGCTTTCTTCTAAATCTGGCAACACGATAGGTCCGGTTTCTAGCGCCAAGTCAGCTTGCACGACGACGTCACTGGAGCGCGCGCTTTGGGCGATCACAATTCCACCCAACACAATTGATGCCCCGAGGCTTTGCAAGAAACTCAATTGCTCACCCAACCACAGCCAGGCAGCGGCAAAAGCGAAGACAATTTCACTGGTGGCAGCAATCCCGGCTGCGGTGGCGGAGAGTCTCTTCAAAGCGCTCAGGGAGAGCAGGAATGGGGCGAAGGATCCCATGGTCGCATTCCAGAGCACTAACACCCAGATCGGAAGATTCACCTCATCTAGGTTGCCTTGGAGCGATACGACGTTCGTGAAAGTCTCGGTGGTGAAATTCCACCATCCAGAAAATGGCGCCCAAAACAGACTGGCCACGCTCATTGTCCAGAAGGACAACGCCAGTGGGGAGATCGTCTCCAGTTGTTTTTCTCCGACCAAGAAATAGGTGGCCAAGGCGACTGCGGCAGCCAAGCCCCACAGAACCCCTGTGGGATTGAGGCTGCTGGCCCAAATTTCTGCGACCACGGCCAAGCCAGCGAGCACGAAACCGATTGCCACCCACAGTCGAAGGCGCACTTTTTCTTTGAAAAAGAAGAAGGCAACGGTGGCCACCATCAGCACCGCCATGTATTCCAAAAGCAAGGCAATACCCACAGGCAGTAAGGCGATGGCAAAAGCATAGGTTGCTTGCAGCATGGCTACTCCCACGATGCCCAAGATCAAAATGACAGGCCATTGTTTTGCCGGTAGTGCAAAAGATCGACGATCAATGATCAGCAGCACCACCCCCGAAATGATGGCCGCGCCTAACACTCTGAATTGGGTCAGCTGAATTGCGCTGAAACCAGATTCGATAATGACCTTGCTGACTGAGCCATTAGCTCCAAATAAGAAGGCGGCGAGGAAGGCGTAGAGGTAGCCCATCAGCGAACCAGAAGTCGTGATGAGGCAGGAGACCAGGCGTGATTCACAGACTAAGCGTAGGGCCTGAGACGAGAAATCGTGACCACTCCGACGAGCTTTCTGACGGGCCTTTTTCAGACATTCCCACTAGCGTCACAGGTATGAAAACCTATGTGCTTGCCGGTGGTTGTTTTTGGTGTCTTGATGCGGCCTATCGAGTGCTGCGAGGTGTTCATTCGGTGGTCTCTGGTTATACCGGAGGGCACACCGAGCACCCCACCTACGAGCAGATTTGCACCGGAACGACTGGTCACGCCGAAGCGGTGGCAGTAACTTTTGATCCCAGCGAGATTCCTTCTGATGTGATTTTGGATGCATTTTTCACCATGCATGATCCGCGCCAGCTCAATCGCCAAGGTAATGATGTGGGGACCCAGTATCGATCTGCCATGTTCTATTCCAGCGAAGAAGACAAGGCGCTGTTCGAGGCGGCCAAGGCGCGGGCAGAAATAACCTGGGAGGGCGGGGTAGTCACCGAAATTTCACCCCTGGGCGAGTATTTCGAGGCCGAGGACTACCACCAAGACTTTTTTGCCAAAAACCCGACCCAGGGCTATTGCCTAGCTGTTGCCGCCCCCAAAGTGACCAAGGTGCGCAAGAGTTTTCAGGAGTACCTCCTTCCGGCCTAATTGTCCCCAGGCCCGATAAGGTCCCATCTTTTCTCCAACAGAGTGCAGCGACCTTCTTGGTGAGCAATCTGCGACACAGTAACCCTCACGTCTTTGCCGGCGCGGGGGAAGGCGTGACTAAC
>Ga0115566_10002723_pt1 | contig 14499 bp, 16 predicted proteins | sample COGITO_mtgs_1204_3_FD_87173 | JGI IMG/M metagenome (GOLD analysis project Ga0115566, IMG submission 87173) | Pelagic marine microbial communities from North Sea - COGITO_mtgs_120405 | ecosystem: Environmental > Aquatic > Marine > Epipelagic | place: Germany:Helgoland, sampling site Kabeltonne...
GTTCTGGTGCATTGTGGGGAGGGGTGGTAGGATATTCGCCGTATCTGTCCACCTCCTTCGCCCACGTGGTCGAGAACTGTGGTGAACAATAACTGCACTTGAAATTACAAGCGTTGTTGAAATTCACCTCAACGTATCTCGGCGCCCAACGTTCGTCTATTGGATTCTGTCTGATCTCTTCGAAGTCCTGCATGGCCCATGGTTCACCAGATCTGTAATGCCTGTCTGACATCTCCCCGGTCTTCTCCATGTTCCAGCAGTATGAACAACCCTCGGGTTGCTCTCCTTCGAGCATTTGTTGTCGTTGATTCAGTTTGTCTTGTGTGTTGTGCAGTGCGGCAGGATTCAGTTTGACTGCGTCTGCGTCAATCTTGTGTAGTGGTGGGTGATAACATGAGTTGGTCAGTCCCGTGGGCAGGTGTAGTGACGTCTGGTTCCACTTGGCCAGGCACATCGTGGGTGACACTTCCGCCAACTTTTCCTTGGCCGTCAGTGCATCTGTCTTGTAGTCACTAGTGCTCACGATCTTGAACTCCTCTGTTTATGTGTTGTGGCATCACAAACCTGTAGAACCTGCTGTCGTCCTCGCTGTACTCGGCTATGGGCATGTCTATCTGCTGTCTCAGACTGTTGCCGAACATTTGTAGGTCCTCATCGATGTTTCTTTTTGGATTCACCTCATTAAAATAGTTTTGCATTTGATCCAAATCTCTTATTTTAAAGAATTCGTTGTTGGGCTCGATCACTGTGTAGAAGCAACCCATTCTTGCACCCAGCATGGCATACTTGCCATTCTCAATGTCTGCACCTATGGTACACCAAGTGCTCAAGATGTTTAGATTGTTTTTCCATATGGACCTGTAATAATTTTTTGCACTTATAGGTTTGCCCTTTTCGGTGCTCATTTTCACTCCTTCCCTATATCCTGCCACGAATGCCTGTTGCGGTGTTGCGTTTATGATTGTTGAAGAATAGCAGTTATGTAGGTTCTCGTGTGGTACTCCCCAACAGAAGTCCATTTGATTTTCGTCAGTATCAGCGTTCTCGTGTGTCCGCATGTTGAGGCAAGTTTCCTTGTCCCATCCAACCAGACCACCATTGCCGTAAACCAACCCATTGATGTTGTTCTTTGCCCTCCATCTGTGTACAGCTTTCTTATTTGTTTTTGACCAGTCTAACGTTTGCAGTAGGAACGTTTCATCAATGATGTTATCACCATCCACGCTTATGAAGAAGTCTGTCTCTGCTGTCTCTGCCGCGGCCTTGTGTGCTGAATCAAACCCTTTAACACCGTCAACACGTTTTGCCCATGGCACCTTGTTCTTGAGGTCGGCCCAGTTCAGTTCCTTGTTGGGCTCTGCGTAACTGATGTACACGAAATCTAGATCACTTACTCTGATTCTGTCTGCCATGTGTACCCCTCCTCTGCTATTCTTTCTAACCAGAAAGGATCACCGTTATGGAAATGACCACCCGTTTTGTCTTTTTTAAGAATAGGCAATCTACGTTTACCCTTTTTTTCAACAGGTTTTGGAATTATTTTATCTCCATCTAAAATAAATCCATCTTCTCCGTTCGTGGCTTTCATGATTTCTAATCTTTTTTCGAGACTGACTTCGATGGTCTTTCCCTGGATAGCCACAGTGTGTACTTTCTTTTTTACAGGTGGTAGATTAGCTAGTGCTTTTAAAAGTTCGTTCACTTAATTCTCCTATCATTTTCTTGTTGTGGTAGTGTACTACCCTATGCTGTCTGTATCCACCCATGTACAATTTGCTTACTACTTTCATGGGATAAAGGTAGTTGTCATTTTCGAATCTCTGGCCTATTTTGTTAACGTGCTGTTTGTTGTGCATGAACTTGAACCACTCATAATCTATCTTGTCCTGCTGTAAAGGATCCTGTATCTTGTTGGCCAGGGCATACACAACATCTGTTGTTGGTTGCTCGTCATGACAGTCCACGAGGACTGTTTCTTTAACTTGTTTCCAGTTTTTTGTGATTGTCTCACATAAGTCATAGAACTGTTTTGCTTTTTTGCTCTTCCGGAAGTAGTGCAAACCATCATAAACATCAGGAAGATCATTCCTTGCGAACAACGTCCTGTAAAAACTGTTTTTTATAATTACGTCCTGATAGTTCCTACAATGGTATGAGAACACTTGATCATGTTGCCATAGATAGTTCCACCACCAGTCAGTGTTCTGTGTGAATAACATATCGGCTGTGAGTTTTATGGTGTGCGTGAATGGTGTGTAGTGGAATACTTTGTATTCGTTGTTGAGTTTCCATTCCTGATCTGCACTGTCATCTTGCTTCAATACCTTAACAAAATCAAACAGTTCGTCCTTGACCGGTTTGTCTGTTATCACACATACTTTGTTGTGCTTGTTAAATTTCTTTATGCTTTTGGCCAGTTCTCTGCTGAGCTCTATGTAATCTGTTGTTGAGTTGTTCAGTGCGAACCATACATATCCCTTATCCATTGCACCACTCCTTGTCCATCACGTGTACATCCTGCCCCGACGTTAACATGACGTTATCTCCGTGTTTGAACACAATGCCGTCCTCGTCACTGTCTATCACATCCACACTGTCCGCCAACATGGTCATGGGTGTGGGTATGCGGTTTCCCAGATTCAATTGGTGCAGTGCTATTGCGAAAGCATAATCGTTCCTGTAATTTATATAACGTATCCTGTAAAGATTCCTGTAGTGTGGATAGTATTCCTGTACATGATTTATCATAGCGAATATTGCCTTTGTGTTTGCAGTCTTCTTAAAAAGTGTTACTGTTGCCCATACCAAAGGCAGTGTACTTTCGTCCTTACCCAAGATCATGTTTTTACCTGTAAGGTCATGCACTCGATCGTGCAACATCATGTCAAATTCTGTGTTTGCCAATTCTAACAGTGTGGAAGAAAATACGAAATAGTCACAGTCCATCAGTATGGTCGTGTCGTAGGGCGAATGTTCATATGCCAGGGCACGTTCCTTGTTGTACCATGCCACACTTTTTCCCCTGTAAGGTCTTGTGTTGGTTGTGCTGTTTTCTACCAACTTGTAATTGATCATTCCCAGTGGCTTAAACTTTTTGAAAGTTTCTAAATTGGTTACTATTGTTATTTCTAGTTTTAAGTACTTCCGTATCTGTTCCACACAACGTTCAGCCAAACGGTGATAATTTAATTCAGGTGTGTCAAAACAGTACATCAGTACACCGGTTGTCATTATTTTCTCTTTTTTGCGAGATCTTGGTGTAGCTGTTGGTACGAGTTCAGTGTTTCCTGGTTTCTTTCTATTAATTTGTTTAGGAAATCATTCGGATCCTTGATGTGACAAGGATTATCATTAACATCTAACATGTAGAAATCTTTGTTGTGTTGTTTGAGTGTGCTTACTATATTAATGGTGTTAGCATCTGCCGTGAACAGCCTTTCGTTGTAGGCCATCAGCTGTCTTGAACGCAGTTTCTCCAGTGCATTCTTTTTAGCCTGAGCTACCTCAAAATTGAGGTCCGAGTGTTTCTTAATATTGCCAATATCCATAACTCAATTATACATTTAATTATTGGTAAAATCAACACCCAAAAAATTTTTATTTTTCGAGGAATGACTTATTTGTCAACGAACTGATACCGGTGAAAAGTAATACTCCGCGTGGTTTGTCACCCGAGTGTACCAGGCTGTGTACGAACTCTCTGTTGTTTATGAACATGGGTTTGCTCACATCTATCAGTCCTGCATTCTTGAATTTGAATTTGACCTTTTCATGATCTCCCGATATGCGTAGCCATCCTTGTGAAGGACCTTGCAGTATATGGTTTGCGTCAAAATAGGTGCTATCATCCCTGTGTATGGGTATTATTGATTTCGGTCCCAGTTCAACATACGTTATCTGCAACATTTCAGTGAAGCCAAGCTGTAGGAAAAGATTCCTTAGGTTTTTATTCTTCAACTGTTCCGTCATTATTGTTGGCAGTACTGGATTTTGTTTCAATGATTTACACTTTCCAGCACCCTGGAACTTTTCGTCAATGAAATCCAAGTCCTCGTCTAGGTCTGTAGCAGGATCTATTTCGGGAACAGGTCCACCAGTGTACTCTATGTAAGGAAGTTTGTGATATTCACTCCTTATGTACCAGAAGGGACCGTCCCCCTTGGCAAAGAATCTCTTTATGTGTTCGGGTATGAAATCACCTTCTACTTTCTCATTCCAACTGACTGTGTGCATGTACTTCTTGGACATGTCCTTAAATCTCAGCAAGTCGTCCTGTGCCATGCACTCTGATGTCCTGGTGTAAAACTGATCCAGGTCACTGTTCAACCACAGCACGTATCCTTTTTCTGTGTTGTGTCCGGCGTTGATGTAATACCTTATGTCCTCTCCGTCGACTTCTATCCTGGTTATATCTTTCCTAGGCAAAGGTATAGTGACCTTGTGCCATCCTGGCGCTAGATCAAATACCAGATCGTGTGTTACGGTGTTACGATCAAGATCCTGGCATTCTATCTGTACATCAGTCTTGGTGTGTATGTGTACTTGCATGTGCAATATTTAATTGCATGAAAAGTTGGCTGTAAATTATTATGCTGTGGTATTACTTGTTTCAGCACTGCCTGACAGTGTGTATACTGGATTTAATCCCTGTGCTGTCGTTGGTAACATCAGCTTGGTTGCGAAGTCTGTTTGACCAATGAAGTTCTCGAACTGGTCAACACTTGATAGATTGCCTGAAGTGTAAAGTATGTCTCCACCATCCGCATCTGTCAGTGTCATCTTTATCGTGACGTTTGTAGTTGAGCCTTGTGTGGCGTTACCTTTGATCTCACCCTTCAAGGTCATTGAAGTGTATGTGCCGTTGGCCTGAGTCAGTAGGAACACTGTCTGGTATGATGTTGTCACGTCCTGGAATCCAATCGCGAAACCGTCTGTGGTCAGTGTCTCACCTGAACCCGATCTTGTTGAAGCAAGAGAGGCTATGTCGAAGTTGCCCATTGCTGTGATTAACTCATCGACTGAGCCATCTTTTGATGTTGCTGATGAACCACCGTTCCCATTCCTTGTAAGGTTTACCCTGATCTTGCCACCTGCGTTGAAGAAGAATCTCATCTCGTTGGCATTCGAGAATGTCACCGTGTGTTCTACTGTGTGTGATCCTGCGTATCTTGTACTTGATAATGAACTATGCAGTTCTGATCCTGCCGATATCGCGTCTGCACTGGCACTGCCTCCTGCAACTTCTGCCGCCAATGATACTAGATCTGCCGCTATTGCCGCCTTGATTGCGATTGTGTCTCCTGCCGCAACCTGTGTCCTTGCTGTCAGTGTATCGTTAGTGTGATTTCCAATGTTGTCCATTGCTGTCAACAGTGCATTCCATGATGCCGCTGTTACTGTGGTTCCTGAATCTGTTCCACCTTGTACTGTGGCTAATTCTGTCTGTCCCAGTCCGTAAACTGTTGCACCGGTTCCCATGGTATGATTGATACCAATTGTGCCACTTGTATTAGTCAAGAACGCATTATATTCGTCGTCTAAAATTGTATCACCTGCTACGTATGCCATAAAACTATTTAACTCCTATCACGCACTCTGTGAGTGCTGTTTCTTCATTATATTTATGCTTAATAAGCCTACCCAGGGTGTTGAAAGTGGTTGCTTCTCCCTCTGCCGCCACACGTGCTAATCCATATCCTGCAGATACTATACGATCGCCTGCTGAACCCTTGCCTGTGACTCTAACAGGGACACGTCCTTTCAGTGCTATTGCTGGGTGTGTGTCGTTATTTCCTGCTTCAGAATTCATCAAATATGCCGGAGTTTCGGATACAACACCAAACACTGCATCAGATTTTTCATCCATGCATTTTGTTATCTCTTCATTTCCGCCTAGGCTCACTACTTCTCCAGTTTCTACCGGAGTATCTGTGGCATATCGCTCTGCCAAGTCAGCATACATCGCCGATGTTGATGTGGCGTGTACAATATTGGCTCTGATGTCTACCAGTGTAGCGGCTGACAGTTCGTCATCTCCACCACCTGACTTGAAAGCTGTCCAGGCACCGCCTGCGTTTCCGTAAATTGTTGTACCGTCATCCGCGAATGTCTCGTCCCACACCCAGAAAAGATCCTGTTCTGTGGCTGTTGACGTTTCACCCCTGTTGACCTTTATACCCGAGTAATTAGGCATACCACTGTTCGATGATATGTTCCTGTTCAGTTCTATGATGTTGTCTTCGATCGTAAGTGTTGTTGTGTTGAATGTTGTTTGTGTTCCATCAACAGTCAAATTTCCTTTCACCCTTACATCTCCACATGATGGAAGTTCCAGTAACCCTGTTGACCCGTCCATGGTCATCATTGTTGTTGTTACTCCGCCATCGTTTACTGTGAAAATAATATCTTTGTCTTGTGTTGTCTGTGCAATGGTCAGGTTATCACTTGACAGACTCATCGTTATGTCTGATCCTGCACCTAAAATTAATCCTGTGTCATTTGCAATAGTGAATGAACTGTTTGTGGAATCGTTTTGGTCTGATCTCAGATAATTGGCCGCCGCAACTCCGCCCAGTGCATCTGAGTCTGTTGCTGTTCCCCTGAATTTCGCACTTGATACTGTTGATGAAAGCTGTATACCCTGTGCCACACTTGAGAAACCTGCTGATATCAGTGCCGCTGAATCAGTGTCTGTTGCGTTTGGTGTGAAAGCCACGTTCGATACCACACCAACCACTGCATCATTGGCCACTAGTTTTAGATACGATTGGTTGACTCCTGCGTCGTCTGGCGAAGTTTCTGAAATGACCTGCGTCACTCCAGATCCAGCAACTGTTGTTGGTCCGATCAGTATCCATGCTGTACCATTGTAAACGTAAAATTGTGTGTTAGATGTGTCAAACCATCCATCACCCTGCACAGCGTTTGTTGGTGCTGACGCTGAGTTAGTAGTTGACCCTACTGGTTTAAATTTTGTTCCTGTGTAAACATTAAGTTGTTTGTTTGTCTGGTCATACCAAAGCTGACCTGTAATTTTATTTGTTGGTGCTGATGTGTTGTTGAAGTTCTCTAGTAGTTTTACAAGATTTTCATTTAACTTCTCACCGAAACCCGCATAACCTTTTCCGATCAGTGCAAGGTCAGTTGTGGCTACGTCAATAGTTCCGTCTGCCAGCGTGACCAACAAGGTCCCAAATGTGTTGTTAATCTTGTATGCCATAGCTTACTAGTTTGATGCGTTGTCCCTGACCTCGGTCAAGAAACTGACATCTCCCACTAACTTGATTAATATAGTCGCAAGTTCAGGTGTCAACATTGCCTCAATCTTGGCTTGCTCTTCTGTTGACCAAACTGTCTCGTTGTTATCGTTGATGTAATCTGCTACTTCTTCTTTTGTTGCCATTTAAATGTACTCCTTATGCTTATTTATTATGTTCTTCTATCTGCTCATCGTCTGATATCCAGGTTAAATCCTCGGAATATGATCCGTCCAGATCCCTCAGGAAAGTCTTGACGTTGCTCTCCGTAAGCACCATATCGTGGTATTTTTGATACCTTTTGTGCAGAGCTTGTTCCTTTGTAGCGGTGTACACCAGTTTCATTCCCTTGTCTTTTGCCAATTTCATTATGCCGTCGATACACAATTTTAGACATTTATGCACATTCCTTGATTCTGCTGTCTTGTCCGTGACTATCCATTCCATGAAAGCGAACTGTGTTCCCTCACCTATGTATAACCCTCCAGCACACACAGGCTCTCCGTCCACTTCCACAATTATCCCGTCCGGTGGCAGGCATTCCTTGGGCACCGTGCCAAACTCCCACTGTGTCCACCACTTGACCAGTGTGTCATAATCCTTGTCTCTGTCCCAGGCTCTAACTAACATTTTTTTGCATCACTATCTTGTTGACGTTGAATGTTGATTCAAAACAGTAACGCACTGCTTCTGCAACTTCGTTTGCTCTTAATTTTGGTAGGTCTTCCCACAAGCCCTTTGTCATGTCCGTGTCCACCACATCCGGACAGACATCATAAACTGACAAAGGTTTGTTTAATAATTCTTGTTGTAGCTCTTCTATGTAATCTATTAGATTTTTCTTGTTCTCGCAGTAGTCTGTGTATTCCGTATTTTGTAAATCCTCATCCATTCCAATAGGAGTACCTGACGTGCTTGTGATCACTGCAACTTTCTTGTCCTCGAAAACAAATTTGCCGTATATTCTTTTCAACAAGGTTATTTGCCCTCTGCCAACATACGCATTGAGTACAATCAGCTGACAGTCATCCAGCTGTTCCATTATCTCTACTTGACTACATTGTAAATCATATCCGTTGCTACTGCTCAACCCAACGACTGTGTAATTCTTTTTCCGATACAGGTCCGATATGGCCTTACCTATCCCTTTGGTGTGCCCTATGATTGCTATTTTATTTTTGTTTCCTTGATTCATACACATCCACTAGATTTTCCAACCCTTCGAAACATTCCGAATAGTGTTGGTAATATTGTTCGAACTTATCTTTAGTGTACAGTGATTCTTTGAAAAAGTCAATTAATAACGTGGTTCTCTCGCCTGGATTGTTGTTAAAACCGTTGTGTACCTGTATATCTGGTTGGAAAACGAACGCTTCACCTGTCTTCCAAGTCATCAGTTCCTGTTTACGGGTTTCTAAGTTCATCACGTGCATACCACTCTGGTCTCCTCCTCCGTCATCCAAACACATCTGGTATCTCCAACCACCTTCGTTGTCCGTATGATTACCAATCTTTGTGTCTGGTCCAACAGTCATTATTGCCACATTGGTCTTGTATGGGAATTTTCTCAGTATCGAATACAGCATGGGATAGTCATTGAACGATTGTCCCTCGTGTTCTCCTGACTGTATTCCCAGTGCTTTCCACTGTCCATGCACATAGTCACCTGACTTGTCATCAAAGTCATCCGGAAGTCCCCTTACGCTATCTGAGAAGTCTTCTGGATCTAAGAATGTCTTGTTGGGTTGTGAGTCAAACTCGTGTTTGATCTCTGCGAAATGTTTTTCTAGTCTCAGGAAACATTCGCCTTGCTGTCCGTGGTAATATGATTTATCGAGCATTCAGTATATTAACATTTTTATCATGTATCTGTCTATCATGATCTTGCCAATTACTAAAAAATTGTTCACCGTGGTTGGTTAGTTCTTGCTGTTCACTTAATTCAAAGTAATCTGTGAATTCTGTGTTGTTTATAATTATTCTTCTGTTTTCGCTACCGAACACGTACACTATTACTTCGTCATCACCCAGTGATACTCCTAGTCTACTGTCCTCAACTCTTGTCCATGCGCCATCTTCTTTGACCATGTGCGTTCCTGATACTTGGATTCCGTCGTAGTCATACAAGTTGTCTATCAAGAACTTACCTGTTGCGAACACCTTGCCACCAACTGAAACTGTGTCACCTATATCCACTTGCTCAACCGGTTTCAACGAACCATCGTTCATTGATATCATTGTTCCTGCTATGAAACAACCACCACTTGGTCCTGATCCACCCGAGCCTGAAGTTGCTCCACCTGACGAATCACCAAACCCTGCGGCTGTTTGTGTAAAAGTTATTCCTGAGTTGAATAGTGCCTTCCATGCTCCTGACACTTTCACATATCCTGCTGTGATTTCCGTCCATACCCCTGAAATTTTTGTATATATGTTTGATATATCTGTCCATGTTCCATTGATCTTGGTACTGGCCTGTACTCCGACATTAAACACAAGTACTGCTAATCCATTTCCTGCTGATCCTGAACTGCCGGATGATCCTACTGCTACTCCTGAATCATAATATTGAACTCCACCTATCTCTAGAGTAACCACTCCTGGTGTAACACCTGAACCCGCTGAACTAGATCCTGATGATGGTACTAGGTCTGATCCTGCTCTACCACCTGTGCCTCCAGTGTCATTAGATCCACCGTTTCCGCCTGTACCGCCATCGGCTCCTCCACCTCCGGCTCCTCCACCACCACCGTCTCCGGAGTGGCCCGCACCGTTCTCTCCCAGTGTGCCTGGGGATCGTGCTGTTGCTGAATTTGTGCTGATACCTGATGTCCCGTTAGAGGTCCTACCTGCTCCTCCTCCACCGCCGCCACCGCCTGCTGTTGCGACTGCTGAACCATCTATGAATACTGTTGTGGCTCCACCACCTCCACCACCTGCTCCTGATGAACCCCGTGGGCCTGAAGCACCACCGTTACCACCTGAGAATCCTGTCTTGCCTTTTCCGTTAGCACCACCATTGGCGCTTCCGCCGGCACCACCACCTGCGGCACCACCACCAACTGCTACTTCGAGAACGTCACCGACGTTGGATGTTAGTGAATAACTTGTTTTTGAAACATAATGTCCTGCTGTGCCTGAGCCACCGCTACCTCCTGCGTCTGCTCCGCCACCAGCTCCGCCACCTCCCCATAGATACATGTCTACGGTAGTTGTGCCTGCTGGTATACTTACTTGGTTTAGTGTTCCTGAGTATTGGAATTTTTTAATTACTGTAGGCATGGTTATGCCTCATACTTGAACCAGAAGTCACCATCACTGCCACCACTTGGATCTGATGTTGAAACTGTTTTTAGAGAGCCGCCCCATTGTAGTCCGTATGTTGCCACCTGTCCAATAGTTGCCGCAGTTGTTAGTGCAGTGTTTGATGTTGTTATTGCTGTACCTACTGCATTCAATGTCAATGTAGTAACTTTCAAGTCACCTGTTGATGCATCTGTTGTTAATGGTTTTGTGCCTTTGTTTGTATCACCGTCGTCTGTCATGTCTGAAAACAGTAATAGTTTAGAATATGTTTGGTTCTCACCTGCTGACCAACGATTCTCAGATACATCATAAAATAATCTTGCATCATCTGTGTCTGCCGTTTCTACAATAAGTCCTGCATCCGCTTCTGAACCACCTGCGTTCACTTTCAAGAAAGTGTCTGAGTGTTGAACTATTTCAGACGAAGTGTAGTTGTATGCACCACTGACGTTCAGATTACCTGTTATAGTAAGGTCTCCTACCAAGTCTATGCCGCCGTCTGCACCTGTAAGTGTTAGAGGTGTTTTAGTAACTCCGCCATCGTTTACTGTGAATTTTAAATCCTTGTCCTGTGAAGTCTGTGCAACTGTAACATCGTTGCTTGAAACCGTTACTGTAAGTTCTTGTGCATCACCTATGATAATTCCTGCATCTGTGTCTACAGTCAGTGCTCCTGTTGTGGTGTCTGCCGCGTCTGTTCTCAGGAAGTTTCCACCTGCGATTACTGTGCCGGAAGTGTTTGATGTTCCTGATACATCAATAAACGATGCCTGTGTGTTTGTTCCATCAAACACAGCACCAAGTGTTGAGTTCAATGTGATTCCTGCCTTGACTGCCGCGAAACCTGACTGTGTCACACTAGGTGTGAAATCTTCTTTTGATAATATTGCTACTCTTGTGTTGCCTGCATACATTGAAGAAACAACCTTGTTTCCTCCTGAGCTCGCCAATGTTTCGATCTGCCAACCTGAAAGTGTCTGTCCTGCTGTGTAGACCGGACCCACCAGTTGGAATGCTGATCCTGTGTATACGTAAAGTTGATCATCATCTGAGTCGTGCCATAAGTCCCCTGCTCCTGGACTTGTTGGTGCCGTTGATTGTGACTTTGCTCCACCTGTTGGTTCAAATGCTGATCCATTATATACTTTTAATTGTCCTACTGCGGTATCCATCCAAAGCTCACCTGTCAAAGGTGCCGATGGTGCTGATGTTCCTGCTGAATTTTCTAATAGTTTTACAAGGTTTTCGTTAAGGCCTTCACCAAATCCTGAGAAGCTTTTTCCAAAAAGTTGTACCGACGTAGTATTATCTACTGTACCGTCTGTTATTGTAGCTATTACTGATCCGTCTGTTTTGTTAATTGTGTATGCCATTTGCTTATATTTATAGTCTTCCAGCCACAATATTGATCGTGCCTATATCGGTTGAATTGTATTCTTCTAGTGCTTTCCCTATCACTGTACCCATTGAAGGATTTGTTCCTTTCCTAGCGACTCCTGGATGTTGTGAGTGTGTAACCAACATGTCTCCCTTGCTGACCTGTCCAACAACTTTACATGATACCTTTCCTTGTAATGCTACCGGTTGTCCCGTTGCTTCTGAGTTCATCAGGTACGCTGGGTTTTCAGAGATGACACCCGCCACCCTTGGATCTGCACCCATGCTTGAAACCGTGATTTCTTTCTCGCCACCAAATATGACAACTGTGCCCACTTCGTACTCCGAGTCGGACTCATATATCTCAGCCAAGTCAGCGTATTGTGCCGACGTTGCTTTTGCATACACTGTGTTGTAACTTTTGCTTGACGTTCCAATATCATAAGTGGCATTTGTGTCTGGCTCAATCTCCTGCGTAGTAATCTTATCACTCAAAACCAGTGTGCCCATTGTGTTGGCACCCGAGCTTGTAATGTTTCCTGTGATATTTCCTGTGACTGCACCTGTGATTGGTCCTGTAAATGCTGTTGCGTTTACTGTTCCGCTCACGTCTAACTTTGTTGTTGGTGTTGTTGTTCCGATACCAACGCGAGCTACCGAGCCATCCATGGTCATTAGAGTGGTCGTTGTTCCGCCATCGTTCATTTTAAATGTTATGTCTGTGTCTGATATCACATTGGAAACAACCACGCCTGTGCTGTCTACTGTTATTGATAAGTCACTGTCTGCACCCACCTGTAAACCACCATCGTTCACTACCCCCAACGTTCCTGAAGTTGTGTCATTTGCATTTGACTTCATGAAAGTGGATGCCAATGCACCCCCTAGTTTATCTGAGTCTGATGCTGTACCTTGGAATTTTAAATCTGATATTGCTGTTGAAAGTGTTATACCTTTCTTGACTGTTGCGAATCCTGTTATGCTTGTTTTTGGTGTGAACTCATCCTCTGATATGATTGCTATCAGGTTACCGTCGTTGTACCATTTTGTGATGTTCTGTGTTGTGTCAGTTGAATCGAGAAGTGAATCGTAAATGAAACCGTTCGTGTTTCCAGTTGTACTTGATGGACCTACCAATATGCTTGAAGAACCGTTAAAATAGAAAAGCTGACCATTGTCCGAGTCTATCCAAAGATCCCCTTGTGTCATGGCATTTGGTGCAAGTGACTGATAAGGAACATTGGCACCTGGTGGTACGAACGTTGAACCTGTGTATATTTTAAGTCTGTTCGCCGAAGTATCATACCAAAGCTGTCCTGTAATAGGTTTGGTGGGTGCTGTGTCGTTTGCGAAGTTCTCCATCAATGCTAGGAAGTTTTCTGCAATCACTTCTCCGTAACCGGCATATCCTTTTCCAACAAAACTTAAATCAGTCTGTGTGTTTACAACACCATCCTGTACCGTGTACTGGTTCGGTGATGCCGCACTGTTTGTCTTGTTTACTGTGTATGCCATCTATTAGTATCCTGTGTTACTACCTGAAGTCGTTCCACTCACTGTGTTTGATGTAGACAGTGCCGTTGAACTTGTTTCAGTAAATGTCGTTAATGATTGTATCCTTAGAGTGTAATCAATCTGTATCAGTCTGTTTAGAGATTTCTGTACCGGGTGAAATATGACGTGCGTCAACAGTTTGTTGGTCGACCCGTTCTCTGTTCCTTCCCAACCTTTCAATCCTAGTTCGTCAAAAACGTACTCTCCATTGAAATCTGTCGTGTTGTCAAACGCGGCCTGTCCTGTTGGCTCACCGTAGTCCAGTGTGCAAGTGCAAACGATGTCAGTGTACTTGTTACCTGCCGTGTGTCTCACTTCCATCTTGTTCCTTGTTGTGTCTTTGTTCGTGGCAGAGTTGTCGTCTATAACTTTGTAATATGTTTGATTGTACAGTGTGGCGTTTGATCCTGTAGAATTTGGTGTAAGGTATGTGATTATACCTGTTGGATCAACAGTTGTACCACCATTACCGAATGCCATCTCATGCACGAATCCTGTTGTCTTGTTAGCTAATGAATTAGCCAGTGCCTGTGACATGTTTTCATAGTGGATTGCGTTTCTTTTGTCCACCATTACTTCGCCTGATTCCGGATCAAAAATTTTAATGTGCCCTTCTATCATAACTCCGCTTTGATCTTGAGGCTTTTTGTTCTCTTCTTCTGTTTCTTGTGGTTTGTTGTCCTGTGTCATCTAGTGTATTTATTCAGGTGCGTTTGTTGGTTCGTTAGCAATGAATTTAGCCTGTTGTGATGTAGAAGCTTGTAAGCCCTTACCGTCAGCAGGATTGCCATCTAATGCCGTGTACCATACCTGTCCTCTCTTGTGTAAGATTTTAACCTGTGTTCCGTCTGCTGGAGCAGTGCTTAATGTGACTGCCGTAGTAGATCCATCCACAGAATAGTTTATAGTTGATCCATCCTCGCTAGTAAGCAACAATCGTTGGCCACCAATGAATATGTCTAACTCACTAGCGGAGGCTGGGGCTTGTGATAGTGCGAAAATAACA
>Ga0115566_10002724_pt1 | contig 14493 bp, 15 predicted proteins | sample COGITO_mtgs_1204_3_FD_87173 | JGI IMG/M metagenome (GOLD analysis project Ga0115566, IMG submission 87173) | Pelagic marine microbial communities from North Sea - COGITO_mtgs_120405 | ecosystem: Environmental > Aquatic > Marine > Epipelagic | place: Germany:Helgoland, sampling site Kabeltonne...
ACTCTGTTGGCGAAAAGTCGTTCGATACTTTGATTGACAATCAAGTCGCCATCGCTCAAAAACTTTTTGATTCCGCTGAACGTAATTTGCATATTGACGATCGACAATCACAAAAGGCTGGCTTAATTATGGGTGCCATATACCGTAAATTGCTCAACAGGATCGCATCAAAACCCGCCGGCTCTTTTACAACAAGACAAACATTGACCCCAATCCACAAACTTTGGATTGCGTGGAGAATCTGGTCAAAACCATAACCGATGCGATCAACAAATGTTGCCATCGTAGGCGCTGGTTGGGCTGGACTCACAGCCGGCATCAAGCTAGCAGAATCGGGGGTGCGCACTTCGATATTCGAGGCCTCCCACACTCTCGGAGGGCGGGCACGAAAAATAACATTTAATGACTTAACAATGGATAACGGGATACACCTTTTATCTGGTGCCTATTCGGCAACGTTGTCGATCCTTAATCAGATAAGAACCTCGGCCGACCGTACAAACTTTGATCGACAGCCTTTTACCTTCAACTATGGCTCCCTCAATATAAGTAAACCTAGCATTCCACTACCAGCAAACTAAATTTTTAGCTTTTTATTTGCTAGGGGTATTACCGTGAGCGAAAAACTCATAGCGATTAAGTTTTTGCGTGATATTCAAAAAGGCAAAGTGATTACGGAACCGTCAGAAACCGTTCATTACTTACTCTCACGCTTCCGACAATCAAAAACATTAATTGAACTGTTGTGGAATCCAATTTGCCTATCCGCGCTTAACACTGATTGCACTCGAGGTTGCGCCTTAGTGTTCCTGAACGTTATTTCCGACGCACTTCTCGGATCAAGGAAAAGCAGCGACCTTATCTTCCCCACAACGGATTTAACGTCTTTATTTCCATCGCTCGCCGAGCGATATATTCTCACACATAAGGGAACGGTTAACCTTGGGGAGCGAGCTCTAATTACTAAAACGCCAAACAAGCAATTCAAATTAAACAACTCCGACGATGAATTCACCCACATAATTGTCGCAACCGCTCCCCATAACGTAAAAAACACGTTTGAAGATCCTTCCATCATTAAAAATACACTCTCTATAATCAATCAATTCACATATGAACCGATTTACACGATCTATCACCAGTACTCAAAAAAAGTTTCGACTGATCATCGGATGATTGGATTAAATTCACCTTACGCACACTGGGTTTTTGATCGGGGAATAACGCACGATGAGCCAGGCCTGATCGGAGTTGTGGTTAGTGGATCAGGACAGCATCAAAGCTTAACGCATGAAGAGTTATCCAAACGATCTGCGAGGGTTCTTGATGAAAAATATGGATTTGGGCCGCCATTGTGGAGTAAGGTCCTCGCTGAAAAACGTGCTACTTTCACGTGTTCCCCGCAATTAGAGCGGCCTAAACAAATTACAGAGGTAGACGGGATTATTCTTGCGGGGGACTATACGTATGAACGTTATCCAGCTGTGCTCGAGGCGGCTGTTCGAAGCGGCATTAAGGCCTCCAAAATTATTCTTAAATGATTATGCAAAAATTAATTGAAACGCTAAACCCTGAAGTTAATTTAGATGGAAAAACGATATTAGTGACTGGTTCTTCTGGCGGAATCGGGCGTGCTGTTACCCTCGCCTGCGCCGATGCCGGCGCGACGGTCATCTTGAGCGGTAGAAATTTAAGTGCACTCAATGAGATATATGATCTTATCCTCTCCAAGGGGAATCCTGAGCCAGCGATCGTAGAGTTGGATTTAGCTAAAGCAAGTGAAGTAGAGTTTAAAAATCTTTGCAGTATTGTCAAATCAACCATCGGCAGCCTTCACGGAATCGTGCATTGCGCGACACACATAACCGAACTGGGCCCTACCCATAGATTGGGACTGGATTCCTGGGAACAACTATTTCGAGTTAATGTGATCGCCCCCGCGCTCATGATAAAGAACTGTGAATCACTTTTTTCAGAAGCGGACTGCGGTTCGGTGGTGCTAACCTCGGATAACCACGCGTTAACGCTAGATCCATACTGGGGCGGTTATGCGATTTCTAAATCAGCCCTCAACGCATATGCCAAATTGCAATCACAAGAGTGGCATGGTGAAAAACCATATCGTATAAACCTAATCACTCCGGGCCCAATAAATTCACCGTTACGCTCAAGAACCCACCCGGGAGAGGAGCGCGACAAATTACCATCAATAGACTCTATACTGCCAACTTATCTCTATTTATTGAGCGACTCAAGTCATCACATAAATGGTGAGAATTTTAGTCAATCGCCCTGAATGATCTGACGAAACCAATCTGGTACAGGCCGAGACTTTGCAGCCGAAATATCGGCCCACACTAAAACCGCCTCAGCTTCTGCAAATATCTCTGATTTATTATTTGCATTGACCATTTCATGGTACATACCAAAACTACTCTTACCCAATTTGCCCACGTAACTCGTTACAATAAAGGTTGCTGGATATACTGCAGACTTTAAGTAACGACACGAGATTGTTCCCAGAATAGGTCCTTCAGATGTGGATTCGTAGTCAATCTCTAACTCGTTGAACCATGCCACACGAGACTCCTCGAAATAACGCAGATAAGCAACATTATTCATGTGCGCAAGACTATCCATCTCGCCCCACCTCATAGTCATTCGGTCATTCCGAACTAATCGCATTGACTCTTTTAAACTAAGGTCCATCTTTATATCCGTAATTGGCTGAAATTATAGTCAGAATGAATTAACATTTAGTGCACTGAATATATCAGACTTAACACAGGAAATCCCTCGAAAAAATAGGAGTAAGTATTGACGGATAGAGAATCAATGGAGTACGACGTCGTAATTATTGGCGCTGGACCTTCAGGCTTAGCATGTGCGATCAGACTGAAACAATTAGCGAATGAGTCCGAAAAAGAATTAAATGTATGCGTCGTAGAAAAAGGCTCAGAGGTTGGAGCACACACTTTATCCGGCGCGGTCATTGAAACACGAGCGTTAAATGAGCTATTACCGAACTGGAAGGACATGGGAGCCCCATTACATACTCCGGTCACTGAGGACCGCCTCGTCTTTCTAACCAAAACAAAATCGTATTCCTTACCAACTCCGTCCTACATGAATAATCATGGAAACTACATAGTTAGCTTGGGTAATGTCGTTCGTTGGCTTGGGGAACAAGCGGAATCATTGGGTGTTGAGATTTACCCCGGCTTTGCAGCGACTGAAATCCTGTTTAACGATAACGGATCTGTGAAAGGCATAGCGACCGGAGATATGGGGGTTGGAAAAAATGGCGAGCATACCGATAGCTATCAGCAGGGTATAGAGCTACATGCTAAACAAACTGTGTTTGCTGAAGGATGTCGTGGATCTTTAACTAAGATGGCAATCGACCGCTTTAACCTCAGAAAAGGAGTTGAGCCACAAACGTACGGAATTGGTATTAAAGAACTTTGGGAAGTCGCGCCTGAGCAACATAAAGAAGGGCTGGTTGTTCACTCAACTGGTTGGCCGCTTGACCCCCAGACCTATGGTGGTTCATTTTTATACCATCTCGAAAACAACCAAGTTGCAGTAGGATTTGTAGTTGGACTAGATTATAAGAACCCATACCTATCTCCCTTTGAAGAATTCCAAAGATTCAAAACTCACCCAGATATCTGTAAAACCTTTGAAGGAGGTCGCCGAATCTCATATGGCGCAAGAGCAATCTCAGAAGGCGGTTACCAATCAATCCCTAGACTATCATTTCCTGGCGGGCTACTAGTCGGGGACTCAGCAGGATTCTTAAACGTACCCAAAATCAAAGGTTCTCATACGGCAATGAAGTCTGGCATGGTGGCTGCGGAGTCAATCTACGAAGCGATCAATGAAACAGAACCAAAATGGACGCTAGATTACAGTCATCGGTTATCAAACTCATGGCTTTGGACAGAACTAAAACAAGTCAGGAATATTAGGCCTTCTTTTAGGTGGGGATTTTGGGCCGGCATGATCTACTCAGCAATCGACACATATATCCTTCGCGGGAAAGCACCTTGGACACTGAAGCACCACGAAGATCACAAACAACTCATTCCGGCTCGCCAAGCTAAAAAAATTGACTATCCAAAACCAGATAATGTCCTTACTTTTGATCGATTAACTTCAGTTTTTATTTCAAATACGAATCATGAGGAAAATCAGACGTGTCACTTACAACTAAAAGATGACACGACACCGATTCGAATCAACCTCAGCGAATACGACGCACCAGAGCAACGTTACTGCCCCGCTGGCGTTTACGAGATAATTACAGAAGAGAGCATTCCTAAATTACAAATCAACGCACAGAACTGCGTTCACTGTAAAACGTGCGACATCAAAGATCCAACTCAAAACATTAATTGGGTTCCACCCCAGGGTGGTGGAGGACCAAACTACCCTAATATGTAATCACAACTAATCGATCAAGTTTTGACAGCGTTTAAGAAAATTTGAAACGCTCAATTTTTTGTAATTGACCGTGGTTTTCGGTCTCCATCCACGGCCACATAAGTAAGCGTCGCGTCAGTAACTTTAACAGTCTCCTCCAGGGAGCGTCTTTGAGCATAGACCTCGACATCCACCGTGATGGATGTCTTACCAACCTTGGACACTGATGCATAAAAGCTAACAAGATCTCCAATATGAACAGGTTGCTTAAACAAAAATGAATTCACCGCAATCGTCACGATCCTTCCTTTTGCGAGCAAGGCTGCGGGAATACTTCCCGCGATATCCACTTGCGACATGATCCATCCCCCAAATATATCGCCACTGTAATTTGCGTCAGAGGGCATAGGCACAACTCGCAGTGTCGGCGCACGTCCCTTTGGAAGACCCTTATCGGAATCGATATCCATTAAAAATACGACTCATCGAGCGCGACAATTGTCTTATGACCACCAACAACCTGGCCATTTAGAACAGTAGCTAGCGGCAGAATGTTCTCGGCGTAGAAACGGCACGTCGCAAGTTTTCCTCGATAAAATTTAGCATTATCACCGCCCTCGTCTAGTCTTTTCTTCGCGATGATTGCAGACCGTGCGAGCATCCATCCACCGGCAACTGTTCCAAAAAGTTTAAGAAGGGGTACCGACCCAGCAGAGGCAGTTTCAGGATCGTCCATATACGTATCGACTACCCATTTAACCGAATGCTCTAGAGATGCGACCGCTTCGTTGAGTTGTTCTTTAATTTTTGTAAGACCAGAATGGCCTTCGTATTCCCCAAGATCTTTTATCGTCTCACGCATCATGCTGATCAACTCTAATGCAGTCAAGCCACGCTCCGTGGCAACTTTCCGACCGATCAAATCATTCGCTTGTATACCCGTTGTTCCTTCGTAGATTGGAGTAATCCGAGCATCACGAAGATACTGTGCGGCACCGGTCTCTTCGACGAAACCCATGCCTCCATGGACTTGGACACCTAGGGAAGTTATCTCGATTGACTGCTCCGTACACCAACCTTTAACTACCGGCGTAAGCAGGTCAAACATTCTTTGGTATCTTGCTCGCTCCTCCTCACTCTCATGGGTTAACGCTTGATCGAGATAGGAACACGTTTGAAGCACAATTGAACGCATTGCTTCAACTTGAGATTTCATAGTTAAGAGCATGCGCCGAACGTCAGGGTGGTGGATAATCGATACACGCTCTCCCGAACCTTGTCCGAGGCTGCGTCCTTGTATACGACCTTTCGCGAATTCAGCTGCGCGTTGATAAGAACGTTCGGCGAGCGCCAATCCCTCAATACCCACCTCCAAGCGCGCAAAATTCATCATCGTAAACATGTACTGAAGTCCACGGTTTTCTGCACCTACCAAATAGCCCGTTGCTCCCTCTCCATCGCCAAAAGCCATAACACACGTAGGACTGGCATGGATACCAAGTTTCTCTTCAATTGATACACATTTGACATCGTTTCTCTCGCCTATTGAACCATCACTATTTACTAAATACTTAGGCACTACAAATAAAGAGATGCCTTTAACGCCTTCCGGGGCGTCAGGCGTACGCGCTAGAACAAGATGGATGATGTTATCCGCCATCGTATGCTCACCCCACGTAATATAAATCTTGGTTCCATAAATTCGGTAATGATCACCCTCAGGGATTGCCTTTGCCCGAACGGCTGAGAGATCTGATCCAGCTTGCGGCTCTGTCAGATTCATCGTTCCTGACCACTCACCGCTGATCAATTTACTCAGGAAAATCTCTTTTAGCTCATCAGACCCATGCCGCTTGACCGCCTGAACAGCACCCGCTGTTAACATCGGACATAGCGCAAAAGACGTACATGCGGCATGCCACATCTCGCTAGTAAGCGCTGAAATTATATGCGGCAAACCTTGACCACCCCAATCAGGATCGTTGGAAAGTCCTCCCCAACCACCTTCAGAAAACTCTTTATATGCGCCAGTAAATCCCGTCGCCGGGGTAACAACGTGATTTTCAAGCTTTGCTCCCTCTCGGTCCCCTGGCCAATTTAATGGATCCAAAATTCCAGTGGCGAACTTCCCAGCTTCTTCTATTATGGAGCTAACCAACTCTGCATTAACATCTTCGTGCCCCGGAAGAGCCTGGGTCGACTCTAATCCCACCACCTCATTGATTACAAATTCCATATCCGCTGCAGGCGCTTGGTAAACAGACATTACGATTCCTCTACTGAATTTATAAGGCTAACTATATTAGATTGGTCAGTTCTGGTATGGCCTCGAAAAGATCTCCTACAAAACCATAATCAGCAACCTGGAAGATCGGAGCTTCTTCATCTTTGTTGATCGCAACGATAACTTTGCTGTCCTTCATACCTGCCAAATGCTGAATAGCCCCAGATATTCCTACTGCAATATAAAGTTCTGGAGCAACAATTTTTCCAGTTTGCCCGACTTGATAGTCATTGGGCACGAAACCCGAATCAACGGCAGCCCTGGAGGCACCAACCGCAGCTCCAAGCTTATCGGCTAACGCTTCAAGCATCACAAAATTCTCTGCACTGCCCATTCCTCGACCACCAGAGACAATTACTTTAGCGGCAGTCAGTTCAGGTCTGGCGGATTGCGTCAATTCCTGACTGACAAGCGATGACAATTGCTTAGCTGGCTGCGCGTCAATTGATTCCACAACACCACTACCTCCGCGTTCTGCGCAACCATCAAAACCCGTCGCTCTTACGGTTATTACTTTGATTTCGTCACTCGACACTACGGTTGCCAGTGCGTTTCCAGCATATATCGGCCGAACGAAGGTATCTTCACTGGTAACCTCGACAATATCTGAAATTTGCGCCACATCAAGATACGCTGCGACACGTGGCATGATATTCTTTCCGAAGCTAGTTGCCGGAGCTAAAATATGTGAATAGCTCCCGGCTATAGAAGTCACAATATTTGCTACTTCTTCAGCCAAACCATACTGATAACATTCAGCATCAGCCACCAGCACTTTCGTGACACCCTCAATGTTTGCTGCCGCCTCAGCAGCTGTATTACATTCAAAACCAGCAACTAATACGTGAACATCTTCACCTAACTTTCGTCCGGCAGCGACCGTATTGAGCACCGCGGATTTAATTACGGCATTGTCGTGTTCCGAAATAATTAAGATAGCCATCAAATTACCTTTGCTTCATTCTTCAATTTATCAACTAGACCCGCTATAGAGTCAACCTTCTGACCCGCACTCCTCTCTGGCGGTTCAGTAACTTTAATCGTTTTCAATCGTGGCGACACATCAACACCTAAGCTTTCAGGCGTTACCTTATCGATCACTTTTTTCTTCGCTTTCATGATATTTGGTAGGGTCACATATCGCGGCTCGTTAAGCCGGAGGTCCGTTGTAATCACAGTTGGGAGCGTTACCTTGAGTGTTTCCAGCCCACCATCAATTTCTCTAGTCACTAATGCCGCACTGCCATCAACCTCAACTTTAGATGCGAAGGTTGCCTGCGACCATCCAAGTTTTGCTGCAAGCATTTGACCAGTCTGGTTAAAATCATCGTCAATCGCTTGCTTTCCCATAATGACCGCCTGAGGCTCCTCGGTCGAGACAATTTTCTCAAGGACTTTAGCAACACCTAAGGGTTGCGTTTCCTGGTCAGTTTCCACGTGGATTGCTCGATCTGCACCCAGCGCAAGTGCCGTTCGAAGCGTTTCTTGACAAGGCGCGCCCCCCACTGAAACAGCTACGATCTCGCTAACCACGCCTGACTCTTTCAAGCGAACAGCCTCTTCAACTGCAATCTCGTCAAATGGATTCATTGACATTTTGACATTAGCCGTCTCAACACCGCTTTGATCTGCCTTGACTCGAATTTTTACGTTGTAATCAACAACTCTCTTTACTGGAACTATGACCTTCATTCAATGATCACCTTATCTGAAATATTATTAAAAACGCATTTTACCGTACCACTAAGGTCACGGCTTATGCCCAGAATATAATGGCTCCAAGCCAGTTCACTTACTATCCGCGAGAAGCTCTCTTAATTGTGCTTTTTGTATTTTACCCGTTGAAGTTTTAGGTAAAGCTCCAAAGATTACTCGCTTTGGGCACTTGTAACGCGCCAGACGATCCTTGCAAAATTCAATTACTTCAGACTCAGTCATAACCATATCGTTCGACTTAAGAGTTACAAATGCACAAGGTACCTCACCCCATTTCTCATCTCTTTGCGCTACGACTGCCACTTCGAGTATGCGATGATCCTCATATAATGCATCCTCTATTTCAATCGTGGATATATTTTCACCTCCGGATATGATTATATCTTTCGATCGATCTCTAATTGTCACATAGCCAAATTCATCAATTATGGCGAGATCCCCCGTCCGAAACCAACCACCTTCAAAAGCCGCATTAGTCGCGCTCGGGTTCTTAAGGTACCCTTTCATTGTTATATTTCCCCGGAAACAAATCTCGCCCATCGTTTTTCCATCCCTTGGAACTGGCAGCATTGTCTGAGAATCCAACACCTCCATCCCTTCTTGGACAACGTAACGTACCCCTTGTCGCCCATTTTTTTCCGCGCGTTGCTCTAGAGATAATTGTTCCCATTCAGGATGTTGTGCACAAACAGCTGCGGGACCGTACACTTCAGTTAAACCATACACATGGGTAAGATCAATACCCAATACCTCAGCGCCTTCAATAACGGACCTCGGGGGAGCTGCGCCTGCAATCATGCCTTTAACCCGCGAGGAGAATAGCTGAGCTTCGGTTTTAGGCGCATTAATCAACGTGTTGTAAACGACCGGAGCCCCGCACATGTGAGTTACCCCATGCGCCTGGATCAAACTAAAAATAGCATCAGCCTCCACTCGACGCAGGCAAATACTGGTTCCAGCAACCGCGGCTAACGTCCAAGGGAAACACCAACCGTTGCAATGAAACATCGGAAGTGTCCACAAGTAAGTGGAAAAATACGGCATCGTCCAAGTCACAACATTACCAACAGCATTCAGATAAGCGCCTCGATGATGCGTTACAACACCTTTTGGGTCGCCCGTGGTTCCAGAGGTATATGACAAAGCAATGGCATCCCACTCATCATGTGGCAAACTTGCATCAAAAGCCCGGTCTCCTGTCTCAAGAAAAGTCTCGTATTCAATCTCTGCGATGGGCTCCGCACCAGGAATATTTGGATCCATAATATCAATCAAATAAGGTTTTTTTTCTAGTTTTACTAACGCCTCATTAATCACCGCTCGATATTCCCTGTCGACCAATAGAACTTTTGCGCCGCCATGCTCCAGCATAAATGCGATCGTCGTAGCATCTAAACGCGTATTTAGCGCGTTAATGACCGCACCCAACATGGGTATTCCGTAATGCGCTTCAAACATCGCGGGGATGTTAGGGGCCATAATCGCTACCGTGTCGCCATAACCCACACCAAGCTGCTTCAAGGCGGAAGCAAATTGTCGACAACGACTATAAGTCTCCCGCCATGTCAGTTTACGCTCACCATAAACGACAGCTACTCGATCTGGATAAACATCTGAAGCCCACGCAATCAAAGACGTCGGTGACAGCGGCGAATAGTTTCCTTGGTTCTTTTCTAACTCGAGATTAAATGGCTCATGCATTTTACGTAAAACCCTTTTGCAATAACTGTCTTTATTTATTTAGCGAAACACCGCATCTATCGCCTGACTGATATGGTCTACTTTAATCAGCTCCATATTTTTTGGGCTTGTTTTAGGTGCGTTAGCAGTTGGAATGATCGCACGATTAAAACCTAACTTTGCCGCCTCCTTTAATCGATCCTGACCTCGTTGAACGGCACGCACCTCTCCTGACAACCCAATTTCACCAAATGCTACCGTCTTACCACCAACTACATTCCCTCTTAGTGAGGATACTATTGCTAACAGCACAGGCAAATCAGACGCTGGCTCATTAATCCTAACTCCGCCCACCGCATTGACAAAAACATCTTGATCGAATGCAGCAACACCGGCGTGTCGATGCAACACAGCGAGCAACATCGCCAATCGGTTTTGTTCTAACCCGACGGTCAGACGACGTGAATTCGCCGAATGTGAGGTATCGACAAGCGCTTGAAGCTCAACCAACAGGGGCCGACTGCCCTCCTGAGTTACCATGACACAGCAACCAGCAACTTGCTTTTCTTGTTGCGACAGGAATAACGCCGACGGATTAGCAACGCCTCTAAGACCTCGATCTGTCATTGCAAATACACCCAGCTCGTTAGCCGCTCCAAAACGATTTTTAATGGAACGAATCAAACGAAAACTCGAATGCGTATCTCCTTCGAAATACAGAACCGTATCGACAATATGCTCCAGAACTCTAGGACCGGCGATTGCCCCCTCTTTCGTGACATGCCCAACGAGCAATAACGCTGTCGCATTTGCTTTGGCAAAACGCGTCAGCTGCGCTGCACACTCTCTGACTTGAGAAACACTGCCAGGAGCTGGTTGAATATCCTCAGAGTAAATAGTTTGAATGGAATCGATTACCGCCACATCAGGCTTTTCTCGTGCAAGAGTATCTAAAATCTTATTCAATTGGATTTCAGAAAGTAGTGATAGCTTCTCCGACTTCAAGTCAAGTCGTTGCGCTCGGAGTCCAATTTGCTGCGCAGATTCCTCGCCACTCACATAAATGGCTTTGTGGTCTTCGCTCATTGCACTCATTGCCTGAAGCAACAAAGTTGACTTTCCGATCCCTGGATCGCCACCAATCAAGACCACTCCGCCAGTTACCAGCCCGCCACCGAGAACCCGGTCCAACTCATTACTACCTGTTGAAAAACGCGCCTCTTCAGTTGCTTCTATAGCTCCTATTGGGATTAACCTACTCGATTTACTGAGTGGTTGGTAACGTTCCACGCCCTTGTTCACTATCGTCTCTTGAAGAACATTCCAATCATGACAATGGGGACATTGACCGGCCCACTTTTGTGTCTGGCCACCGCAACTGGAACAAATATACGCCGTCTTAGATTTACTCATGACTTATTATATCGATGCCCGACGATGCATTCACACATTCAATCGAAACATACAAACGGCACCCGCTGAGTTACGCGAGTCAACAATTCATAGCCAATCGTTCCTGCATGCTGCGCGACCTCTTCGACCGGTAGACCCTCACCCCAAAGCACAACATCTGAATTGATCCTAGCCTGGGAAATATGAGTGATATCAACAGCGAAAGAGTCCATCGATACGCGCCCAACAATAGGGGCTCGAGTACCATTTACTAGGACTGGGGCACCATTTTTCATCGATCTTGGGTAGCCATCACCATAACCACCCGCTACGATTCCGATCCTCACATTGCTTTGCGCTGTGTATGTCCCACCATAACCCACCCGGTCACCCGCGTTCAGATCTTGTGTTGCAATAATCTCTGACTTTAGAGTCATTACGGGCCTTAAACCCAACGAAAGCGCAGATATACTTTCAATCGGCGAAACACCATAAAGCATAATTCCCGGTCGGACCCATGCCTCATTTTGAGACTCAAAGCGAATCAGAGCAGCGGAGTTACTCTTAGATACAGGCACATCCATCGAACCTAGAGCTTGTAACAATTTAGCATCTTGCCAATCAACGCCGCGCTCATTATCTGCGTCCGCATAATGCGTCATAACGGTAATACTTTTTACAGCAATGCAGTTCTGAAGCGCACGATAGCATTTAACGACGTGTTTGGGCGAAACACCCAACCGGTTCATTCCGGTATTGACTTTTAAAAAAATATTAACTGAATTGCTCGAGTGGCATTGCTCGAGCAATTCAATCTGTCTACCAGAATGCACGACTAGATCAAGATTAAGTTGAATCGCATCACTCAATTCTTGTGGGCTAAAAACACCCTCAAGTAATAATATTGGTCGAGTCCGTTCTCGCGTTCTGAGATACGAAGCTGCTTCCATTTCGATTACTGCTAACCCATCTAAAGCCGAAAGTCCGGGATAGATTCGGCGCAAACCATGTCCGTATCCATCCGCTTTGACGACCCCGAAAACATTCGCGTTACCCGACAACTTTTTAATGACAGAAACATTGTGATCAATAGCACCACGGTTAATTATTGCTTGAATCGGTCTATTTTCCATGACAGTTGGCATCTTTCCTAGCTTACTGATGCGTCCTCCTGATTCCCTTTCATGAGATCAGAGGCGAAACAAAGGTCTTTCCAAGCATTCACTTTTTTTGACGAATCTTTCAGTAGATCTAAAGGGTGATCAGTGACGACCAGGTCAAAACCACAGTAGTCGTGCACCGTTCGTGGGCAATCTAACATCGTGTGATGACGCATTAAACGCTTCGCCGCCGCGGACCCCATCGCTACAATGACTGAAGGTCGCAGCAATTGTATCTGTTGATCAAGAAACTCTTTACAACTACCCTCTTCATTAACGATGATCGCGTCCTCGGTAGAAGAATAAGTTTGTAAAACGTCAATCAAATACACACCTTTATCTCGCGCTAAGTGCATTGCAATCAACATATTATTAAATAATTTACTCGCATCCCCCAAGAGCAGGCTATTTGCTGAATCACCACCCTGAGCACTTGGGCTCTCTGCTATGAATACCCAACCGGCCTCGGGATCACCCTTTCCAACAATAGTATGAAGACTCGATTTAAATAAAACCCCCGACTTCATTTCACCAGCAGATACGCTTGTGTACGTAACGGACTCTTCAGCGTCAAATCGGGTGCGGCCTTCAAGACTCTTTTTCCAAAAGGGCGATATGCCAAGCTCAATAAGAATTTCATCTCGGGTACTCACAACACCATCTCCATCACTATCGCATCCTCTCGGCCAAGATGAGCAGGGTAATAATTCTTTCGCAGTCCAATTTGATCAAAGCCAAAAGACTCATACAAAAAAATAGCTACCAGATTGGTGCGCCGGACTTCTAAAATCATCTTGTTGGCTTGATGCTCTAGTGCATCATCAATCAAAAAATTCAAAAGAGCTTTTCCCATGCCTTTTTTCTGAAAGTCCGAAGCTACAGTGAGATTGAGTAAATGCACCTCATCTAATATTAGCATTTGAACCCCATAGCCTATGAGCTTATCATCCCCTATCAAAACGTGACATCGATACCCTGCAACCAAACAATCATTAAAGTTTCCTAATGTCCAGGGAAACGCATAGATCGCCTTTTCAATTCTCAAAACAGCATCTATATCTGTTTCGGACATTCCCTTTAAACTTAGGTCCACTTTATCGGCTCGATACTTGCTCATCTAATGTTAAAGCCACCTTATTGCGAACGTAGGTGGGAATGGCATCTTCTGCGGATACAGCCTTTCCAGCTAAGAAGTCACGACACGTGATCTTTAGCACTTCCCGCGCTGTGGACCGGATATATTCGCCATTGAGGATAGGAATCGAAAATTTTTTCGAAGTTTCGAATACTTCTTTGTACGAGACAAACCCACTCCCGCATGCAACCCATCCATCACCAGCCGGTATGGTCACGTCTTGCGGATCACAAACATACGGATCAACCATCGGCACCCAAATATCACCTATCCTCTCAAAGGCAGCTGCGTAGACTTGACTCATTCTCGCGTCCTGACAAACCAAAACTTTATCTCTGTTTGTTTTTTGCGCCAGCGCTTCTAATGATGGGACAGGCACAACAGGAATGTTAACGCCAAACGCAAGCCCTTGAGCAACACTGCAAGCCAACCGCACGCCAGTAAAAGAACCAGGACCTGCCCCAAAACCAATCACATCGATATCTCCCACACTTAGATCATTGATTTCCAACAAATTATCGATCATCGGGAGTACATGCTCCGAGTGATTTTGATTCGCTTTATTCTCGGCGATCGTCACTTCCCCAAAAAGAGATAAACCTATAGAGCAAATCTCAGCAGAAGTTTCTATAGCAAGAATTCTTAACGACGAGGTAATTAAATCCTTTTTAGCAGCTTCGGAAGTCATTATTTTTCGATTG
>Ga0115566_10002730_pt1 | contig 14468 bp, 14 predicted proteins | sample COGITO_mtgs_1204_3_FD_87173 | JGI IMG/M metagenome (GOLD analysis project Ga0115566, IMG submission 87173) | Pelagic marine microbial communities from North Sea - COGITO_mtgs_120405 | ecosystem: Environmental > Aquatic > Marine > Epipelagic | place: Germany:Helgoland, sampling site Kabeltonne...
ATCTATTATCATAGCGCTTTCAAGGCGTGAAATGCTATGTATAGAACGGCAAATTTCGCTTACCGAATTGTACAATGCTGACTTAGTATTTGCTTCTGGGACAATGGGGCAGTTAACTCCAATAGTCGAAGCAGATGGGCGCAAAATTGGTAATGAAAAGGGTAGGGGAATATTTGTCGAAATCCTTGCAATGCATGAGCAGGAAAACATGAATCATTGCGAAATGATTTGAGAACCTACGTCCGATTGGTGTAAAAGCTGTTCGCCTGTGAAATACTTGTTACAACAAGATCATTAATACACAGATTGGGAGGAAGGGTGGTGGAATAATAAATTAAAGATGCAACATCTTCAGCTGTCATGGGTTCGTATCCGTTGTAGGCCGCTTTTGCACGAGCCTTATCTCCATGAAACCGAACTTCGCTAAACTCCGTTTCAGCCGCTCCCGGAGATATTTGTGTCACCTTAATTCCGCGTCCAAGTAAATCAATTCTCATTCCTTTTGTAATGGCGTCAACGGCATGCTTTGTGGCACAATAAACGTTTCCGCGTTCATACACTTCCTTTCCCGCTGTCGAACCAATGTTTATAATATGACCTTCTTCCCGAGCAATCATCAACGGGATAACACACTTCGAGACATAAAGGAGCCCTTTTAAATTCGTGTCGATCATCTTATCCCAATCATCTACATTTCCAGAGTCTATGTGATCGAAGCCACTAGCTAGTCCAGCGTTATTAACTAAAACATCAATCTTTTTCCAATCTAATTCTAAGCTGTTAATCGATTGTTCTACTTCGCTATTGTTTCTCACATCAAAACAAAGAGTTTTGATTTCAACTTGAAATTGCTTTTCCAATTCTTCGGCTAGTAGTTTTAATCGATTTGCTCTGCGACCTGAAAGAATAAGTCTATGATGGTTTTCTGCGAAAATTCGTGCGGACGCCTCACCAAAACCAGAGGTAGCGCCAGTAATAAAGACAGTTTTTGTCATAGAAGTGTTTATGAAGCTTTAATTCTCGTAAGCACTAGCTACGGAACTTTTGGCTTGGCTAAGGGCATATACCCGTTGTTTCATATTCTTATGAAACGAATTGATTAACCTATTATGAAAATATGGATAGAGCAATTTGTCTCTTAAAGCGGAACCACTTTTAATAATCGATGTGTGCGTAATTACCGTGTATCCATAACCATTATCGTTCATGGAAATGAGTTGTTTGCCTTCATTCTTGCCAAATTCTAAATAACTAATTTCAATCACGCCATTTTCATCTTGAATATCGGTGATTTCAAGCGCTGTTGCAAGTTTATAAAGCCCCTTCACCAATTTTAAATTGAGATACATTACTTGTCCAAGTTCAGAACCAGAGCAAGTGTCATTCGAATAAGATAGTTCATCGGTTACCCGATTGTAAACCATTCCAACGGCTGACTTTCTTGTTTTCCACAAAGTAATAGGGCTGGAAGATATGTATGTAGTCCAAACGTCTGCTAAATTGGCCTTAATCACAAATGTTCTTGAAAAGGTGGAGAACCCTTCAAATTCGCTTTGATTTTGACATGTTGGTTGAATGTCTGCAAATGTGTTGACGTGGCTATCTGTTTGTTGTTTAAGAATATAGGAGCGTACCTTTTTATAGGGAATGCTTTCCATATCTACTTCATTGATCCCTTTTTGGCTCAATAGAGCAAATGGAATCATTATAAAAATGGAGAGGATAATATGGACTCTAAATTGGCTCAATTTCATTGCAAAGGAAATCAATTTTAAGGATACTATGCCTATTTGATGAAAAGACCAAAAGCTCATAATTCATTGGTGAGGTCTGAAGCAATTTCAGACAGAGGCCTTATAGCATGTACATGCTCTATTACTGGTCCGGCAACCCATACGGTTTTATAGGTCGCTTGATTCGCGGCTTTTTCAATTGCCTTTAAACCCCGAAAGGCAATGAGCATCTTGATGTATTTTTTTAAAAATTTATTGCGGTGCATTAATTTTTCTAAAAAAGTGGCGTCTGTACCTATGGTCTTTACATATGGGGTATTTATTACCGTAAGGGCGCTACCTGACATTTTTGTGGTCCGAACAATATCATCCTTGCCATAATCGACTAGAGCTTGTTTATACTCGTTTGAAACTCCTGCTTCGTTTGACGCAATAAAAATGGTTCCCACGGATACAGCATCAGCTCCCAAGGCTAAATGCTTTTTAACATCCGTACTCGAAGCAATGCCACCAGCAGAAATTATCGGAATTTTTAGCTCTTTTCGCAATAGGGGCAAGAACTCTTCTGGGGTTAAGTTTCCAGCATGCCCACCTGCCACACTGCTCACGGCAATAACAGCATCTGCACCTAGCTCTTCAACGATTTTGGCATATTTTAAATCTACCACATCGCAAAACACTTTTATTCCTGCGGGTTTAGCAAGTTCAATGCATTCCCGTGGACTGCCAAGCGATGTGATGATGAAATCTACTTTTTTCTCAACGCAGGTGCGCAATTGACTTTTGTATTTGACATTCGATTTGTTGACAATAAGATTTATACCAAAAGGCTTTGTGGAGTGCGCGCGAATGGCATCTATGGCGGCTCGCAATTCAGCATCCGTGCGGTAATTTAACGCTGGAATTGCAGCAGAAATACCTGAGTCTTGAGCAGCAGTTATCATGGCCACATTTGACACAAGGAACATCGGTGCAACTATAATCGGATAGTCGACTTTAAGAAGATCATTAAATCGTGTTTTCATTGGTTCTCAGGGCGATTTATACGGTAACATTTTGCCGGGTGTTCGTCACAAATAATATCCTTCAAATAGGACATACCTACTTTTTCTAAAACCCGAATCGAAGCTAAGTTTTTGTGCATTACCCGACCAATTATATAATCCAAGTTTAGTTTGGAGAAACCGTAGGCAACACAAGCTAAGCTCGCCTCGGTGGCAAAACCATGGCCCCAATACCGTTTTAAGAATCTAAAACCCAGATCTACTTCACCATTTTGGTGAAGTTTTAGTCCACACCATCCGATAAACTCATCGTTTAAACGCTGCCGAACGCCCCATCTACCAATTCCATTTTGGGTATAATCGGAATAAGCTGCAAGGAATTTTTCGGCTTCCTTTTCATTGCTAAATGCTGGATCACCTGTGTATTTGATTACCTCAGGATCTGAGTTTAAGATAAATAATGAAGATGCATCATCTATATCTAATTTATATAAATACGTTCTCTGCGTGTTCAAAACAATGCGTCTATCAGTCATAGTTGTTGATTGATTCAAGATTCCATCCGATATTAGTCCGAAAATAATGACAATGAAAATAGGAATATTAGGATCTGGGATTGTGGGTAAAACTTTGGCCCATGGCTTATTCAAGCTAGACTATTCGGTTATGATTGGCCCTCGGGATCGTGGTAAATTGGATGATTGGGCAAAAGGGCCGGGATTTGGAATTAAAGTCGGAAGTTTTGATGAAGTGGCTGAATTCGGTGATTTACTCATTTTATGCGTCAAGGGTGAAATCGCTTTAAAACTGTTAGAAAATCTTCCTAAGAATTCAATCGATCAAAAAACTATTATCGATACGACAAATCCGATTGACTCAAGCCGTCCTCCAATTAATGGTGTGTTACATTATTTCACTTCACACGATCAATCGCTCATGGAAATGCTTCAATCGAGTTTCCCTGCATCACACTTTGTAAAAGCTTTCAATTCAGTCGGTTCTGGCCTGATGGTTAATCCAGGGTTAAGTGAAACGCTAACCATGTTCATTTGCGGAAATGAAACGAAAAGTAAAGACGAGGTTAAATCTTTGCTAAAGGAGCTAGGATGGGAAATTTGTGATTTAGGAAAAGTGGAAGCCGCTCGAGCAATTGAGCCTCTTTGTATGCTTTGGTGTATACCAGGATTTATCAATAATCAATGGACACATGCGTTTCGACTGGTAAAATGATTAATGAATCGCCTTCAAAGCATTGAGTGCTTCTTCAATATGACGCTCAGCTTGCATCTGCGAATTAAATCGATGGATGAGACATCCTGATTCATCAAAAATAAACGTCACTCTACCTGGAATTAGGCCGAATAGGTTAGTTGGGACCTTAAACTTCTTTCGAATCAAATCATCCTTGTCACTCAATAAGCGATAGGGTAAATTGTGTTTCGATTGAAAGTTTCGGTGGATTTCTGGCGTATCGGAGCTTATACCAACAACTTCGGCTCCAATTTCTTTAAATACCTCGTATTGATCTCTAAAACTACAAGCTTGGCGCACGCAGCCGGGAGTGTCATCTTTCGGATAGAAATAAATAACACTTGGCTTTCCAATTAAATCATCAGAAGAAAGGTTATTCCAATCCTGATCCGGTAAATTGAAATGGGGTAGGAGTTCGCCTACTTTCACTTGATGGCGATTATCGTTTAAATCCTATCAACATGACTGCGCAACCACTGCCTCCTGCAATTGGATCTAGCTCAGCTTCGATGATAACATCCATTGACGACTCGAGCTGAAAATCCCAGTATGGGGCGTTCGAGTGTACTTGATTTCTGAAGATTAGATTGCGCTCCTTATCATAAACTCTAAAAAGCAAATTGCCATCTTGAGTTCCGCTACAAGCCGAAATTCTATAAGTTGTTCCACCGTATAGCGTGGCGTTGAACTCTGCAACTTGATCGGTTAATAAAAGTGCACGATAGTGTTGACCATCCGATAGGAAGTCATCTGTTATGTGTTTCCCACAAACGTCAGCTGTAATGTCGCATTGACCGAAAGAAACGCCAAATGAAAAGGCTGCTATAGCAAAGGTTAATAGTTGCTTCATGTTTATGTCGTTGTCGCAATTATCGTATTTCTGATTTCTGTGATTTTAAGCGATATCTCTTTTAAGACGGCATCGGATATTTTGACATTGCTCTTACTCTTAATAATCGTAAGATGCTTGCCCTCATTGGTTTCTGGTTCTACCCATTCATAGGTGTATTCAACCTGATCAAAAATTGTTTTTAATGATTCTAATTCGCTAACAACATCATCGAGCTGTCCAGTATTTACTTGCTGCATTAGACCGATTAAGTTTTCCAGACTGTTTTTTTGTTCTCCAACTCGAGCCCTTAATTTAGGATTTGGTATTTGAGCTGTTAGTTGCGTGGTGAAGTATAGTGACTCAACCCATCCGCCATAAAGAATCAATGCGCTAACGTCTTCACTTTCATTTTCTTTTAAGTATTCATCGCTTAAACTATTGAGTTGGGAAACCATAATGAGAAGTGAATCTCGATTTTCCATATTGCCTTGAAAACGCTTCATTAGGCTCGTGTAAAGCGAAGGTGAAATTCCTATTTCTCCTCCTAATTTCTTACATGTTTCAAGCAAGTTCCATGCATTTTGCGATTGATTATAAATAAGGGAATAGCCTAGATCCGCCCCATATACTCCTAAATTCATTGCTTGCGCATTCTTAGTGGTATACTTTGTTGGGTCCACATCTGGGTTAAGTAAGGCCTCCGTAAAGTGCCCTCCAACTTCTTCAATTAAAAAGGCAGTTTCCAACGGACTTGGAAGATTGAACAGTTTATCGCCCACCTTTAGAATATTCGAATTGCCACCGTTGTTGGCGCCATTATTATTAGAAACCTCACCACTTGTGTCAGGCTTTTCTGTTCCATCGCCACAGGCCGTTATAAAAACGGAAACGCTAAGGGCGATTAATAAGGAGGAAAATCGTAGTAAATTCATGTAGATTCAGAATTGCGGTCGAAGATATTGGTCTTTTTCAGAAATAGCTTCAAAGCAAGGATAGTTAAAATTGAAAGAACAGCATAAACTAACCCTAATTGGATGTCGAGAATTACAAAACTCCCAATAGTGAAAAGTAAAAAGACAATGGTCAGAGACATGCTAATCCAACCACCAAACATCCATTTTAATCCTGAATTGCAAGTGGTTAGGTTTTTTGCATACAAAGGCCAACTGCCCATAGGTCTTACTTGCCTGCAAAAATTATTAATTGTTTCGTTCGTTTCGGGTTTAGTTACAAAAGTTATCACCAACCATACGATTGTAGTTGTCGCGACTGTGAAATAAAACGGACCATAGTTGTTCGTGAAAGTCTCACCTATTTTTTCGTTGAAATAAAATTGGCAAAAAGCGTAGGCAACCAAGGGCGTAATAGTGGCCGAAATTTCACTCCATACATTTATTCGCCACCAATACCAACGTAGAATTAAGACTAAGCCAAGTCCCGCACCACACTGCATGATAAATTCCCATACTCCTGCGATACTGGTCACAAAAGGAGTAACAATTGCACCAGCAATCATTACAAGAATGGATACATATCGACTCTTATCTACTAGCTGTGATGGATCTGAATTTGGAAATGCAGGAATAAGTAAATCATTAATCAAGTAGCTCGCGCCCCAATTTACCTGCGTACTGATCGTGCTTAAATATGCGGCCATAAATGCAGTAAGTAATAAGCCGACTAATCCAATGGGAAGAAAATCCCGCATGGCAAAAACAAATCCTAATCTCGGGCTATAGAAATATTGGACTTGATCAATTTCTTGCGGTAGAGTGATATTGGAGTTTTGGGCAAGAAACGTTGCTGCAGGATCTGTAAAGGTTTCGAAATTAATGTGTGAAGACGATGCTTCGATTAATTGCTCATTAAGAACTTGGTTGTTGTATTCAGGCGAATAAAGGGCTATGGCGCATAAACCAACGACAATCCACGGCCAAGGTCGAATGCAATAATGTCCAATTTGGAAGAGCAATGTGGCCCAAACAGACTCTTTTTCGCTTCGTGTACTCATCATTCTCTGAGCAACATATCCGCCACCACCTGGTTCAGCGCCTGGATACCAACTCGACCACCATTGAACCGCAACAAAGGCCAAGAATGCGCCAATGGTCAATCCAAAACCCTGTGCTACTCCAACACCAGTGGGCGCGTTTTGCATGGAAGGTAAAAAATTGAACGTGCTGGAAGGTAAAGTCGTTCTGAGGTTTGTCATTCCACCTATTCGGTCGCTATTGACCACCAAAACGGCCAAAACAATACATCCTATCATGGCAATAACAAACTGCACCATATCCGTAATCGCAACGCCTTTTAGTCCTGAAAGTGCCGCATAGATTACTGCAACCACCATTAACCCAAATGTGTACAGCATGGCATCGAAATGACTCAAATCAAAGAAGACTTCCAACAAAGTCATCATGGCCAAGTTCACCCAAGCGATAATAACCGCATTGATTAACAGACCGAGGTAAACGGCTTTGATCATTCGAAGTAAATGCGCTGGTTTGCCACCATATCGGAGCGTAATGAACTCTAACTCCGTCATTAATCCAGATCGCCTCCACAGGGTTGCAAAAAAGAATGTGGTTAAGGCTCCTCCCAAAAGGAAGGACCACCAAAGCCAGTTTTTCGCAATTCCGCCTTGTGAAACAAGTTCCGAAACAGCTAGGGGAGTATCTGCCGCGAATGTTGTTGCGACCATGCTGAGCCCTGCGACATACCAAGGTAAATTACGCCCACCTAGGAAGAAATCCGTTAAACTCTTTCCTGCCCCTTTTCGAAAATAAAGGCCAATGCCAAGTGATAGGATTAAGAAGGAAACAATTATGAGCCAGTCGATCCAGTGAAGCATGCCTACAACATTAAGTCGAAGTTGGAACGAATCGGATATACGTCTTTGGGAGTTTTAAACATGTTTATGAGTGTAGCTTGCTTGAAAGCTACTTTCGCGTTTATGACTCCGCATTTCATTCAGGTAATTGTTCCGCTGGCGCTTCGCGGTGTCTTTACATATGCGGTTTCTGAGGAGTTATTAGAAGAAATAATTCCTGGAAAGCGCGTGGTCGTTCCGTTTGGTCCGAAGCGATTGATTTCGGCTATAGTTTATAAACTAGAAGTTCAACCGGTTAAGGGTGCGAAGATTCGTAACGTCTCTTATGTTTTGGATAACGAGCCCATAATTACCGATGACCAGTTTCGGTTTTGGGAGTGGTTGGCAAACTATTATATGTGTGGATTGGGTTCGATTATGATCGCGGCTATGCCTGATGCGATGAGGTTGAGCTCTCAGACCTTGGTGGTTTTAAGTGAATCGAATGTTGATGTTGAACTGCTTACTTCTTTAGATAAATCCATTTTAGCCAACCTTTCTACAAAGGGTGGAACACCCGTTGTTAACCTCGAAAAAATCGGCAATAAGGCTTCTATCCAGCGATCGTTGGACCATTTGTTGAGATTGGGGCTGGTAGAGGTCGAAGAATCTGTTGTTGAGCAAATAAAGCCTAAAACTCAAACATTTGTGGTTTTAGAAGATACCCTCAAGGATGAGGTCAAGCTATCTGAACTCCTTGATATGCTAGTCAAAGCTCCAAAGCAACTGGAAGTTGTAATGCGTTATTTGGAAATCAGTGGCTTTTTTAGAGCTAACTTACAGCCGGTTGAGCGGAATAAATTGTTGAATCTTTCCAATTCGAACGCATCAATTCTTAACGCCCTTTTAAAGAAGGAAGTCTTCTATTTGCATGAGGAGCTAGCCTATGATCCCAGCTTAACAGGAATGGATGAAGGATATCAATTGAGTGGTAAACAAAAGGAATGTGCCGATTCGATTTTAAAGGCCTGGAATACGAATTCTACCGTTTTGCTTCATGGGGTAACTGGTTCGGGAAAAACCTTGGTTTACGCTGACATCATGAAGCGGGTTCGATCTACAACTGGTCAGGTGTTGTTCTTGGTTCCTGAAATTGCACTTACAACCCAACTTGTAGAACGGCTTAAACGAATGTTAAATGAGGAAGTGCTCGTTTATCATTCTCGGTTTTCGAACAAGGAGCGACTTACCATGTGGATGCAATTGAGGTCTTCAACACCACCTCGGATTATTATTGGTGCACGATCTTCGGTTTTTCTTCCTTTTCAGAAATTGGACTTGGTTATAGTTGATGAAGAGCATGAAGTATCGTATAAGCAAGCTGAGTCTGCCCCATTCTACAATGCGAAAGATTCAGCCATCTGGCTCGCCCATCATTTTGGCGCAAAAGTTCTACTTGGATCGGCTACTCCGACTGTTCAGTCTTATTATCTAGCAAAACAGGGCAAATTTGGCTTGGTAGAATTAAATGAACGTTTCGGTCAGTTGAAGATGCCTAAAATTGAGTTATCGGATTTGCGTAAGGCCTTGGCCGACAAGAAGATGAAGGGAGATTTTACGCCAGAGACCATGGCGCAAATTCAACAAACACTTAACAACAAGAAGCAAGTAATTGTTTTTCAAAACAGAAGAGGTTATGCCCCATATCAAATCTGTCAGTCCTGCGGATGGAGTGCAGAATGTAATAATTGTGATGTCAATTTAACATATCACAAATTCTTCGAAAAGCTTTTGTGTCATTATTGCGGATACAGCCTGAAACAGCCGAAACATTGCCCGCAATGCGGATCTGCAAAATTGGTGGTAAAGGGGTATGGGACAGAAAAGATTGAAGACGATTTAGAAATATTGTTTCCTGATGCGCGCATCGCCCGAATGGACTTAGATACCACTCGAAAAAAGATGGCACTGGAAAATATCATCACTGCATTTCAAGAAGGTTCCCACGATATTTTGGTGGGAACTCAAATGGTTACCAAAGGTTTGGATTTTGAAAATGTCGCTATGGTAGTGGTTATGACAGCCGATGCGCTATGGAGCCGTCCAGATTTTAGAGCGTTTGAAAGGGCGTTTCAACTATTGACTCAAGTTGCTGGAAGAGCTGGCCGGAAAACAGCACAAGGGAAAGTGTTGATTCAGGCATATAACCTTGAACACACTGTTTTAGATTTTGTCATGCGCAATGATTACAAAGCCATGTTCGAAACACAAATTATGGAAAGAAGGGAATTTGATTACCCTCCTTTTTCACGGATGATTCGAGTTCAACTTGGCCATCCAGATGCCAAATTGACCAAAGAGGCGTCCATATTTCTAGGCAATAAATTAAGAAGCTTTTTTGGCGAACGGTTATTAGGCCCCGAAGAGCCTCCTATTGCACGAATCAGAAATCGGTATTTACGTCAAATGTTTATAAAGCTCGAGATATCGCTTTCGTCACAAAAGTCGCGAGATGCGATTTGGAGTTGTGTGGATGATTTGGAAGGGCATATAGACTTCAGAAAAGTTAGACTTCATATAGACGTGGATCCGATATGATGATTTCTAAGGAAAACTTAATCAAGGAGCTGGAATTCCGAACGAGTAGGAGCAGTGGGCCTGGTGGACAGGGCGTAAACAAGACAGAAACTCGAGTAGAGGCCATTTGGAATATCGATCGTTCAAACTTTTTTTCGACAGAGCAGAAGGATAAAATTCGAATCAAACTAGCCAACCGCATCAATCAGGCCGATGAATTGGTCGTAGTGGCCTCGGATCATCGTTCGCAATTGGCTAATAAGCAATTGGCCATAAATCGGATTCATTCCCTAATTCAAGATGCATTGAAAGTTCATCGACCACGTTTAGCGACCAAACCAACGAAGGGATCGAAAAAGCGAAGAAGAGAAATGAAACAGCAGAGATCTGAACTAAAAAAGAACCGCACTTGGCGTTCAATATGAGCGCGATTAAATAATCGAACCCTCAAGCTCAGATTCGAAATAATTCCAAAGTGAATCCTCAGGACAAGGAGCAGTCACCGCAATTTCGGTCTTTTTAATCGGGTGGGTAAAACTCGTTTTCCTGCTATGTAGATGAATGCTGGCATCCGAATTACTTCGTTTTGCTCCATACTTCAAATCACCCTTAATAATGCAATTTATGCTCGCAAGTTGCGCCCGAATTTGATGATGCCGGCCCGTTTCTAATTCAACTTCAAGCAAATGATACCGATCACTGCTCGAAAGAACTCGATAATTCAAAACGGCTTCCTTGTAACCTGGTTTTTCAATGTCTGACGTATAGCTTTTGTTTTGCTTGTCATTTTTACCCATAAAATGAGTGAGCTGTCCTTGTTTAGTCTTAGGCTCACTATCAGAAATTGCCCAATAGATTTTTTGGATGTTCCTAAGTCGGAAAAGTTCGCTCATCCGACTTAACGCTTTGCTAGTTTTAGTATAAATAACAACGCCACTTACGGGCCGGTCTAATCGATGCGGAATTCCAAGATATACGGCACCGGGTTTATTTTCATTTAGCTTGATGTATGCTTTTACTTTATCTGCTAAGGTTTCATCGTTTGTTCGATCGCCCTGAACCAGTTCGCCAGCAAGTTTATTTATGATAATCAGGTGATTATCTTCAAATAATATTCTTGACTGAAGGCTAGTACTGCTCTTGCTCATTCGGAAAGTCCTTAGCTTTTACATCTTGAATATATTGCCCGACAGCGCCTGTAATTACTGTGTGTAAATCCGCGTATCGCCTTAAAAACCTTGGGGAGAACTCGTTGTTGATGCCAAGCATATCGTGCAGCACTAAAACCTGACCATCAACTTCATGTCCGGCACCTATTCCGATAACGGGAATGGAAACGGATCGAGCGACTTCGCCCGCAAGCTTTGCTGGAATTTTTTCCAATACAATTCCAAAAACCCCAGTTTCTTCAAGAATTTTCGCATCCTCGATAAGCCGATTTGATTCTTCAATTTCTCGCGCTCGCACGGCATAAGTACCGAACTTGTAAATCGATTGCGGAGTCAGGCCTAGATGTCCCATTACCGGAATACCAGCCGTAAGAATTCGGTCAATGGATTCTTTTACTTCCCGGCCTCCTTCAAGTTTTACTGCGTGTGCCCCAGCTTCTTTCATGATTCGAATGGAGGAAGTAAGCGCTTCTTTAGAATTGCCTTGATAACTTCCAAAAGGTAAGTCAACTACCACCAAAGCATGGTTCACAGCGCGAATCACTGAAGCCGCATGGTAGATCATTTGATCTAAAGTAATTGGAAGCGTTGTCTCATGACCTGCCATTACGTTTGAAGCCGAATCACCAACTAATATGACGTCTACTCCGGCAATATCAACGAGCCTTGCTAAACTGTAGTCATAAGCAGTAATCATACTGATTTTTTCGCCATGAGCTTTCATTTGCTCCAGCACCTTTGTAGTAATCTTTTTCACTGTCGATCCGACAGGAGAAAGCTGGGAATCCATCTCTTTCATAGGTTATTCTACCGTTGACCTTTAATAATTGACCTTAAAACAATTTTTAAGTTCTTGACCAGCCAAGGAATGTATTTTTGGCGTCCTTAACGCAAACGTAAAAGAATTTATGTCATCACTTCGATCGCGCATCCTTATTGGTCTAGTTATTACTTCATTTTGTTTAGGTAGCTGTGAAACTGACATTGCTGTAATTGCGCCTAAGCGCGATGTGACGATTATCTATGGTTTACTTGAGGCAAACCAATTCAGACATTACATAAGGATAAATAAAGCATTTGTAGGGGAAGAAGCGGCAGCTGAAATGGCAATGCAAAATGGAATTAATGAATACAGTGATTCTGAAATGGCAGCGCAAATCATCGAACTTGAGGCTGATGAACTGACTCCAACAGGCAAAACGTGGCCGTTAATCGCGACCAAGATTTATTCAAAAGAAGAAGGGGACTTCAATAACGACAGCAATAAGGTCTATTATTTCGATGCAAATCTCGATGTAGATAAAACCTATAAGATTGAGTGTTTAGTGAATATAGAAGGTGAAGAGCCAAAAACCGTTACAGCAGTGACCAATTTATTGGGAAATAAATCGGCCGATGGCGGCATCGAACAAATTAGATTGAATAAACCACGATTGTCAGGTAATAGCTCAACAAATGGAGGTTCTGATCGAACCAACGATGAAGTAGCATTCGTGAACAACACAGATTTTGCCCCTGGATTTGAGGTGGCATGGACAGCTACAGATGGTGGGGCTTTATATACAAGCTACTTCAGACTCTATTATCGGGACTATGACTTAAACACAAATACGGTGAGTTTGGACAGTGTAACCTTAAGCGTTGGCTCAAAGAATTTTGAAGGTAAGCAAGGTCAAGTGACCTTCCCGGGGGTAAATACAAAAGACTATTATTCTTCGCTTGGTAGGCGAGTTGAGGATCTTGATACAGCTGTTGTCCGAAACATCAAACGAGTCGTTTCAGACACACTTCAGTTCTTTTTAGAAATTGGAAATAAAGAATTAACAACATACATCGAAGTCAATCAACCCACAACTGGAGTCGTACAAGAACGACCAGAATACACAAACGTGGAAAATGGCATCGGAATTTTCGCCAGTCGTTTGGTTGTAAGTACTCGTTCCAATAGTATTTACGAAACGGGTAGAATTCTAGATAATCGAAGCTGTGAAGAGCTTTTATATTCGAATTTACCGCGCATTCCAGATCCCATAAGTGGTAACGTAGATCCAATGTATACGGCTTCTAAGTCATTTACTATTCCAGGTCGTTGTTTGGTAGATCCAGCAACAGGACCTAGATGTCAATAGATTGTGACATGATGTCACATTTGGTGACAATTCCACGCTAGCTTTTCTGATTTTTATGACATTCCTGCCTCAACTTTTTAGATCGGGCCAATGGCATAGCTATTGACTAAACCGATGAAAATTAAGAATAACTGAAATTTATATAGAATGGGAAAAATTATCGGAATAGACCTCGGAACAACCAACAGCTGTGTAGCGGTAATGGAAGGAAACGAGCCAGTGGTAATTCCAAATAGCGAAGGAAAAAGAACGACTCCATCCGTAGTAGGTTTTACCAGTGGTGGTGAGCGTAAAATTGGGGATCCTGCAAAACGTCAAGCGATCACGAATCCAACAAAAACGGTTTACAGTATTAAGCGTTTTATTGGAATGAGCTATGAGGAAGCAGCGAAAGAATCGACACGCGTGCCTTACGAAATTGTAAAGGGCGACAATAGCACTCCTCGAGTAAAAATTGACGATCGTCAATATACTCCTCAGGAAATTAGTGCTATGATTCTTCAGAAAATGAAGAAAACGGCTGAAGATTACCTAGGTCAGGAAGTAACAGAAGCGGTTATTACGGTACCTGCTTATTTTAATGACTCGCAACGTCAAGCAACTAAAGAAGCGGGAGAAATTGCAGGTTTAAAAGTTCGAAGAATTATCAACGAACCTACGGCAGCTTCTTTAGCTTATGGATTAGACAAGAAGTCGCAAGACATGAAGATCGTAGTTTTTGACTGCGGTGGCGGAACGCATGACGTTTCAATCCTTGAGTTAGGTGATGGCGTTTTTGAAGTTAAATCGACAGACGGTGATACGCATTTAGGAGGCGATGATTTCGATCAAGTCATCATTGAATGGTTGGTAGATGAGTTCAAATCGGATGAAGGTCCAGATTTGAGCAAAGATCCAATGGCACTGCAACGATTGAAAGAAGCGGCAGAAAAAGCGAAAATTGAGCTTTCAAGCTCAACAAGCA
>Ga0115566_10002736_pt1 | contig 14456 bp, 3 predicted proteins | sample COGITO_mtgs_1204_3_FD_87173 | JGI IMG/M metagenome (GOLD analysis project Ga0115566, IMG submission 87173) | Pelagic marine microbial communities from North Sea - COGITO_mtgs_120405 | ecosystem: Environmental > Aquatic > Marine > Epipelagic | place: Germany:Helgoland, sampling site Kabeltonne...
AACTCGTCGTCGCACTCTAAATCTACGAGCTCTTTTTGCTTCTTCTTATTTTGTTGTTCTTTCGCGAGGGTTTCGTTGCTTTTAGCGTTGGTCATGACTTTCTCTCTTTACTCCTTAAAGTGTAGTTGTGCGGTACTTTCTAGAAATGAAATAGAATATAGATTTGTTTAAAAGCAAGAACGCCGTGATAATATTTCTTCATCGTACATTTTCAGTTATTACAAAACATAGGTCATCGAAACCGCACACAAGAGCGATACGATCGATAAAAGTCGAGTTAAACGAGGAATTGCACCAGATGTGATTGCCTGAGCTTCCGGAGGAGGCGAAGGAGGCGGCGCGAGTTTCGTCAGCGACACCGGAGCGGTAACGGCGGTAACGGTCAAATCCGCTTGCGCACTGAGAGTAGTTACCATTTCGTTCAACTTCGTCGAATCTTCAGTGACGAGTTTTTCCTCCACGTCTGAAATATCGGCATAAGTGGTTGTTTCCACCGTAAATTCGATTTTTACTTTGTCCGTAGCCGCTTGAAGTTTACGACGACTTGCGTCGACGACGTCGATAACACTCTTCACCGTAATAGCATCGGCGCCAACGTTCAAATACGCCGCCATGCCTTTCTTAAACGCCGTCTTTTGCGCTTCACCAAACTCGGCCGCGCTGTATCCCGTTAGCTCCATCGTGGCATCGACTGCAGCTTGCGCTGGAGGTGGGCTCGGCGTTGGCGGTGGACTCGGCCAAGGCGCGTGAGTAAATGTAACCGAATGCTCGGAAAACGTGCAGTCAGCCATATCGGTGGTCTGGCACTCCGTGTACACGCAAATCTTCGCGGGCGCCGCGGAAGTATCGTACGTTTTACAGTCACCCTCTCCCGTTTCCGTCGCTCCCGAGCTTATACTCGTCGTCGACGTTCTACCCGACGTCACGTGCATTGCATACTCGAAACTGGGCGCCGTCGTCTTGTTGTACCCGCAAAAGGTCACCTCCGTCGCATAATACGAAGAACAACACATTCGAGAGCCAAAGTCTCCCGCGGTATCGGCACCTTGCACGACGTAAGATTCTCCAGTCACGCTGCACGTCGTCACTGGAGGTGAAATTTCATCGATTTCAGGATATGCAGTCGCCAACAATTGTCTGCGAGTCGAGTACTCCAACGCGTGATGGCTGTTCGAGTATCTGTACGCGTGGTTAGAAGAAGCGGCTGATTGTTCGGCGAATTTCTTTCGCAGCGCGAGACCGCGTTGCACCGCTGGTCCAAAGCTGTTCGACTCAAAAGACGACGACGAGGACGACGACGTCAAAGAGTAGGAGAGAAAAAAAGTCAGGAGGAACACGATCGAAAGCGCGACCACATCGCGCGACTTTTTCGCTTTTCTCCACAAGAAAAAAAGGCGCGGAGTGTTAACGCGCTTTTTCGATTTCGAATCGTCAAAATCTGCTGCCACCGAGTCGTCGACTCTCGCCGCCACGGGGAAGTCGTCGCGGTAGCTTTGACGCTGCTGCTGACGACTCTTCAAGTGGGTTTGCATGTTAATTTCGTTCGTTTATTTTTAATAATCTCGCGCGCGTGTTGTGTTTTGCGTGCGAGGAACTGTTGCAGTAAGCAGAGGCATCAAGTAGTTTTTTTTTTTGTGTGCACCCCGCGCCCTGTAAAACACGCCGAAAGGACTATGTCGTAGAACTATATTGAGAATGAACTAAAATAACTAACTGACACTTTTTCGGGCGCTGGCGCCGCGCCCGTCTCTCTCTACGCGCACGAAAAGACAACATCGATTCTTCTTCTTCTTCTCCTCGTTCTTCTCTTTTCGTCGTCGTCGTCGACGACAACGCGAGCGCGGTATTCCGCCTTTTTTTCAGACGAGACCGATAAACATCGAAAACATTCGTTCTCACCTCCTTCTTCTTCTTCTTCGCTTTTTTGTCCTTCCTCGAGACACGAGCGAAAGATTTGTTGAAGCTCGCGCCATCGCAAACGCTCCAAAGTTTCTTGATTCTTTTTGTTTTTCGACGGAGAAGTTGGATCGAGTGGTGAAAGCTCTTTCCTCCTTTCCACGTACGTGTTCGAAGCGTGCCAGATGCCGGCGCTGTCGAGCAAAGTCTCCAACGATCCGGCGCGATGTTTGGCGTCGACAACGCCTGAAGAGAGTGGCAAGAGAAAGCGAACTTGCCTTCTAGCTTTGGTTTTATGGACGCGAGCGTGTACCTTTCTTTCAATCCACCTGTTCGTGGCTACTTCGACGTTGAACTCACCGGGATGCACAGAGAGTGGGTCGAGCCATTCTCTTAGTTCCGCAACGCGAGTTTCACCGACACTGCTACTGCTTTCCGATGAAAAAAGTAAATCTTGAAGGCGAGAGCGACCTCGGATCATTAAACTCCTCCCTCCGCCAGAAGCTTTCGTGCTCGTAAAAATTGTTTGATTGTTGTTCCATTTTTGAACGAAGCCAGCGTTTACTCTCCAGTCGGCGTACACGACGCCGTCGCTATCCTTCTCGTAATCGAAAAAGAACGGATGATAGAATAAGCTTCCCTTCCCTTCCTCTGCAAACTTATTTGCACTTTCGGTAAGTTTCGAAGTTTCCAGAAATGAAGAAATATGTTTCTTATCCAAATACACGTCGTCTTCTTGAACGATGAATAAGACTTTATCGCTGCTCTCGTCATCGCAGTCTTCGCAATCGGAAAGTATTCTGCGCAAAAAAATATCCCTGTGACGAAGCGCCAAGTCTCCGGGAGTCAAATGCGATTTCGTCCCGTCGATCTCTCTGAAACCGAACAACTCTAAATCCAAGGCAAACTCGCACGGCAGCGACGACGACCGGTTCTCTTTCACATAATTCATCTTCAGCGCGCGTTCTGCTCGTTCAATTGTTACTCGACGACCATCGCTACTCTTCTCCTCCTCGAGAGATATTTGCCAGTCGCCGTTTCTTCGCGACGAACGAAAAAAATGTTCAGAGGAAGACGATAGAAACGACGTCATCGACTCCGCGTCGAAATCGTACGCCGCTACGGCTACCGTGACGCGCTTGAATCGAGGCGCGTCACCGTCATCCGTAGCGGCGCACATCTCCCGATAATTTTCGATGATTCGCCGTAAGTGCCTTTTCCTTTCGTTCGACGAGGACGATATCTGCCAACCAACTGTCACCACGGCGAGAATCTCCGTCGTCGTCGTCGTCGTCGTCGTCGTCAAAGAAGAAGAAGAAGAAGAAGGAAATCTCTCCAAAAAACCCGCGCCAGAACTTCGAAACACCACTTCTCCTTTTCCTCTCATCGCGAAGTGCACTCTCGCTTTGCTCGTCGCTTTTTCCGCGACAAACGCGATGAAAGCCACGAGCAAAACGGATTTCCACTTTCCCCTGATATTATGCTCTTTTGATTTGCTCTCGTTGCTCCTCCGCTTCATCGTCATCTTCTTTTTATTCTTCTTCTTCTTCTCGCTCGCGGTATCTCCATCTTCCTCAGAAGAGAGGTCTCTTTTCTCTCGAGCGCACAAAAAAAGTGATGATGATATGCTCTCTCAACTCCCCTAAAATGCGCGACTTTATAACGAACTCATCGATGTGAAAAAATGCGCCAGAGAGAGAGAGCGCTCCTCCTTCGTCTCGAAGACGATAGGGTTGAATACCCTAAATAACGAGCTTTCGATTTTCTCTCTCTTTCTTTTCCTCAGAAGAAGAGAAGAAAAGTCATCATCCATCATGGGCAAAGTATCGCGGGCTTCCGAGAAGGAGGAAGAGGAAGAGGAAGAGGAGACTTCTTCTTCTTTACGTCGACGAGTTCTACTTTCAAAAATCGTCGAAAGAAACGCGCAGTTGGAGAAAAAGATGTCTGAAATCTTGACGAGAAGAAAACGAACCGACGACGAGAAAGACGAGGACGATACAGACGACGAGTTTATCTCGCTGGAGTTTTTAGAGAGACAACGACGAGAACAAGAAGAATCAGCTTTCATCAGCTTTAGCGGTGTTACTTCTTCTTCTTCTTCTTCTTCTTCTTTGTCTTCTTCAAACTCGAAAGAGGAGGAGGAAAATGTTTTGGTCGTCGATGTGTTCGTGGAAAGCTCTTTGCGATTGGTGAACGTACAGTTGAGATTTTTAAAATTCTTGATGAAAGAAGACCAAGAAGACAACCAAGTACAAAAGCACCGAAGTCGAATTCGAACGCGAGAAATGACGCTCATCGCGCACGCTATTGGGAGCGTGGTTTTGAACGTAGGACGCGTGGTGTCGAGCACGAACGCGAACTTTTCGAGTGTTCTGATTCAGACGCAAACGACGACGACGATAAAGACGAATAGCAATCATCGAGGAGAGGAGGAGGACGAAGGTATCGTCGTCGTCGCCGACATCGAGAGCGTATCGACGTTACTGGCGAAGGAGGTTTTAGCAGACGCGGTAGCAACGCTCAAAAAGCACGGCGGTGAGGAGGAGAGCAGCATTGATGAGAGCGACGGTGGTGGGAAAAGACTCGAAGAGAAGCAGTGGTACGCGGCGTGTGTAGTGAGAGCGATTAAGGCGTGCGCGACGCTCACGAGTTGGCCGGAACGGGAAATGGACGCTCTGGCGAATGCCTTGTTGAGAGAATGCGCGTTTTATAAGTACGAAGGTTGTGCGAGGAGAGGCGAAGTGGACGACGGCAATGGAGAGACGAAGGTGAGTGAGGATTCATATATCGGCGGGTTTGCGGAGGAGAGCGATTGGTGCTTACCACCGTCGAGCGCGTTCGAGAAAGCGGGGAAAGCAAAGACAACAATAACAGAGGTGAGCCCGGTGGAACTTTTGAAAACTGAGGCGCTCGCGGCGTTGGGGTACATGGCCAAAAGAAACCCATCGGGAATGTGTTCGCGATGGCAAATAGTCTTCCCTCGAGAGTTTTCTCCTGCGCCGAAAAAGAAGAAGAGCAGCGTTCTTCTCGCGTCGCAGAAAACGCTCGAAAAGTTGATGGTTTTCGAACGAAGCGCATCGGTTCGTTCGGCGGCGTGCTTTGCGATTATTTCGTTATTAGATTCAAGCGAAGCGAAGAAGTATTTAGCAATGGCAGAGATGAAAGAGGATAAGGGTGTAAGCGGCGGTAGCGCTGTGAGTGCTATGTCTTCCTCATCGTCGCGTCGAGCTTCGTCGGGATTCTCTACGGTATCGATGAACTTAGGGGAAAACGCAGTGGCGCTGTGCGAAACGATTTCGTACGCGTGGACCAGAATTTCAGAGCACCATTTTCGAAAACGTTTTCCTGGTGCACCCACGCCGAGTAAAGACAACATAGGAAGCGCGGACAAATGGATAAGCTGGCTGAGCATCTTGACGGAGAAAGCGGTCGATTCCTTGCCGTTTTTGAGATTGCCGAAGCGGTTGGTACCGCAGCTCGCGAACTCGATCAAATGCGCACTTTTGATTGAGTATTCCTCGTTTCCAAGCAGCGCGGTAGTGAGCGCGTTTTTCAAAGAAGCACCAATTATTCGATGTCTTGGAATCACGTTGAGTGCGAAAATCGGCTTTGAAAGTTTGGAAAGCAACGCGTCTTCTGTGGTGTTCAAATCCAGCTTAAACGCCAGAAAATACACCGCGGATGAAATGACGCTGTTTTTGCAAGCGTGCGAAGCTTTGTGGAAAAAAGCAGCCGCATCGACTACGCGCGATTCCTTGATAGACAAAGAAGTTCAGGAATCGTGCGAGGCTTTTAAAGCGCTGCAAAAGTTGGCGTCCTCTGAAAACGCGTCAAAAATTTTGTTTCCCAATCGAGAGTGCGTTTGCAAACTCTCGCCGGACGTCTTGATGGCAATTTTTGTGGCAAAATCTTCCTCCAGGGCAAATAAAGTCGCTTTCGAGAAGGTCATGCACGCGAGCGTAAAATTGCAGTGCGCGATGCTCTCCGCTGTCCTTCAAAAGAGCAGGAGGAAGAACAGCAGTTTTCTTTTCTGCGCGGAAATTCGCCGCGAGCTGTGGTGCAATTTTATCGACAACGCGCTTCCGTCGTGCCTTTCGAACACGCGATCGGATGAAGTCACGCAACTCGTAAAAATCGCCGCTTTGCGGTGTTTGAGCGAAACGACAGATTGTGTCATCAGCGATATACGATCGAGTAGTAACGGTACCGCGGAGATTTCTCGAATCAAAGCAGTGTTTGAGGCTCCTCTCGATATTTTGCGAGAAAAACATCGTCGATATCCGAGCGCAACTCGCGCGGAAGCCATGAGAACGCTCGCATCACTTCTCATCTTAGATCCGAAATATTTCGAAATGAATGAGGTTCTCTTGGGCGCGTTAGAAAGCGTCAAGAACGCTATGAATCAAGAAAGGACGCATCAAGATTTTTCAAAGACGCTGGAAATGAACGCGTCTTTGTGCGCTGCAAACATCGCCTTGTGCGCTACAAGGTTGCCGACGCCTTCTGCGGATGATAGTGATGATGTATCGATTAATAAAGAATTGACGCATTTGTTCCACGAGTGGACTATTTTGAAAGCAGACAAAGTGCGGGCGAACGTGGCGCGAGGGCTCGGACACATTGCGAAATTTCGTGACTTGGAGGATGAGACGCTTCAACTGATTTGCGAGGCGCTCTTTTCTTGCGCCTCTACGGGTTCCGCAAAAACGCAATGGAACTCTTGCGTTGCCATAAAAAACTTATTCGAAAACCAGGATGCGATCTCTAACGAAGCGTTCTCAGCAGTCAGAGGCGTCAGCAACGCCGGTGTCATTCTCACTCGACTATTACTCACTCTGATTAAAACGAGCGAGAATTTCAAAATTCGTAGAGAATCTCTCGCGGCTATTTCGCGAGCGTCGCGTACGTTTTTGGACCATCTTTCATACGTCGATTGCATCCGAGTCGTCGTTGAAGCGCTCGTCCAAAGCGAGAAACAGTGTAGTAAACTCGTCGGAGAGTTCGAAGACGACGATGGTAACGTAACATCAAAGCGCGCTGCAGAGAAGTATCGAGAGGAGCTCAAAGCCCAAGCGATTTCGACTTTTGTTCATTTACTGTCGATTGGCGTCGTGTCTGAAAGAGGATGCACGAGAATCGTGAGAGAACATTCGTCTCATGCTCTCGAGGCAATTCGAATTGCCGTTGATATCGTAGAGACTGGTGGTAGCGAAGGAGATGGTGACAGATTCGAGAGTGCGACTAAATTCGATAAAGAGACGGTATCGACAGCGCAAACCGTGTTGAGCGAAATGCTAGGGGTGCCGGTCACCGTCCCCCGTCCCGCTGTCTTTGAAAAAGTACTTCTCGCTAAAAACGAAAACGTGCTTTCCTCGAAGCACATGCACAAATGATTCTGCGCGCAAGCTGTAATAGTATAGATAATTTAATATTAGAAATCTCAAGTTTTTGCTAAATTTAGAGCACATCTTCCGACATACCAAAGACAGTCGTCGCGCCCCGAATGTCACCGGCCGTATAGCACATTTGGTTTGGATGAAACGCCATGGCAGAGATGGCACCGAGGCGCGCTTTCGTGGTCTTATTCGTGTACAAAACTTCACCAATTTCGTTCCCTTCGACATCCCAAATTTTAATGGCGTCTTTTGTGGTACCGCCTACGATGCATGGAGCCACTGGCGTGGAGATGAGCGTAGTGAGCAATCTCTTCTTTGCCGGCAATTGAGAGCTGTGTCGACCACCTCCTCCACCCAAAGGCGACGGCTGATTCGTCTTTGCTGCACCGCTGACGCCCCCAACAACAGAATCAATCGCGTTCCCATCCAACGTCGTCCCTTCGTCATAATCCTGTCTCGCGACTGGTTTTCCAGATACGTTCACCATGAAGAACGGCTTCGCAGCGTTGCGCAAATCACAAAAGTGCACGTCACCGCTGGAGGACCCGGTGGCGACTAGATTCCCAACGCTTCCAGGTTGGAGCAAAATAGAAACTACAGAGTCTCCGTGCGTTTTAATAGCGCTCAACAAGCGAGCAGGAGTTCGTAAATCGTAAGATAATACGCTCCCATCGTTTGCACCAACCATTAAAAGTGCGCCTTCGGCGGCTAACGAAGTCGCCGCCGATGGCGTAACCAGAGACTCCAGACATAACTCACGCGACGCGTCCCAAACGTTCAAAATAGGGTTTGGGAGCGTATTTCCGGCTGAATAAAGACATCCCGCAGCTTGCTGCCAAAGAACAACGGCATTCGTTTTCGAATTCTTTGGATGGTGACTCGAATGGTGATGTCGCCAATCGGCCGTATCTTCCGCATTGTACGTTCCATGAGTTTTGTACGCTCTCGGGCGAGACTTTAGCGTTCGCCAAGCGGCAACCAGAGTCTCTTCACCTCTTCGAAAGTAGTCTCGCCATAACTTGACGCTTCCATCCGAGCCGGCGCAAAGCAACATGGCATCATCGAGCTGATTTACGAGTGATATTTGGGTCGCCGATCTCGTCGGGAGTTGCGCATCAAAGGCATTCGTAATCGTTTTCGAAGCGTAATCAAAGACACGTATCAATCCTTTTCCGCCCGAAGATGCAATGTGAGGTAACAAAGGATGCATCACAACAGCAGTTGGCGCGTTGTGTCTTGAGTTCTGAACATTTTCATGGGACGCTATGACGTTCGTAAAATCAACCAAATTTTGCGTGGCGCGTTCTTTACCTCGATAACTTCTGTCCGATGCAGTTTGTCGACGCTTGCGGCGACGAAACGGTTCGAGAATAATTTCTTGACGTTGTTGACGTTGCGAGAGCGTCGCGCCTTCATAGAAGTAATTATCAATGTTATAGTATTTTTCGCTCGATGTGTCCACGTAATCGCCGTCGAAAAATTCCTCGTTGTTCTTTGCTCCGGCATTGTTGTTGTTGCCATTGAAAGCGTTGAAAGTCGCGTTCGCGTCTCGTCTCGCCTGCGCAAAAGAGCTTCCGTACGCGTACATGTACTCCTCCTCAACTGATGACCCTCCATCGCTGTAATCATCGTCGTACGAATCTCGATCGGCATCGCTAAAAGTTCCTTGGTCGCTGTCGCTATCCTCCGAATCTCGATCGTCGTCGTCGAAATCTGTCGTATTATCTTCCTCTGGTTCCAACAGCGATTTCGAAAAATGCTCTCGCGAAGCCTCGAACAGTCTAGAAAGTGGAGGTTTCGCCGGTCGTCCCTGAAGCGACGCTTCGTCTTCGGCTAAGTTGAATAAATCGTCATTACTTGAAGTCGGAGCCTTCGGGTTGTTTTGCTTGTTCTCGTTTGCTGAATCGTTCGAGTCTTGTCTCGCGAGCATGAGCTTGTCGCTGCTATCGCTGTGACCTCCGATCATTGACAAAGATCTTCTCGATCTGGGAGAACTGCTGATATGCATCTCTTCGTCGTTCAAAGACATACGAGCAACTCTGCCGCTCACACTTCTCGCAAGTGTTTCGGAGTCTCCCCGAGCGATGTCTGGATTCGATCCAGAGGATTTGAAAGAGTTGAACAGAGAACTGGCGACGCGCCTGAGGGGCGATTGCGGCGGTGATTGCAACATCACCGATGATCGAGCCAAAACACTCGGCGCCGGCGGCGAATTTTCAGGTCTATCGCCGCCAGAAAACGCTTGAACCGTCGTATTGATTGAAATAGAGCTTCGAGACGTGATGGAGAGTCGTCCAAGGCTTCGCGGGTCGCCGGCGGCTCGCTCTGATGTCGTTCGCTGCAACATGTTGTACTCGGGGGACCTCGAGGAGACTTTGTTCCCACTGCCATCGTCGCTTTTATTATCGATGTTATGAATATCGAGAGAGCCGTGCGAACCTTGCGGCGATGAACCGAGCAATTTTCGACCCCTTTCAAACAAACGACTTGACCAAGAATCTGCGCGCTTCAGACTTTTAGAGGCTTCTACAATGCGACCCTTGCTATCTTTACTAATTCCACCGCTGTTCGGGCCAAATTTGCTACCAAAAAGGAGTTCATGCGTCTTCCTCTGTAAATCTTCGCGTTTTCGCATTCGCTCGCGTTGAATTCTCGCTTGCCTCCCAGGTTTTGCACCAAACGTCTCCGCTCGAGTCGCCGCTAACGAGATCGGGTGTTTCGAATGCAATTTTGAGCACAAGAGCGCGGATTGCCCGCAACTCGCGACTCGTGGTGAAGGATCGACGGCTAAATCAGCCAATGCAACCAAAACCGCGTGACTGGTTATCTCCTCGTCTCGTTGGTCGTACAGATTTTTCGTCAAAAACGATGACGAATTGCTTCGGTGTGGAAAACGTTTTCGTGGGTGCATAGGCTGCTCGTCCGTGAGAGTATCGCCGCTGCTCCCCTTCTGAGAATCCGGATGGTTTCCGTCGAGCTCGTCCTCCTCCTCATCGTTATCATCATCATCATCGTCGTCATCATTATCGCTTCCTTGAGCATTATTATTATCTTCTTTGTCCCGCAGAACGACGTTCGATTCAAATACGTCGTCGTCGTCTTCCGATTCTTCAACGTCAGAGTTCGATGTAGAAGATGAATCATCCGGATCGTCTGAATCACTTTCCGCAACTCGTCGCATGTGTGGAAAGTGTGTAACCCCATCGTGCGATCCGCCACCTGACGAAAACGAGTATCTCTCCGCAAAACCTCCTAAATTACTTAAACTTCGATGTCTTTCCTGTGCCGCACCTTTTGTTCGCTGCATTTCGATAGGTGTTGCCGCTTTGAGATCTCTGTGATCATCAACCGCAGAATATCGCCTCTGATGACGTGCAGACGGTTTTTGCAAACCTGCTGCTCCAGAGTTTCCCATCGGTCGCGCTGAAACGCTCATTAATTCATTGTCGAGGCCGACGATATTACCACCGCTGTTTCCAACCGAACCGCCTCTCAATAATCGTCTCTCCTGTTGCTTCGATTCGCGGCGTTTCCTCCATTTTTGCGCAGTTGCTTGGAAAGTCTCTGAATGTCCTCTCGCAAATCGTCCAATCGCAATAGCCATTTCACACCTAGTACTCGTGCACGAATCCGAAGAAAGTTTCGAAAGTATCGCTCCGATAGCCTCGCGCTCGTCGCTGTGTTGTTGTCGGCGCAACCCAAGTTCGCGTTCGTGTTCTTCGTGTCGTCTCTGTTGTTCTTCATCCACGTCATTCGCCGAGATTACTCCTGTGCCATCGTACACGCTTTCACCGTTTTGTTGTTCGACACTGCCAATGCCTACCCCGGTAGATCCCGAGTGCCCGTGATGTTGCTTACCTTCGTCGGAGCCCTCGCCCGCGATGCCGCTTAGCTTTCTTCCGAGCAACTCGGCTTCTGATTCAATCTTCTCGACTCTCGATAACGATCTCGATTGCACTCTAGAACCCCTCGAAGACGGCCGCAACATGCTATCGTTGCTACCGCCTTGCTGATGTTGCGTTTGTGGAAACCCCATGGATGCCATTTTCAAATCTTCCATTTCTTTTCGTCTCTTTTCCTTTGCTTCTCTTTCTTCCGGGACATCAATCATCACACCGAGCGCGAACGCAGCCGCCGACCGCGCGTCCGGACTCTGATGCGAAAATGCATTCGATAGTACTTTTACAGCGCCAGCTCTAAACGCAATTCGCCTTGACTCGACGTTATCTTCACACAATTTTGCAAGACACAAACACAACCATTTTGCGAGTAACGGACTCGTCGCCTCTCTCGTACCTCGAGGATCGCACGCTCTCGAGATATGCGCGAGCACAACATCGACAAGACTACCTTTTAAGCACGCGCTCTGGCCTTTCGGGTGATTGTCGCAAACGGATGCTAAGACGAACGCCGCCATTGCTCTTTCCTCGGCTGGAATGTTTGGCGCGTCGAGAAATCGAATGAAATACGTGTGTCCGGAATCTTTGACCAAATCGACTTGACAACTGCGATCAAACGCAAGAATCTTGGTCCAAATGAATACCAAAATCTGTCGCAAATCAGGCGCAGTCGTTTGCAGAAGCTTCAAGACGTACGGAAAAATACCGACGGATAACGCAAGATCGACCGCCCAGGGACCCATGTCGAGAAATCGACCTAACAAAACGAGCGCCCGAAGACGGTGAGATTGCGAAAGCAAAACTTGCAAAACAATCGGAAGTTGTTCAGGTGGATCTTTGGAATTATCACCGCGTTCAAGCCACACTTCGAAGGCTGTGAGCTGCTCCGAAAAGAACGAACTGGGCGTAAAGTTTGGAAAGGCTTGCTGGGAGGGATCTTGTTGTTGCGCGCCGTTCGTCCCGGCGGAGGCGCTTTGCGAAGCTGCCATTCTCTTCTCCGCCTCAATCAAATCGGGAATTTGGAGCAAACAATTCTCAACCGCCATATCCCAGGCAAGCCACATCGGATGCTGGTGCGTTGGTGGCAACTCAGGAATGGAAACTGGAGTACAATCGTTCGCGCGCATTATTCGCTCCGCCAATAAGAAGTTGCGGAACAAACTTGCCAGCAATAAATCCTGTCGAAAGAGTTGCTGAAAGAGCGGACGAGGCAACACGTTCCACGCAATAGTATCCGTAATCGCTGTAAAAATCCAGTTGAGTTCACCCAGTGGTGTTTTCCTATTATTTTGTAAGCCTGGAATTTTATCGATGATATCTTCGCTCACGCCGCTTTCGCCTTTCAAAACAGACCGACTCACGAACCATTGCAACGCGATTTTAATTGGTGTCGTCAAACACGCCGTGAAAACATCCGCGGGAAGCTCTACACTTTGTGGTAAGCTTTCGTCTTCCGAGCAAGCGGCAAGAACGATACGTTCCTCTCTAATTGGTGGAGCCGGCGTCGGCGGACGCGTCGGCAACGGTGGGAAGTTAGAAGCGTTGAACGCGCCAGACGGCTTCGCGCTTCGCACTCTCCCTTCAGTCTCGATGTTTTCTCTATTATTGATGTCGTTGCTATTCTTTTCGTTGTGACCGTAATTGCTGTTGTTATCTTTATTGGTGTTTGTCAAGTCATCCATGGTGCCGTCGTAGTTTTCGCTCACCGCTGCTAGGTTTTCCCCGGAAGCCGAGCGTCGTTCCTGTTGCATTTTACTCTTCTCTTCTTCCATCCGCCGCCGTTTTCGTTCTTCGTTGATCCATAAAAACGACTTGACGATTGTACCTGCGCTCGAACAATCGAATAAATAAATTGCCGGCGCTCCCGTCCACTGTTGCACGTCGTACAAAGAGAGCGGAATGTATTGCGTGTAATTTTTATTGAACACCCACACTTCGCCGTTTTGCGTCGGGCGGGGGACGCCGTGGCCGTTATAGTGGAACAAAACTCTCTCGTTCTTTGCACTTCTTCGACACGAGAGACACAATTTTTTCACGTCTTCTACGGTTGGATCGAGCTGCAATCTATATTTCGCCCGAGGTTGCCATCGTTCGTATTGCGCTTGCAAAGCTTTCCCGATGGCGTCGAGCGCCTTTTGCGGCGGCGTCGCTAACGGGTTGATCCAACACTGCGCTCGCGCGCACGGCGATACTTTCAAACAGTCTGGAGGATCAACTCCAATGTTCAAGCAAAGCACCAATGCGACTGATGTCGTCTTCATGCGATCCTTCATCCTCCACGTCGAGACGATGTTACTGTTATAATTAGTCGACATTGTCCCATTACCTAAATTCGGCGGCGTCGCCGTTCTAAGATCGCCGTTACTGTTATCTCTACTACTATTCAAAAGCGAAGGCATCGCTTCACGACTACTACTCGTTTCCGCTTGCTGCTGTTGCTGTTGTCTTCGTTCCCTCGCACTCCTCAACGCCGCTTCAAAATCATCTTCCAAAAAATTCGCATAAATCGTCGAAGTCGAGGTCATCGTCAATCCGCCCTCGTCTTCGCTTCCTCCTTCGCCTCCTCCGAAATCCAACTCGTCCTCCTCGCCGTCGTAGCTAAAATCATCCTCGATGGTTAACTTTTGCAAGTAATTCGACCGCTCTCCGTTTAACAACATCTCTCCGTATTTCTGTTGCGCGGCCATTTGTTCCTGTTGTCGTAGCAGTTGTTGTTGCTGATTCTCTTGCCCGACGCTTCGTCTCTGCTGATTTTTCGCGAAAGCGGCGCCCCCGCCAACAACCCCAAAAGCAGTATTCTTTTTCTTCAAAAAAGACGACGAAGTATCGTCGCTCAACCGCATCAAATAATTCTCCATCGCTTCTTTCCTCGCGCGTCGTAAAGCTCTCATCTTCATCCGCCTCACCGATTCTCGATTCTCGTAGACGTCTCTCGTAACTTCCGCGAACTCGTGCCTCGATTCCGCGAAGAATATCGGTTGTTGTTGTTGTTGATGTTGAAATTGTTGGTGTTGGTGGTTGTACTGGTGGTGTTGCGTGCTGTTATTACTCGTGTTCGATGAGTGCGAGCGTTGTTGATGATGGTGGTAGTTGTTGTTGCTGGTCGTTCTTCTGTTATTCGTGTTGTTGTTGTTGTTGTTGTTCCGGTGATGATGACTGCGACGAGAATCCGTCGAGCGCGGCGTCTCTTCGGTGTACGACGACTCGTCGTCGTCGTCGTCGTCGTCGTCTTCGTCGTCATCGTCGTCTGCACTCTCGACGTTGT
>Ga0115566_10002739_pt1 | contig 14444 bp, 13 predicted proteins | sample COGITO_mtgs_1204_3_FD_87173 | JGI IMG/M metagenome (GOLD analysis project Ga0115566, IMG submission 87173) | Pelagic marine microbial communities from North Sea - COGITO_mtgs_120405 | ecosystem: Environmental > Aquatic > Marine > Epipelagic | place: Germany:Helgoland, sampling site Kabeltonne...
CCCTTGTGAATATGGGCAGGCGCCCGCGCATTGTGCCTAATCATAAGATTGCAGACGGCATTAACGCCGGTCGGTTGCTGTTGCAGCACTGTTATTTTGACGAAATGAACTGTGAGCAAGGCATTAACGCGCTGCGCTCCTATCAACGTGAGTGGGACGACGTAAAGCGCGTTTTTAAGAAGTCGCCGCTCCATAATTGGGCGTCACACGCAGCAGATTCGTTCCGATACCTAGCGATTGCTTACAGAAATCTAAAGCCAAAAGAGCCGGACCCAGATTGGCAAGAAGAGATGCTGAAAAAACCAAGTCTTGACGACTTGTGGGAAATACATGATTTTGACGTGGCGAATCATATGGAGCCAAGGATTTAATGGCACTTGATTACAGCGGTATGGGCCAAAGCGCCCCTGGCATGGACGACGATATTGCAATGTTGAGCAGTATTCTTGGTGATGTTACAGCAAAAATCACTGTTACGACTGAAGAGATACCGTCTGACTACAGTGGTGTTTCTAAAACGACAGTGACGGAAGAAGAGGCAGACGTTGCAATGATGCTTCCTGGTCCTGCGCCAATGATGTTAGCAAACGGCATGGCTCCGCCAATGATGCAGCCGCCAATGCAGCAACCAATGATGAACGATCCGATGCAGCCGCAGCAAATGAACCCAGCCGCTTTAGGGATGGGCATGTAATGGCGATAAAGAATGGCTGACACGCAAGACGAAAAAGAAAAGCTCTACGGCACCGCTCGCTATTGGCAGCGCGAACTCGATGAAGCCGGAGAGTTTGAAAAAGAATGGCGCGAACGCGGCAACCGTGTCGTAGAGCGTTACCGCGATGAGCGCGACACCGGCATGACCGGCCCGCTCAGTCATAGGTTCAACATTCTTTGGTCTAATACAGAAACACTAAAAGGCGCACTGTTTGCAAAGATGGCGCTGCCGGATGTACGTCGCCGGTTTAACGATGGCGATGCAGCAGCGCGTCAAGTTGCTATCGTTCTTGAAAGGGCGTTGTTGTATGGACTGGATGTCTATGATTCCGAACAGCCCATCCGTGCCGCGCTGGAAGATTACTTGCTACCGGGTCGTGGCGTGGTGTGGGTTGTTTACGAGCCGATTATTGTCAAAGAAAAAACCAAGATCGAAATAAAAGGCGAAGGCGTTGACCTTGTTGAAGAGGAAGAGGTCGAGCGTCTTGGCGATCAACGGTGTCGTTTTGAATACGTCCACTGGCAAGACTACCGCGAAAGCCCGACACGCAGACCAGAAGACGTAACCTGGAGAGCGCGACGGCACCTGTTTACACGCGACGAGTTAATTGGTCGCGGGTTTGATCACGCTGAAGATGTTTCTCTAAATTGGACACCCGACACTAGCGACTACAATGATACAGATGACTCTTACAACCGCGCTGAAGTGTGGGAGATTTGGGACAAGGTTAAGCGCCGTCGCCTTTTTGTTGCGACAGGCTACAAAGATGTTCTGGCAGACGACGACGATCCGTATGAGCTAGAAAACTTTTTCCCATGCCCAACGCCGTTGATTGCTGTCCGCACCAACAACACATCTATTCCTGTTCCAGAATTTACAATCTATCAAGATCAGGCGGACGAGCTTGACCGTGTGACGACGCGGATCACAAGTCTTATTGAAGGCTTAAAGCGCCGGGGCGTTTATGATGCCAGCATCCCTGAGTTGGCGCATCTAGCGACGGCAAGTGATAACGAGTTTGTGCCAAGTGATAACTTTGCCAACCTAGCGCAAAAGGGCGGTCTTGGCGGCGCGTTCCAGACAGAAGACATTTCGGTCATTACGCAAGTGCTTGCAGGGTTGTACAACCAGCGCAACCAAGTGCTTCAGACTATTTATGAGATCACTGGTATTTCGGACATTTTGCGAGGCGGCGGCACAAAAGCCAGCGAGAGTGCAACGGCACAGCAGCTCAAATCGCAGTACGGCTCTATGCGGTTGCGACTACGCCAAGAGGACATATCCAAATACGTCCGTGATCTTTTCCGCATCAAGGCCGAACTCATTGCCGAAAATTACGAGCCGGATGTTCTGGAGCGGATCACGGGCGTATCTGTTTCGGATGAGATGATTGAAATCATGCGTAACGATAAGTTGCGTAGCTATCAGATCGACGTAGAGACTGACAGCACCGTGTTTGCTGACGAAGAGCAGATGAAGCGGACGCGCATAGAGTTTGCCAACACAATGGGCGGGTTCTTAGTGCAGGCAATTGAAGCAACCCGCGCAGCGCCGGAGATCACGCCGGTCGCTTTCCAGATACTCAAGTTCGTTTCTGGCGCGTGGAAAGTTGGCCGGCAGTTCGAGGACGTTATTGGCGAAGCCGAAGCGACCATCATGCAGCAGCTAGAAACAGCTAGGCAGCAACCGCAAGTTTCGCCCGAGCAGCAGCTTGCACAACAGAAAATTGCTGCTGAACTTGAGCGTGAAAAACTAAAACAAGAAGGCAAGCTGGCAGACATCAGTTCGCGTGAGCGAGCGACAGCCGCAGAGATAGAAGAAAAAAGCCGAGCGTCAACAGAGCGCGTTCAGAGCAAAGAAAACTTAGCGTTGCTTGAAGCAGAAATGCGGATGGCAGAGGGCCAGAGATGAATAAAAAGTATCTAAGCAACTACGACAATATCAAGTGGGATAAGCGCAAGGCCGTGTCCCGCATTGAAAGCACGAACAAAAAAGTTGCTTACAACATCATTAAGGACATTGAGCCGTTCCAAAGTCCTTTGGACGGTAGCTTTGTAAAGAGCCGCCGTGAATTGAGAGAGCACGAGAAGCGGCACAACGTTCGACAAATTGGAAACGATTGGGCGGGAAGCGAACGCCCCTCAAACTGGGATCAAATACGAAATGTCAATAACTGAGACAAGCACCCCCGAGCCGGGGCCAGCGTCAGAGCAACCCTCAACACTTGATGGCGTTTTAGAAAGCGTCATTGCAGGAGAGTTTACGCCGGGCGATGCGAAACCCACTTCTGATACCCCTAGAGCTATCGCCGGAGAAAGTAGTGCGGAGCCAGTCGAAGTCGAAGATGCCGACCCATCGAACGAACCCGCCGAAGGCCATGAAGCAGAAAACCTAGAGGACACTCCCGATGCAGACGAACCGGAGTCTGATGCGGAACCAGTCCCCCAGCCTTTAGCTGCGCCAAAAACATGGCCTGCTGAACAACGCGAAGCGTTCGAGCAACTTCCCGAAGATCAACGAGAGTTTATGATTAACCGGGAGCGCGAGCGTGATGCAGCGTTCACTCGCAAGACGACTGAACTATCAGAGCAGCGTAAGCAGCTAGAGGGCCTAGATGGCGTTTTGGCACCGTACAAACAGCAGATGCAAGCGCATGGGATAAGCGAAGCTGAGTATGTTTCGCGTCTTATGAGCTATGACAATGCGTTACGGCAAAACCCGCAGGCCGCTATCCAGCAACTCGCCCAGCACTATGGTGTTCAGCTTCCGTCAGGCGATTCGGGCGCAGATTATGTAGACGAACAGCCTACAGATTTGCACACACAGCAACTGCAACAGCAATTAGCTCAAACGCAACAGCAAGTTAATATGCTCGCTCAGTCGCAACATCAGGAGCGTTACCGCAGCTTAGAGGATCAGGTTGGGTCGTTTGCAAATGCAAAAGATGCAGACGGTAATCTCAAGCACCCTCATTTTGAGCAAGTACGCGAACGGATGTCTCGACTGGTAACTGCCGGAGAAACCCAAGACTTAGAAGCAGCCTACGGCATGGCAATCCGCTTAGATGAAACTCTCTACAAAGATACGTTAGAGAAAGAGCGGCTTTCAGTAAGTAGGAAAGAGGAAGCGAAGCGTAAGGCGGCTATAACCAAAGCCAAGAAAACGCGACCTTCTCAATCTGCTGCGTCCCCCCCGAGCGGGGTCGTAAATTCGACGGGTTTGGACGACATTTTGCGCGACAAAATTAACTCTGCTAGGGCGTAGACTTTTGCCGTTGCCATTTTGATGGAAGAGAGAAATGGCTTCTCCAAATTCTACTTATACCGAAATCGTAACCACCACGTTGGCTGGTTACTCCAAGACGATGGCCGACAACGTAACCAACAACAACGCGTTGCTTCGCCATATCGACACCAAGGGGAATAAGTCCCCCGCAACTGGCCGGACTATTGTTCAAGAGCTAGAGTATGCAACGAACTCAACCACCAAGTGGTATTCGGGTTACGAGGTACTCGACACCTCAACGAGCAACGTCTTCACCGCTGCTGAGTTTAACTACAAGCAGTTGGCGGGGAATGTCGTCATTTCCGGTCTTGAGCAAGTTGAGAACTCCGGTTCAGAGCAGATTTTTAATCTTCTCAAAAGCCGTATTCGCAACCTTGAGAAATCACTTAAAAACACGATGGCGACTGCGCTTTATGCAGACGGCACCGGGACCGACTCGAAAGAGCTTGGCGGTCTTCAGCTTGTTGTTCCTGGCACCGTGGGTAACACGGTCGGCGGGATTAACAGTGGAACCTACACGTTCTGGCAGAATCAGGTTTATGACTTCTCGACCGAAGGCGTAACGGCCTCTGCTACGACGATCCAAACAGCCATGAACACGTTGTGGCTTGCTACGATTCGTGGTGCAGATCGTCCTGACGTTATTGTTGGAGACACCAACTACTTTGGTTTCTACTGGTCTTCTCTCCAGGCGAACCAACGGTTCTCAAACGATGATTCAGCGTCTGCTGGGTTTATGAACCTTATGTTCATGGACGCGCCGGTCTACTACGACGACCAGTGCCCAGCGAACAAGATGTACATGCTTAACACCGACTATCTGTTCTTGCGTTATGCAGATGGCCGCGAGTTTGTGCCTCTTGGCGAAAAAGCATCTGTGAACCAGGACGCTCTTGTCATGCCTGTTGCATGGGCCGGTAATATGACGGTCAGCAACCGCGCACGCCAAGGCATCATCCAAGCCTAGTAGGAGGTCTTTAATGGCTTACACGACCCAAAGTGCTATTGGCATCGATTTCGATGGCGGCACTGAATCTACCCCGTCGCAAGCTCCCGGCACCCGTATGACGGGAACCGATAGTTCGACGTGGCTCTACATTACCGCTGGTTCTGCCGTCGCGCAGTACGATGTAGTGACCGTGACCGAAGGGTTTTCGGGCGTTCCTTGCACAAAAGCGTTGATTGACGATGGGCATATTATTGGTATCGCCCCGGAAGCAATCAGCAGCGGCGAGTATGGCTGGGTGCAGCTAACTGGAGTTTGCACGTTGAACGTGCTTGCTTCGGCAGCGGCAGACGCAGTTCTGTATTCGTCCGCAACCGCAGGATCGCTTGACGATGCTTCTACTTCGCAGACCGCTGTGAATGGTCTGTGCCTAACAACTGCCCGTGGTGGAACCGCCGGTTCTGCTCCTGGCCTAGCAACGTGGCCGAAGTCGGCTGCAATTTAACCAAGAAGGGAGTGCGGGGGTGTAAAAGCCCCCGCGCAACTGCTGCTTATGACGGGAAACATAAGAGTTGAGTTTATTTCTGCCGATACTGGTGTTGATCTAATCGAGATACGCCGTGTTGGTGACCCTGACACCGTTCTTTACAAAGTTTCTGAAAAGATCGAGTGGCTGAGAGAGAACTTTCCGAGAGAGACTGAGGCATACGAGAAAAGCGGTAGCAACAAAAGTGCCGCTAAAGTTAAGCCTATCGGGACAGAGCTTACTGAGCTAAAGGGCATTGGAAGCCGCAAGGCAAAGCATTTGATTAGCCAGGACGTAAGCACCGTGGAGCAACTTTCAGAGCTATCTGACGCAAGTGTTGGTGGCCTGGGTGCGGGAACAGTGGATTTGCGTAAGCTGGCGCGAGAGTATTTGGCTGAAAAGTCTGGAAACAAACCGAAACAGGTTGTTGGATGACGCTACTAACGATTTGCCAAGACGCGGCTAAACTTATCGGGATCACTGCGCCTGACGCGGTGACATCCTCAACGGACACCTCTGTGCTACAGCTTAACGCCGTGGCTAACCAAGAGGGCCGTGCGCTTGTAGATCGTTATATGTGGCAAGCCTTAGTCAAAGAAGGTAGCCACACGACACTTGCAGCAGAGAGCCAAGGCACAATGGTGTCTATCGCCAGTGACTTTGGCCGATTTAGCAACAACACGATGTGGAACAGGACTACCGACCGGACCTACTACGGCCCGTTGAGCGGTTCCCAGTGGCAGCGCATCATGGCTATCGTGAGCAGCGGAGTGACAAATTACTTCCGTATTCGAGGCAACGCCCTGCTGTTTCACCCGACGCCGCCTGCGGGCGAGTCAGTAAAGTTTGAGTATGTTTCAAAGAACTGGGTTGATGAGTCTGGCGGCGTTGTAGCCGACGCAGACAAGTTTACTGGGGACGGCCAGACCAGCGTGATCTCTGAGGAGCTAATAACCTTGGGCGTTGTCTGGCGGTTTTTGAAGATAAAAGGACTGCCCTACGATCAGCAGTTCATGGAATACCAGAGTCGTGTCCAAGAGCTTACACAAACTGATGGAGCTAGACCGATCCTGCGTATGGGAGGCCCAAACTTTGCCTCCATGCCTGTCAACGAGCCTGAAGGTAACTTCGGGCTATAACTGAGGATATAAGCCAATGCCAATGGGAAAAGGTACTTACGGAAGCACCAAAGGTCGTCCGCCTAATTCAACAAAGAAAACTTCAAAAGGCACGAAGAAAAAGCCAACCAAGGGTTATGCTAATTTTGGCCCATCGGGCGGAAACCCACCTCAGATTACGGCGTAGCCAATGAAGCGTGATCTCTACGGCGAGTTGCTGGGGAACGTTCTAAACCGGGGCGCTCCTCCTGGGCACTTTGCTGCGTATATTCGACCTGATGAAAGCAACGTGCTGCGCTCTATGGGTGGCGGCGTTGCTCCTGACGGTGGGCAGAATATGTATAACGGGATGCCTGCGTACTTTAGCGGCATCAGTGCTGTCTCTGGCAATGGTGGCGGCGGCGTTAGCTTCGGCTATGGTGATGGTGGCGTTAGCATCCCATCTTATTCTGTAGACGCGCCTTCAGTAAGCCCGCCAGACCAAGGCTTCATTGACCAGATGAACGCTAACGCTGCGATAGCCAATGCCCGCGCCGAAGCAGCAGCAGAGGAAATGGCGCTGGCAGACATTCTTGCTGGAGTGCAAGAAAGCATGCAGGGCCAGTCTTCAGACGGTGTTGCTGTGGGGTCGGGCCGCGTTTCGCAACTCCCGCAAGGGGCAACTTCCACTCCGTTTGGCCTTATGTATACGTCGCCAACAGCGGAGGCAGAAGCAGCACAAAAGGCCGCGAACGACTCTCAGGAAGGATTTAGAGGGTTTCTTCCTGGGGAGCTTCAAGTTGTTCAAGACCCTCTTACTGGCCTAGTTACTACAGAGCGTTCTGGGGTTGTTGCTGACGTTGTAAAAGGCGGGCTGCTTTCTGCACTGCTTGGTCCCGTAGGGACGGGCATAGGTCTTGGTATGCAAGCTGGCAAAGCGCCAGATGTCCCGATCACTTTTGCTACTGAAGCGTTTAATGATGGGTCATCTAATTTTCAAGACTTTAGCATGGACGACGTGAGCGTTCCCGGCACTGACGAAATTGATGAAATGGTAGCGGCTCTAACGCCGACTGACCCCACAGACCCCACTGGCGATCCCGCGACGCCTGCGCCTGACCCATCGAGCCAATACGCGACTGTAGCTCCTGATATTCTTGCGCGGATTTTGGCGAACGAACAGTATGGGCGCCGAAGGGTGGGACTAACCTAATGGCAATGGCTCCTCTTGCAACGACGGCACAGAGCAACGCTGTTCCATCACCGATTGGTGGATTGAACACTCGCGACTCTGTTGACTTGTTGCCAGAAACCGACGCGATCCGGCTAGATAACTTCTTTCCGGCGCGTTCGCATGTGCAAGTTCGTAATGGCTACGACGACCATGTAACGGGCTTGCCGTCGACGGTAGAGAGCTTAATGGTCTACAACAGCGGCACGGCCAGCACGATGTTCGCCGCAAGCGGCACCGCAGTCTACAACGTAACCAGCGCCGGTTCTGTTGGCTCTGCCGTTATCACAAGTCTGACAAACGCCCGGTTCCAGTCGGTCAATATGACAACTTCCGGCGGTTCGTTCTTGTTTATTTGCAACGGCGCAGACGCCCCGCGACATTGGAACGGCTCCTCATGGGCTACGCCGACGCTGGGCAGTGTCACCGCTGCCGACATCATTAATGTCGAGGTCTACAAAGAGCGGTTGTTTTTCGTTCTAAAAGACAGCCTGACGTATGGATATCTGCCAGTGAACGCTGTTGCTGGAACGGTTGCCTCAGTAAATCTGGGCAGCGTTTTCAGCAAAGGTGGCAAGATTATGGCAATCGCTACCTGGACGCGAGATGGTGGTGCTGGTCCTGACGACAACATCTTGTTCTTCACCGACCAAGGTGAGATTGCAATGTATAGCGGGACCGACCCTTCGGATGCGACGAAGTGGGGGTTGGTTGGCGTTTACACGGTTGGTCGTCCAATCGGTCACAGATGTATGCTCAAGGTTGGGTCAGACTGCTATTTGGTCACAGAGAACGGCTTGCTCCCAATGACGCAAGTGCTAGGGACAGGTGAAGCCGCGCCTAATGTTGCCTTAAGCGACAAGATCAGCAGCAGCTACAACTCTTCAGTTGTTGAGTTTAAAGGGACGTTTGGTTGGCAGGGCGTTGTCTATCCCAAAGGCGGCTATGCAGCCGTCAACGCCCCGGCGTCAACAGTTGGCGACTTTATCCAATACATTATCAACCTAGAAACTGGTGCGTGGTCACGGTTTACCAATCAAGACGCTTATGTCTGGGCGGTTTTTAACAGTGACCTTTACTTTGGCGGCAGCACTAAAGTTTATAAGGCAGACAGCGGCACGGATGACTCTGGGTCGGCTATCGAGGCTGTTGCCAAGACGGCGTTTATCTACTTTGGCGGTCGGAACGGCCCAAAGCGGTACACCGCGATCCGGCCTGTTATGGCGAGCGACTCGGAGCTTGAGATCAGCGTAGGCTTTGACACTGATTTTCGAGACGGCACCACAACCTTTACGCCAAGCACCGCTGGATCAACGGCTTCTGCTTGGGACACTGCAACGTGGGACTCCGCAACGTGGGGCGCTCCGATTACAACCCATCAGGCGTGGTTTAGCGTTGCCGATATTGGCTGGAACGCTGCGGTGCGCGTAAGAACGAGCACAACATCCCAATCAGTTAGATGGCTGGCGACAGACGTGCGGTATGAAGTTGGGACTGGGTTATGATTAGCGACCAGACATGGCGCTTCTTAGAGCCTTCCACAAAGAACTTTGAGTCTGTGACGAGAGAAGAGGTCGAGACTGCTCTACAGAATGGTGACTTTTCATTGTTTGAAAGCCCTCGATCTGCGGCAGTCACATGCGCTTATGGAAAATCTCTTAGGATTGGCCTAGCAGGCGGCGATCTTGAGGAGCTGAAAGAAATTGAAAAAGAGATTTGCAGCTTTGCCAAGTCACGCGAGTTTCGCTTTATTGAGATTATTGGACGCCCAGGTTGGGAGCGCGAGCTTACCGACTACAAGAGAACGGCAGTTTTGCTGAAGAAGGAGCTATAGATCATGGGCTTTATCAGGGATATGTTCAGCAGCCCGAAGGCACCGGCACCCATAAACTATGACCAGTTAGCGCAAAACCAGTCTGCGCTTGACCAAGAGTCACTTAGGCTGCAAACGGCGTTGAGCCGACCTGACATGGTTACGCCGTACTCAACGACGACGTTCCGCGAGACTGGCCCAGACCAGTATCTTGGCACATATTCACTCGCGCCAGACTACGAAGGATTGCGAGCGCAAGAGGTCGGCATACAGGGCGGACTGCAAGGGTTGGCAGGGGATCGACTAAGCCAGATAGATCGAGGCGCTTTTACTACGCAAGGTCTGCCGTCTGAGCCTACGGCGTTTTCATATAGCGACTACGGCGCGTTGCCGGAGTATTCGACTGCGGGCGCAACGTACCAGTTGCCAGAGTATTCAGACCTAGACGCATATACGACAAGCGCAGCGGACAACTTCTACAATCGTGCGGTTAACCGACTTAACCCGCAATATGAGAGGCAGCTATCCGCGCTTAATACGCAGCTAATCAATAGCGGCATCCCGCCGGGGTCTGATGCGTATAACCGAGAAATAGAACTTTTCAGACAGCAGAGAAACGACCAGTTGGCCGACTTGGCAAGTCAAGCTGTATTCCAAGGGCAAGATTTGCAGCGCAGCATTATGGGCAACGTGCTTGCGGGTCGCGGGCAGCAGCTACAAGAGCTTGGTACGCAGTTTGATGTATCGCAAGCGCAGCGCAGCCAGATGGCGCAAGAAGGCAGGGACGAATACGCTCTGGGCCAGCAAGCGAGGGATCGTGCTATTGCAGAGCGATTGCGCGAACGCCAGCAGCCAATGACAGAGCTTTCGGCTTTGCTGACCGGCACAACGCCGTTTTCACAAGCCGCCGCACAGGGTCCAGGCGGTCTTGCTCCCGTAGCCGCACCACCGCCGATTGACTTAGGCTCGTTGGCAGCAGCGCAACAGGCAGATAACCTAGCCCGCTACCAAGGCGCACAGCAACGTCAGGCGACAGCACTGAACATCCCCGTCGCTCTCGGCTCTGCGTTCTTGGGTCGCGGCTAATAGGAGCAGAACAATGGTGTTTAGAGTAGACCCCCGCATCGCCATAGCGCAGGACCGCCGCAAGCTGAACCTAGCTGCTGCGTTGCAACCAGCTCAAGCCAGACAGAACCCGTATGCAAACGACGTTGTGGCGCAGCAATTCGGCAGGCTTGCCAGTGGCATTGCCGCCAATATAGCTGGCAGAGATGCTCGACGGCTTACCAACCAACAGACCGCAGCGCAGGGAGCGTTGGCCAGCTTGTTGATGACTGGCAGTGTTCCTGCCGCCACGGCAGCAAGCGCACCAACGCCAGCACCGACCGGACTGCTCGCTCGCGCCAAGCAATTTGCTATGCCATCCGTACCGACAGTCGCTCAAGCGGGCAGACAGTTTGCTGGAGCAACACAAGTAACACCGGAGCTGTTGGCTGCATCTGGCGCAGACCCTTTCCAGGTCGCTACTGCTCAAAGAACTATAAAAGCTCAAAATCTTGCCTTGGATCAAACAAAGAATTTAAGCGCCGTTCGTATCCTATTGCCAAAAATAGAAGCCGGGGTCGAATTGACGCCTCAAGAAACGTCTCTTCTTAATTCGGCATTGCAGAACCTTCCGCCAGATATTTCATCTTTGAACCGCCGCGTTGCAATTAAAGACAGCACTGGCAAAACGATAGGGAATCAAACTGTCGACATTTTTGGTCGTCCAGTGGGAGATGAAAAGTACCGACCAGTTCAAAAGCCAGGGCCATCTGTCACTGTGCAGACAGCGGGGGAAACTTCGCTCGCAAAGAAAGCGGCAGAAATGGGGGTGAAACAAGTTGGTGATTTAGCAAGTCAAATACAGGGAAACCAAGAGATATTTGTTCGGCTAGAAACTATGGAGGCACTTCTGGATTCAGGCATGAAGACTGGCCCCATAGATTCCGCCTTACTGCCTATACGAAACATTCTTCGGGACTTAGATTTGCTGACAACTGAACAATCTAAAAAGCTTGAGAACCAGCAAATATTTTCAGCAGCCGCAGCGTACATTATTCCACGCATGAGGGTTGCTGGTTCTGGGGCAAGTTCCGATTTTGAACAAGCGTTGTTTGCAAGGGCTACAGCGCAACTCGGAACAAGTCCTAAGGCCAACCGTATAATAATCGGTGGAATGAAGGCTTTGCAGAAACATCAAAAAGACGTTTTGATTATGCAAGAAAAATATCTGCAAGATAACGGGAATCTTCTTGGGTTCACAGAATTTGCTGACGAGCATTTCAAGGAAAACCCAATCTTTCAAAAATTTGAAACAGAAAATGAACTTGCAGAAGCAATCAACGAAGGAAAATTAGAAGTTGGAGAATTGTGGTTCAACAAGGATGATCGTGAGTTTGAGATACTTGATGACACTATGATGGGCGAACTCCAGAGAGCGGGGCTTCTGCAATGAGCAACTTCGGCAGCATAAATACTGGAGGAGGCTACGAAGCCGAAGAAGACCGTGGCTTCTTTGATATTGCTAAAGACTACGGTCGAGCAGCAGCGCAGGGCATAACTTTTGGGTTCGCTGACGAGCTAGAAGCTAAAGTCAGGTCTGCTTTAGATTCTGACGCCAGCTATGAAGACGTTGTGCAATTAGTGCGGGCCGACATAAACGATTTTAGGCAGCGGAACCCTGGAGCAGCGTTTGGCACAGAAATAGCTGCATCTATCTTGCCCATGATAGCCGCACAATTTGTTCCAGGTGCGGGGCAAGCTGCTACTGCCGCCCGTGCTACGCAGATAGGCAGAGCCGCAGCAAGGGTTGTGCCGCAGGCGTTAAAGGGTCGTGTTGGTCGTGGGGCAGCGTCAGCGGGCGCACAAGGGGGCGTCTACGGGTTTGGAGCTGGAGAAGAAGGGCTGGCAAATCGTCTGCGTAGCGCGGGTGTCACTGCGGCGTTAAGCGGAGGCATTGGTGCAGGCATAACGAAGACCGCGCCCTATGTAACCGAGCAAGCGAAACAGCTAATCAGAAGAGGCGTTCCCTTAACACCGGGTCAAGCGGTGCGTGGGTCAACTATGGTGGGCAACACGATTGCTGGCATGGAAGAAAAACTTGCAGGGACGTTGCCTATAGTTGGGGATGCTATAAAGGGCGCAATGGAGCGGTCGCTAAAAGGGTTTAACAGGGTTACATTTAACGAAGCACTCGCTCCCATAAAGTTTAAGGCTCCAAAAGGCAAAGAGGGTCAAGAGCTTATTAAAATAGGCGATGACACTATTTCAGAGGCGTATGACGATGTTCTGTCAAAGATGAGTCTAACGAATGACCGTCCTCTATATGAGGCTGTTGTTCGCGTGTCAGAGTCAGCAAACAAGGACATTAGAAATCGTATTCTTGACACCGCAGACAATCTGATATTTGACCGCATTGATGACGCTGGGGTGTTGGCTGGAGATGCTCTAAAAAGCGTCCAGTCTGAATTAAGAAAAGAAATACAAAATCTTCGTGTGGAACCCAATGCAGCATCAAGAAGAATGGCCGACGCTCTTGAAGATGTTTCTGCGATATTCAACAAAGAATTATCTGATCAGAACGCGCCAGGGTTAGCCAAACGTCTAAACGATGTTGATAGAGCCTACGGTAATTTTGAAATAGTGCGGCGGGCTTCAATTCGTCGGCCTGCGAAACAAGGCGAATACACAACAGGCGATCTTCTGCAAGAAGTTAAAAAAGCTGACCCTACGCGGCGCAAATCACAGTTTTCTAGCGGGGCAGCTCGACTTCAAAAAACTGCTCAAGCCGGTCAAGATATTATCGGCAGCAGAGTGGGAGACTCTGGAACAGCGGCTAGGGATCAGGCAACGAGATTGGCTGCTCTTCTCGGTGCGGTTGGGGCTGGGCGTGTTGATCCAACAATCGGCGGGACTCTCGGTGCAGCAAGTTTGTTGTCTTACACTCCTGCTGGAGTGCCTATAGCTAGAGGGGCTCTTAGCTCATTAGGCGGGGCGTCCCGTAGAGTGGTGCCTGGTGTTTCTTCGCAAATTGAGCAGGCTAGAGCGCCTGCGGATGCGCGAGCAATGTTAGCACGAGCATTGGCTCGTTGAATTAGGAGAGTAATATGCCTTGGAGTGGTGGAGCTTTTACCAGGACCAACGGGGTTCACACAGGAGCAACCCTGTGGGTCCAAGATCGTGATGCTGGAACGAAAATTCTAGCAGCGCGTCACGACACCCATGACCAGGATTTAGCTGGCGGCATTAACTCTACGCTCGAAAAGAGCGGCAGCAACGCTGCGACAGGCAATCTGAACATTGGTAGCAACAGGCTTACAGCGGTTGCAGACGGCACGGCGAAAACTGACGCCGCTACGGTCAACCAGCTTCAGAGCAACGCTCCAGCGTTCCAGGCTACGGACACCGGCACCGCGAACGCCCACGTTATTGCTCTAAGCCCAGCCATCACCGCTTACGCTGCGGGTCAGGCCATAACCTTCAAGTCAAACAATGCCAGCACGACTACATCGACGGTCAACGTGAACGGGCTTGGCGTTAAAACAATCAAGAAAAAACACGACAAAAACATTGAAGCGGGCGACATCGAAGACGGCTCTATCGTCACAGTGGTCTACGACGGCACCAACTTCCAGATGACGAGCCAAGCTGCGACTGATGACGGCTTGGACTTAGGTGCTGTCAGCGGCATCATCGAGGCCAACGCAAATTTTATTGATATGTGCCTCGTCGGGCCATCCGTTGATGGCATGTCGTGGAACGGTCATTTTTCCAAAGCTAGTGTCTGGAC
>Ga0115566_10002742_pt1 | contig 14436 bp, 15 predicted proteins | sample COGITO_mtgs_1204_3_FD_87173 | JGI IMG/M metagenome (GOLD analysis project Ga0115566, IMG submission 87173) | Pelagic marine microbial communities from North Sea - COGITO_mtgs_120405 | ecosystem: Environmental > Aquatic > Marine > Epipelagic | place: Germany:Helgoland, sampling site Kabeltonne...
ATTAGAATTTTTAAAATTACCAGGTAGTAGGTTCTAAATTTTAATGAGTGTAACTAGTATAAAAATTGGAAGTAAACCATCTATTTCAGTTGACTATTCTGGACAAGGGGAAATGGTATTATTCCTTCATGGAATAGGTGGTAACAAAAAAAACTGGAAAAACAATATCAATTTTTTTTCAAAAAATTTTTTAACTGTTGCATGGGATACAAGAGGATATGGTGATAGTGATGACTATAATGGAGAATTAGATTTTGATAATATATTAGATGACCTTAAAAAAGTAATTGATTTTTTTAAAAAGACTAGAGCTCACATTGTTGGACTTTCAATGGGAGGTCAAATTGCAACTCTATTTTACGATAAATATCCTAATTATGTAAAAACATTAACTTTATGTGATACTCATTTTGGTTTATCAAACCTTAGCCCCACTGAGATAGAAAAATTTATAAATTTAAGAAAAGAACCTTTGTTAAATGGTAAAGTACCTAAAGATATAGCTCCAAGCGTTGCCTCGACCCTTATAGGTGACAACAACAATATATCTGCTTATAATCAGCTTGTTGAATCAATGTCTCTTCTTCATAAAGAAAGTTATCTAAAGACAATTGAAAGTTCAATGAGAACTGAACATCGTCATATTTTTAAAAACATTAAGGTTCCTACTCTTATTATGGTTGGTGAATTAGATACTCTCACACCACCTTCAATGTCTAAAAGTATAATGAATGAAATTAAAGGAAGTTATCTAAAGATAATACCTAAAGCTGGTCACCTAATTAATATAGAAGAACCAGATATTTTTAATCAAAACCTAATTCAATTTTTAGATAAACATAGTTATATCTAATCAATTTAATTCTTAATAATTAGAGAAAGTATAACAGTGGAAAATAAAAAAGAAATTCAATCGAGGAGGAGTTTTATATTTACTCCTGGTCTGAAGCCTGAGATGTATCCAAAAGCACTAAAATCCGGGACGGATATGGTTTGCATTGAATTAGAAGATGGGATTGCACCACAAGATAAAGAAATAGCAAGAAATCTAGCTCTCAAATTATTTCAAGAAAAGCAAGAAAATGATGGAGTTGAGAGAATTTTAAGAATTAATTCTTTAAGAGAAAAGTTTGGAATAGAAGATGTTCAGGCTATTTTATCAACTAAAAATCCTCCACCAGCTCTAATGATACCAAAAGTTAAAAAACCAGACGAAATTGTTCTTTTGGATAATTTATTATCCGAAAAGGGACATCATTGCAGAATACATGTAATAATAGAAACAAATGAAGGACTAGAGAACGCTTACCAAATAGCAAATTGTTCAAATAGAATAGATGCCTTATTCTTTGGCGGCGTAGACATGTCAGCTGAATTGAGATGTGAAAACAAATGGGAACCACTTCTTTATGCTAGATCTAGAATTGTACATGCAGCTGCTTCTGCTGGTATTGACGCTATTGATGTTCCTTATCTTGACCTGGAAGACCTAGAAGGTATGAGAAAAGAAGCTATATTGGCTAAAGAACTTGGATTTAGTGGAAAAGGGTCTATTCACCCTAAACAAATTCCAATTTTAAACGATGTATTTACGCCTTCAGAACTATCAATTAAAAAAGCTCAAAAGATTGTATCTGTTTTTGAAAAAGCCAATACCGGCCTAGTGGTAATTGATGGAAAATTGATAGAAAAGCCAGTGCTAAGAGAGATGTACAGGATCTTATCTATAGCTAAAAAAATTTCTAAAAAATAATTCTATAAATAAAATATTTAAACCGACATGAAACTATATAAATAAAAGTCTTATAGCTAACCCTATTAAAATAATTTGAAAAATAATCATGAAGATTTTATTACTAATCTTATTTAATAACAATTGCCCTACTCTGCTTCCAACTAATGTTGCAGGTATAATCATTAAAAAAGTATCAATGTACTCGTAAAAAGAAAAACCTATCAATGAAAAACCAATAATTTTTAATAAATTTCCTATTAAACCAAAATAACCTAATGTTCCTACAATAGATTTTTTTTCACTAATACTTTGTTTTAAAATCACTGCCAAAAGAGGAGCTATCACGCCTACTAAAATATTCAAAACTCCAGTAATAAGTCCTATAAAATAAAAAGCATAATATGGTACAAAAAAGCTTTTAATAAATTTTAAATTTTGTAGGGTAAGTGCTAATAAAATAAATATACCAATTATATTTTTAATATTATCCGAATCCATATTTTGAAAAATTTGAAGGCCAATATATACCCCAATTGGTAGTAGTATTGTAAACCTTATTACTATTGACCAATTTACAAACTTTCTTAAAAGCCATGTTCTTGTTAAATTAGAACTAAATTGTATAACTCCATGAACAGGGATAGCTTCTGCAGGATTCATAAATTGTAGCATCGCTGCTAATAAAACTGTTCCGCCACCTGCTCCTGCAAGAGATGTCATCAAAGCAGTAAAAAAAGATAACGTAGTCAGAAGCATATTTTCTGAAAATGATAATTCCAGCATTATTTAACACTCAAAGTACAAGAAAAATTTTTGATTTGATTATATATTTTGACAATATTTTAAAACTTGAAAATATAAAACTTATAAAATCAAAAACATAGTTTTTCTAATATAATAAACCTAAATAATATATATTAAACATTAGTTGAAATATAAATAAAACATGAAAATTATCACTTTATTACCAGCAGCTTCAGAAATAATATGTCAATTAGGCTTATCAGATAACCTTCGGGGTGTTAGTCACGAATGTGATTATCCAAAAGTAGTAATTGATAAAAATAAAGTAACATCAAGTATTATACCGAAAAGTACAAACCAAAAAGAAATAGACATGATTGTTAAAAGAGCTATTGAGAAAAATATTCCTCTTTTTGAAATTGATAATGAAAAAATCCTTGAAATTAATCCTGATTTGATAATTACTCAGGGTCTATGTGAAGTTTGTTCAATTTCAAAAAACAAAATAGAAGCTAGGTTTAATCAAACACCATGCAAGCTTTACAATAAAACTAAAATAGTTTCATTAAATGGCAAAACCTTTAAAGAGATATGCCAAGATGTTCTTAAAATCGGGGAAATAGTCAATAAAGAAGTAACAGCAAAAAAACTAATTTGTGAAGCAGTATCTAAATCTTATAATATTACTAACAAAAAATTTAATAAAAATATTTTGTTACTTGAATGGATTGATCCTTACTTTAGTCCAGGACACTGGATACCAGAACAAATAGAAATGGCAGGATTTTTATCATCTATTGGAAAAAAAGGAGAAAAATCTAGAGAAATATCTACTGAAGAACTTAGTTACTTAAACCCAGATTACATAGGACTGATTTGCTGTGGGTACAATTTCGAAGAAAATAAGTTTTTTGCACAAAAATTATATAATGATAATAAAATTAATCATTTGGATGCAATAAAAAAAGAACAGGTATTTGCGTTTGATTCAAAAGCTTATTTTAGTAGACCTTCATTAAGAATTATAGAAGGAGCTATACAACTAAATGAAGCTTTAATGCAAAATAATGATAAATTTCGCTGTAAAAAAATTTTATAATGGATAAATTACAGGGAATTCATCACCTATTAATTTATCACCAGTTCGAAGCTTTACATTATCAAAAGGGGGTGAACCTTTACCTCCTCTATCAACAAAAAAGGCATCATCTCCTACAATTCGTGCAGAAAAAACTCTTCTTCTGCTTACTTTATTTACATTCTCAGAGGCTCCATGAAGTGTCCTAAAGTCAAATGCAACAGCATCTCCAGCTTTAATATCCCAGCTTAATATTTTGTATTTTTCTCTGTTAGAATTTATATCTGGAACTTCTAATGAATTATCGTTTTCATATAAATCTTTTCCATTAAACCTCTTTGGTTTGTGCAATGTATCAGACAAGTGTGATCCTGCTATACATTCAAGACAACCTTCCTTTGAAATGTCATCCAATGCTATCCAAAAACTTACAGATTTCTTACCATCGACACAGTAATAGGGCTTGTCTTGATGCCAGGGTGTTACTATAGAAGAACCAGGCTCTTTTACTAAAACGTGATCATGAAAAAAAATAGATTTCTTAGAATTCATCAGTTTAGCTGCATACAAGCCAATATTAGATTTAAAAATAAAATCTTGAAACTCAGATATTCTATCCCAATTCACCAAATCTTGGAAAAAAGGGGCCGTCCCATCTTCAGGAGTATATGATCTTTCTCTCTCACTTGGGTTTTTAATTAATTTATCGACACCAACCCTAAGTGTCTCTAGCCATTCTTTGAAAACACCTTTACAAAGAACAACACCATTTCTAGAAAAATCATTTATTAATTTATTATCTATAAATTCCATCCCACTCATCCACTGGTTCTAATTTTCCATCTTTATTTAATTTAGGCCTGTTTTTAGAAAAAGTGTTTTCAGATCCGACTACACCATAATCCATATAACCTAATCTTACTAATGGCCTTGCAGCACTTGCGTTAAACAAACCATCTTTTATAAAATCGTCATTGATATATATGCCAACAACTTTCCCAAAAATAACATAATTTCCAGTGCCGTTATCTCTATTAACATTAGGAAGATCAATTGTTTTCCAATGCTTACACTCTAGGGCAGCAGCAGCCTCAGACACAAATGGTGCAGAGACAAACTTACCAATTTGTGGTTTTAAGCCAGCCAACTCAAATTCATCAATCTCTGACCCAGCAGGAACTGAACTTCCATTCATATTATCAAATAAATTTTCTGTAGCTAGAGAAACTGTAAACTCACCAGTATCTTCAATGTTTTTAACAGAATCTTTAATATCAACTGAAGAAAACATGACATAATGTGGACGATCAGCAATAGCATTAAAATAACTATATGGAGCTAAGTTATATATGCCTGACAAAGATTGACTTCCAATCCAACCTATTGGGCGTGGCGCAACAATTGCTTTGAATGGATCATGCGGAAGTCCGTGTTCATTTTTTAACGTATCATAGTGCACAATAATTACCTTTACACTTTAAAATTTAAACCAATTACAATTAGATTTAAATATATTACAGTTTAAAAAAAATTTAACCTAATATTATTTAATGTGGAACAAAATGAAAAAAATTGAAATTAAAATTATTGGTTTTGTTGGATTAGGAGTAATGGGTAGTTCTATGTGCAAAAACCTTCTTAGAAATAAAGAATGGCAAGTATTGGTAAAAGATTTAAACCCCAAAATAGAAAAAATATTAGAAAATAATGGAGCTAACATAGCTCCAAATATTGATCAAATTTTTGAACAATCCGATTTAGTTATCACCTGTCTTCCTGGGGGTGATTTTGTGAAGGAGTTATACTTTACAAAACAAAAAATGATTGAAAAAATAAAACGTGATCAGTTTATTATTGATATGTCAACTTCACAACCTGATTTAATGGTGGAATTACAGAAAGAAACTAAAAATCGAATGGCTTATTTTGCAGATGCTCCAATAGCAAGAACCAGGCAAGCTGCTGTAGATGGAACCTTGGCCATAATGGTAGGCTCTGAAAAAGATGTATTTGAAAAAATAACACCAATTTTAGAATATATGGGTAAAGATATAATGTTTTGTGGAAAAGTAGGTTCAGGACAGCTAACTAAAATATTAAATAATATGATACTTTTTGAAACAGTATTGGCATTAAGCGAAGCGGCAGCTATTGGTGAAAAATATGGTATTAAGGTTGAAAATTTATTTAATAATATTACTAAATGTTCTGCAGATAGTTTTGCATTAAGAAACCATGGTTTAAAGAGTATTGCTCAAAACCATTTCCCTACTCAAGCATTTTCATCAGAGTACGCACTTAAAGATTTATCCTACGCTATTGAGTTGGGAAAGAGTTTAAATATTAAATTACCTGGAGCACTCACTTCTGAAAGAATACTAAAACTATCCATAGAGAATGGAGATAAAGACACATATTTTCCAGCTATGAGAAAACATTTAGATAAAATCTAACCTCGTCCCACGAAGGGCATTTTGTTAGCCATTACAGTCATATTTAAAACATTTACGTTTACTGGTAAATTTGCCATGTATAAAACTGCATCAGCAATATGAATAGAGTCAATAACTGGTTCAACATCCATTTTTCCAGTAGCCTGAGGAACGCCCTCTTTCATTCTTTCAGTCATTGGGGTTTCTGCATTACCTATATCAATTTGACTACATGCAATATCATATTTTCTTCCATCTAATGATATTGTTTTAGTCATTCCTGTAACAGCATGTTTAGTGGCAGTATAAGGAATAGAACCAGGCCTTGGAGTTACAGATGATACACTGCCATTATTTATAATTCTACCACCTTGAGGTCTTTGTTTTCGCATCAATGCAAATGCATATTTAGCACATAAAAACATTCCATTTAAATTGATATCTACAACACTTTTCCAATTTTCAAATGGCATCTCATCTATAGATTGAGCTGGAACACCTATCCCTGCATTATTAAATAACACATCAAGCCTTCCATGTTTTTCTTCAACTGTCTGAAAAGCCTTCTCTACGGCAACAGGATCACTAACGTCACATTGTAAAACTTCTGCTTGACCTGAGCACATGTTCTGCGTTTCTACTAATTTGTCCTTTCTTCTACCAATTAGATAAACAATAATACCCTCTTTTGACAAAACTTCTGAAACTCTTCTACCTACTCCGGTACCCGCACCTGTAATTACTGCAACTTTAGACATTTAATATTCCTCTTTGATTAAATTGGATAATTAACTATTTGATAAGAAATAAATATCATATTACTTTAAAAAACATTATCAATTAAAACAAACATAATTTATTAGATCAAATGAAACAAAAAAAAGTTTATATAGGCTGTGGAGCTGGTTTTTCAGGTGATAGATTTGATGCTTCTATTCCAATCGTAAAAGAACTAAAAAATATTGATTCTCCAAAGTATCTTATGTTTGAAGTCCTAGCTGAACGTACTCTCGCTATTGCACAACAATATAGATTAAAAAATCCTGAAGAGGGTTATTCTCCATTTTTAGATTCTTATATCAACCCTATATTAGACGAGTGTCTTGAAAATAATATTAAAATTATTTCAAATATAGGCGCAGCCAATCCTGTAGGAGCTGCAAAAAGAATATTAGAGATTTCAAAAAAACTAAATACTAGAACACCAAAAATTGGAGTGGTTATCGGGGATGACTTGTTAGAATACATGTCACATAAAGAAATTTTAAACAGTCCAACTATGGAAGGTCTTGATTTTTCAAACAATAATATCACAGCTGCAAATGTTTATTTAGGTGCAAGACCAATTGCTGATGCATTAACCCAAAATGTTGACATAGTAATTGTTGGTAGAACTGTAGATAGCGCTCTTGCACTTGGACCACTAATGTATGAGTTTGGATGGGAAATAAATGATCTAGATTTATTAGGAGCTGGAACTATATGTGGTCACCTTCTTGAATGCGGAGCACAAGTCACTGGATCTTACTTTGCTGATCCTGGCTTTAAAGATGTACCTGACCTCGCGAATGTTGGATTTCCAATAGTAGAGTTTAGTAAAGACGGTACATTTATAATTACAAAACCAGTAAACACAGGTGGCCTTGTTAGCAAAGCTACTGTTACGGAACAACTACTATATGAAACACATGATCCATCAAATTATTTAGTACCAGACGTAACTGCTGACATGACTAATTTAGAATTAGAGGATGATGGTGCAAACAGAGTTATTGTTAGAGGAGGAAAAGGAAAAAAACCTCCTGAAAAACTTAAAGCAACAATTTGTTGCGATAATGGTTTTATGGGAGAAGCAGAAATGAGCTATGCTGGCCCTAATGCTCTTGCAAGAGCAAAACTTGCAGGAGAAGTAATTAGCAAAAGGATTGAAACTTTAGGATTACAAGGGCAATTAAGAGTTGAAATTATTGGCGCTGGGTCAGTCCACTTTTCACATGATGAAGAATCATCTTATAATCTTCCAGAAAACGGGGATTATAGAGTAAGGACTTCTGGTATTTATCCGCTTAAACATCAAGCTCAACAATTAGTAGATGAAGTGATGTCTTTGTATTGCTGTGGCCCCTCAGCTGGAGGCGGAGGTAGAGGGTACGTTACCCCTCAGTCATCAACTGCCTCAATATTAGTTGATAGAAAAACTGTAGACCCAAATATAAGAGTAAAAATTTTTTAAATATCAGAGGAATTTATGGATTTTATAGATCTACCTATTCATGCAATTGCTCATGCTAGAGCAGGAGACAAAGGAGATGTATCTAATATTTCTCTAATTGCCTATGAAGAAAAATGCTGGGATATAATCTATGAAATTGCTACTAAAGAAAAGGTCTTACAAATTTTTAAACATTTGGGCGCTAGTAAAGTTGATAGATACGAATTACCAAATCTATACGCATTAAATTTTGTAATTCAAAATGCACTTGGTGGCGGTGTAAATAGTTCTTTAAGACTTGATAGGCACGGGAAAACTCTCTCCTCACATTTGCTACACGAATTAGTTTTACCAATCAAAAAAGATATGTTACCAAAAAATTCACCCTATAGACAAAAATTCAAGGATTAAAAAATGAAAGAAGCGGGAACACTATTAGTAGAGCTATTGGAAAAGCAAAAAGTTGATAGAGTTTATTGTGTTCCAGGAGAAAGTTACCTTTCAGTCATGAATGGACTTCAAGACACTTCTATTGAAACAATTCTATGCAAACACGAAGGTGCAGCATCTATTATGGCTGAAGCAGATGGAAAACTAACAGGTAGACCAGGAATTGCATTTGTTACAAGAGGACCCGGAGCGACAAATGCCGCAGCTGGCGTACACATTGCTCAACAAGACAGTACACCCATGATACTTTTTGTCGGGCAAATAGGTAGAGAGATGTATGGGAGAGACGCATTCCAGGAAGTTGACTATCAACAATTTTTTGGAGGTATGGCTAAGTTAGTTGTGGAAGTACAACAGGCTGACAGGTTACCAGAAATAGTATCTCGTGCCTATCATACTGCAATGTCAGGAAGACCAGGCCCTGTGGTTATAGCATTACCTGAAAATATGTTAACTGAAAAAACTAATAAAAAAGCCACCAGTTATATACATCAAACTGTCTCAGCACCATCCACTAATGACCTAGCTAAATTCATTCAAGGAATTAAAGAAGCAAAAAAACCAATACTAGTTTTAGGAGGATCTGTATGGTCTGAAAAGGCAGAAAAAGATCTTATGTCTATTTCAGAGATGTTAGGCTTAACCATATTAACCTCTCACAGAAGACAAAGTTTTTTTAACAATTTTCATAAAAACTACGGAGGAGATCTTGGTTTAGGTGTTAATCCAAAGATAATCAAACGTATTAATGAAAGTGATTATATTGTTCTTCTAGGTGCAAGATTAAGCGAGAATCCATCTCAAGGTTTCTCATTATTTGGTATACCTGATCATAACAAGAAAATAGTACATATACACCCAGGACCAGAGGAAATTGGAAGAATTTATAATCCATACCTAGGTATTACCGCTAATCCAATAGAATTTGTCAATGTTCTTAATAACGCATTAAAGGGTTTTAATACTAAACCAGAAGAAAATATTTTAGCTGATACTAATGAAGCTCATGAAGATTATATTGATTGGGGAGACATGCCACTTGAAGCTCCTAATTCAGGAGTTGATTTAACATCAGCATTCAGATCGTTAAGAGAAAAATTAGATCCTGATACTATTATAACTAATGGTGCAGGTAATTATGCAGTCTGGGGTCATAGATTGTTTAGGTTTACAAAGGTAAAAACACAACTAGCACCAATCTCCGGTTCAATGGGATACGGATTGCCTGCAGCAATCGCGGCCAAACTTCGCTATCCAAATCAAATGGTTATTGCTTTAGCTGGTGATGGATGCTTTCAAATGACTGAAAATGAGTTTGCCACAGCTGTGCAATATAATGCAGCTGTAATAGTTTTTGTAGTTGATAATGAGATGTACGGTACAATCAGAATGCATCAACATAAAAATTACAAAGGAAAATATAAACATACTGGCTTAGTTAACCCAAATTTTTCTGATTTAGCTACTGCAATGGGTGGCCAAGGCTATACAGTTGAGAATACTGATGAATTTTATAAAACTTTTATTGAGGCAAAAAATTGGACAAATCAAAATAATTTACCTGCATTACTTCACATCAAAACTGGATCTGAAATGGTTTTGCCAGGTAAGAGGTTCAGCTCTTTATAAATACTAAGAAAATTTTTTGATATTAAAATCGTTACCTAACATTATGTTTTGAGCTTTTAATTCTTGTATATTACTTGCACATACTTGTTCCATTATATTAGATAACTCGTCCTTTAAAATATTATGTACATGCTCTCCACCCTTATTACCAAGTGCAGCTAAGCCAATGATAAAGGGACGACCAGTCATAACAAAATCAGCGCCAAGCATTAACCCTTTACTAATATCCTGACCAGAATAGAAGCCAGAATCTATTAGAATTGGAAACTTAGAACCAACTTTTTTTCTGACTTCAGGCAAAATTTGTAGAGGACTAGGAGCTATATCTATCTGACGACCACCGTGGTTTGATAAATAGATAGCATCAACGAATTTGGTAGCCCTTACAGCGTCATCAATATGCATTAAACCTTTTAATATTATTGGCCCTTTCCATATATCACGAACTTCCTTCAAATAATCCCAATCTAAATAACGCTGCATTTGACTTCCAGCAAAACCGGCTTTTGATTTTGCATTTCCATGCCAAGTTCCATCACTATATTGGTCCATTGTCCCAAAAGCAGGTATACCATTAATTATTGTTCCCAATGACCAAGATGGACAAATTGCTGCTTGGAAAAAAGTTCTTAAATTATTTTTTGGTGGGACAGATACTCCAGCCATCCTAAGTCTTTCTCTTCTGCTAGATGCAGGAATGTCTGCGGTTATTATTAAAGTTTTAAAACCAGAGTTTTTAGCTCTTTTTAATAAGTCATTTCTTATAGCTTTATCAGCTGGTGGGTATAGTTGAAACCATCCATGACCATCTAAATGTTTTCCTACATCTTCAACAGAGACACAAGCTACAGTAGATAAAGAGTATGGAATATTATTTTTTAGTGACATTTTTGCTAATGCAATCTCAGCACCAGGCCACATCAAACTTGTCATCCCAACTGGGGCAACACCAAATGGACTGTCATATTCATAGTCAAATAATTTTGTTTTTAAATTTGGGCTAACTGTTCCTTTAAGGTATTGAGGAACTAAATAAATTTGATTAAAAGCTTTTCTATTATTTTCTAATGCTTCATCATAACCAGTACCTGCGAATAAATATTCAGCCGCAAAATGGGGCATTCTTCTTTTGGCAAGATTTACCATATCAACTACCCTTGGGAATTTATCAACTAGGCTAGACAAAATTTACTCCATTAACTTGTTATATTTTTATATTTAACATGTTATTGTTAAATTATTAATAATTAAAAAAATAAAGTTAAGCGAGTTTTAAAAATGATTGAAAATCCTCCCCTAATACAAATCAAAAAAAAATCTAGTAGGAAAAGACCATCAGAAGAACAAATTAATGGCTTTAAAAACATTCCTACAGGCTTTATATGTGATGCTTTGAATGGTTATGCTGCACTAGATCCTATAATCAAACCTCTATCTATCCCTGGAAAAAAAGTTAAACATATTGTTGGACCTGCTTTAACAGTCTTTTCTGGAGCCGCTGATGTTTTAGGGATGGCTATTGCGCTTAGTGAAATACAACCAGGTGACATAGTAGTAAATGGTGTAAGTGGGTTTCAAGGTACAGCAGCAGTTGGAGATAGAATTGCAGGGATGATAAAAAACAATGGTGGCGTAGGTCTAGTTACTGATGGCCCTATGAGAGATTTAGATGGTATAGTTGAAACAGGATTAGATTGCTTTTGTACAGGTTTAAATCCAAATTCACCTTTTAATAGTGGACCTGCCAAAATTGGCTTTCCTATAAATATTGGTGGAACTACAATAAGTAGTGGTGATATCATCGTCGCCGATAGTGATGGTGTTACAGTTGTTCCATTTGATAAAATTGACGAGGTATTAAAGAAATTAGATAGAATTATCGAGGTTGAAAATGCTATGGATAAACAAGTTAGTGAAGGTCTAAAAATATCACAAAAGGCAATTGATTATCTTAATAGTGACCAAGTTGTTTATTTTGATTAATGTTTTGATAAATAATAAGCAAATTTTTATTTTTTAGTTAAGTCTAATGGAACTTTATCTTTAACTTGTAATTTTTTTTCTAAAAAACAAGCAAAAGATAAAAGTTCATTTTCCTTTCTAGGCTTACCCATTATCTGTATTCCAACAGGTAATCCACTTTTGGTGAAACCACATGGAAGGCTAATAACTGGGCAGGCAGTCATTGTTAAAGCAAAAGTAATTGCAAACCAATCTATGTAAGATTTGCATTTTTGACCGTCAATCTGAGTAACAAATGGTTTATCTGCGTCAAAAGGTTCTATTGACGACGAAGGACAAATTAAAAAATCGTGATCTTTAAAAAATATATTTATGGATGCCAAAAGATTTTTTCTTATCTGTTCAGCATATATTATTTCTTTACTTGTTACATTATATCCTACTTCAATATTTTTTATGATTTCTGGAAGTATGTCATCTCTATGATTTTTCAAAAGATCGTCCATCATACAAGCTAATAAAATACCCCTAAGAGTGTGAAAACTCTCTAATGTGCCGGAAAAGTTTGGTATTTCACTTGAAATTTCTATATTTTCTTTTTTAATAATTTCAATTGAATTAGAAGTGATTTGTCTTATCTCCTTTTCGACTGGCACTATACCTAAATCATGACTAAATGAAATTCTTTTAGGTAAATCGAATCTTCCTAAAGATTTTAAAAATGAATTATAAGGATTATCAAAGGATATAGGATCTTCGCTAGAATTACCACTTCCTGCATCTAACATTAGAGCAACATCCTTAACACACCTAGCCATAGGACCTTCAACCCACAAATTATCAAAAGGAAGATGCCTTTGTCCTCGTGGTACAACACCTAAACTAGGCCTCAAACCAACTATCCCATTAAAACTTGCAGGAGTTCTTAAACTGCCGCCTAAATCATTGCCAGTCGCCAACCAAACTTGGCCGCTAGCTAGAGCAGCTGCTGATCCTCCAGAAGAACCACCAGCTGTTTTCTTAAAATCAAATGGGTTCCTTGTAGTGCCATTTACAGAGTTAAATGTATGACCTCCAGCCCATTCTGGAACATTAGACTTTCCAATAGGGTTTGCGCCATTTTCCTCTAGCTTTGATATTGTAGCATCAGATTTTATAGGGACATTGTCTTTAAAAATCTTTGATCCATATGTAGTTTTAACACCAGAAACATCATTATAATCTTTTACTGCTATTGGAAGTCCTAGGAGACTTTTCCAGTTCTTTTTTTCCTCATTAATGTCTATTTCCTTAGCCTTCCTTAACGCTCTATCAAAGCACTTAATTGGAATTGCATTTATGTTAACATCTACTTCTTCTATTCGGTTGATAGAACTCTTTACTATTTCAGTTGGTGAAACATCATTGTTTTTTAACAAATCAACAACTTGATTTGCTTCCAGTCTCCATAACTCGTCACTCATTTTAAGGTCCTCTAGATTATATGATTACTAGTGAAAATTAATAACTTTTCATTGATAAACGTTACCTTCAGTCACTGACTTCAAATAATCTAGTGTTATATTAGTATTTAGTTGAAGCACTTTAAAACCTATGTCTGTTATTTGCATTACCGCATAGTCTGAATAAACTCTTGAAACAACATTTGCTCCTGTAAGAGGAAGTGAGCATTCTTTTACTAATTTTGACTTTCCTTCCTTTGTAAGATGTTGTGTCATAACAAAAACGTTTTTTGCACCCGCAACTAAATCCATTGCCCCTCCAACTGCAGGTATACCTTTACCAGTTGACCAATTTGCTAAATCACCTTTAACAGAAATTTCCATAGCTCCTAATACACAGTAATCTATGTGTCCTCCTCTTATCATAGAAAAACTGTCAGCATGATGACAAAAACTTCCTCCTGGAAGGATTGTGACTGGTTTTTTCCCAGCATTGATCAAATCATAATCAATTTCATTTTCATTGGGGGATGGTCCCATTCCTAAGAGCCCATTTTCTGAGTGATAAATTATTTCACGATCATCTTTAATATATTGAGAAACAAGCTCTGGCATACCAATTCCTAAATTAACATATGCACCATGCGGTAGATCATTAGCTATTTTTTCTGCAATAGTATTTCTATCCCAACCTTTTAAAATATTATTAGAATTAATATTAATCATGGATATGTTAACCCTTCTTCAATTGC
>Ga0115566_10002747_pt1 | contig 14410 bp, 8 predicted proteins | sample COGITO_mtgs_1204_3_FD_87173 | JGI IMG/M metagenome (GOLD analysis project Ga0115566, IMG submission 87173) | Pelagic marine microbial communities from North Sea - COGITO_mtgs_120405 | ecosystem: Environmental > Aquatic > Marine > Epipelagic | place: Germany:Helgoland, sampling site Kabeltonne...
AAGGTGGAATTCAGCGAGCCGAGTCGTAAGGTCAAATCGATCGGGAAAGCGTTTGCGGGAACCAGCGAAAAAGAAAACGGACTGTCATGTGTTAAATGTCATACGTTTGGCAAGTACCGGGCAACGGGAATTCAAGCGATCAGCTTGACATCGATGTCAAAACGATTGAACAAGGATTGGTTTCAAAAGTACATGCTGAAACCGAGTCGATACCGGCCTGGCACTCGAATGCCGGAATCATGGCCGTCCGGAAAAACTTTCTTTCCCGATGTTTTAGAGGGTGATACCCAAAAGCAAATCGCGGCCATCTGGGAATTTCTGTCTGACGGAGAAGATGCTCCAAAACCAAAAGGTCTCATTCAGGCAAAATTACAACTGGTAGCAATTGATGCGCCAAAAATGTACCGCAATTTTATTGAAGGTGCTGGCTCACGCGCAATTGGTGTTGGTTATCCAGAAGAAGTCAATCTTGCGTTTGATGCAAACAACATTCGACTTGCGATGATTTGGCAAGGGGCGTTCATTGATGCATCGCGACATTGGACGGGGAGGGGGCAGGGGTACCAACCGCCGTTGGGTGACAACGTTCTCAAATTTGATGATGCAGTTTCGTTCGCATTGCCGGACGTTGCCGAGAAAGCGTGGCCAAAATCGACAGCCAAAGAGTTAGGAATGCGATTCAAAGGGTACCGCTTCAATAAAGATCGCGAGCCCGCGTTTCTCTATCAGTTGAACGATGTCACGATTTTCGACCAACCAATACCAACAACGAAGCAAGACGCTATAACGCTGATGCGAAAGTTTTCGATGGAGTCGAAGTCGACGAAATCAGTTTGGTTTCGCGCGGCGGTTGCAGGCAAAATCGAAAAACGTGACGAAGGATCATTTGAAATGGATGGAGATTATCAGCTAAAACTTTCTGATGGCCAGAAGTCTTTGATTCGTCAAGTCGGCGGTAAACAGGAGCTCTTGGTTCCAATCGATTTGAGCGACGGTTCAGCTGAGTTTTCCGTGGAATACATTTGGTAACTCATCACTAGATTGACCACAGTAAATTCAGATTAAAACGAAATAACAACACGAAAAAAATTGAGATAGTTTGATGAAGAATCTGTTTTGTGTTTTGCCGACAATGCTTTGTGCGATTACTTTCACTTCGATTGGTTTTCAGTCGAATCACACATTCGCACAAGAGAAGGCTGAGAAACCGCGTGGTGACGAATTCTATGTCATTGAGTCGATTCCCACTCCAGAAGGGGTCGTCCTTGAAGGGGGTGGCATTGAAATGATGGCAGACGGGCGGATCGCGGTTTCGTCTCGTCGTGGTGATATTTATATGTTCCAAAATCCGCTTCAAAAGGATCCGGCGAAAATCACCAACCAACTTTTTATGGACGGATTGCACGAAGTCCTAGGCTTGGCTGAAAAAGACGGTTGGCTTTATGCAACTCAACGCGGCGAAGTCAGTCGTTTAAAAGATGAAGACGGTGATGGTTTGGCTGATATCGTCGAAACGATTTCCGACGAATGGGAAATCGATGGCGACTACCACGAATATGCATTCGGTTCTAAGTTTGACAAGAATGATGACATCTGGGTGGTCCTCTGTTTAACGGGATCTTTTAACAGTAACAGCAAGTATCGGGGTTGGTGCTTGCGAGTCAACAAAGATGGGAAAACGGTTGCAACCTGCAGCGGAATTCGCTCACCCGGCGGAATCGGTGCGAACGTCGACGGCGAAATCTTTTATACCGACAACCAGGGACCATGGAATGGAACGTGCAGCTTAAAGTGGCTCCGCAAAGGTTCGTTTCAGGGACACCCGGGTGGCAACAAGTGGTTTTCCGAAACCGACGCCATTGGGCCACGTCCAAAGGATCCGATGAGTGGTAGCCGGATTATGACCGAAGCAAAAAAAATCCCCGAATACGAACCGCCTGCCATTCTATTTCCCTATAAGAAAATGGGACAATCGGCGAGTGGAATTGTTTGTGATACGTCAAACGGCAAGTTCGGTCCATTTAAAAACCAGATGTTTGTCGGCGACCAAACCTTCAGTTGGATCATGCGTGTCGATCTTCAGAAAGTGAAGGGGCATTATCAGGGGGCCTGCTTTCCGTTTCTGACCGGTTTCAATTCCGGGACGCTTGCGATTGAACAAGCTCCCAACGGTATGCTATTCACAAGCGGCACGAATCGCGGTTGGGGCTCGCGTGGCACTAAACCGTTTTCGCTTGAGAGAGTTCAGTGGACGGGGAAGACTCCGTTCGAAGTCCTCAACATGAAAGCCAAACACGACGGGTTTGAATTGAAGTTCACTGAGCCAGTTGATCCCGCGACGGCTAGTGATGTCAGCTCATACTCAATGCCGACATACACCTATATTTTTCAAAGCAGCTACGGTAGTCCAGAAGTCGATCATGTGGATTGTAAGATCACCAAAGCCGTGGTTTCGGATGACGGTTTATCCGTTCGATTGACGGTCGATAAACTTCATGAAGGTCATGTCCATGAATTGCATCTGGACGGTGTGACAGCCAAGTCGGGTGGGAAGTTGCGAAACGCAGTCGGCTATTACACGCTAAACTATATTCCTGAGGTCATGGGAAAGTAATTTGGGCATCTTCCCTCAACAGCCACATTTCTTTTATCTCAAGTGAGGTTTCCAGCGTCCATTGAACTCCCGGTGTTTCGATAGCACGATTGAATCGTACTCGTCGGACGGCAAAGTAAGTCCCCTAGCTCTTGATTGGATTTTGGCTGAATTCCAACGCCGAATCGCGAGCAGCTTGGACGAAGAAAAATCAACTTCGACCAGACGTCGTCAGAACAATAAACTTCAGGTCAAAAAAGGGCAGCTTCATCGAAGCGTAGTAATCAGATGCCAAAAAGAAATGATCGTTATGAAAACTGACTCGACTTCCGCAAAAGAGGTCAAAACAAGGGCGAAGGATGAAGAAGATCCGATTGAGAAGTCTTATGCGCCAAAACCTATTTGGCTTTTGATTTGGTTGGGCGTCCTTGTCGGCGTTTTTGTTCTGCATTTCGCGGCTGAACAAGTCGAAAACATGGCGCCGGCCATCGACCAAGCTACGCGAAATCTGATCACGATGCTGGTTTGTATTCTTGTTTTACCGGTGTCGATCATGACATGGTTCAGTTTTGGAAGCGATTGGGGAACACGATTTTCACGTCGATTGGTCTTCGGTGGATTTTTGCTGCTTCAGCTTCTTGCCGCCGCCGTGATCGGTTTGTGTATCGAATTCAATGGAAACCTGTTTCCGGTTGGTTTCCATTTGCCGTTCGTTAAAAGCAAAGATTACCAATTGACTGCTGCGAATGCCGGAAAAAATGCCATCGATCTTAGAACAGAAACAGCTGAGGATTTCCCCCAATTTTTAGGAAAAAATCGGGATGGAAAAGTTCCTGATGTTGAGTTCGCGATCGACTGGGAAGCAGAACAACCAAAATTGCTCTGGCGACAACCCATTGGCCCCGGACACTCTGGTTTTGCGACCCGGAACGGATACGCCGTGACGATGGAACAGCGTGGCGACAAAGAGCTTACCACCTGTTACGAAATTGAATCGGGCAAATTGAAATGGGTTCATAGCGAACCCCAGCGGCATCAATCTTGGCTCGGGAAAATAGGGCCGCGTTCGACACCCACCATTTATGACGGATTCGTCTACTCACTTGGCGGGAATGGAACGCTTGTTTGCTTGGACGGTTCAAATGGCAAATTGATTTGGAAGAAAGAACTTTTTGAAGAATTCGATACATCCGTCGAGATAGAAAAAGGGACGGTGACGTGGGGGCGATCCGGGTCCCTGTTGATTTACGAAGATAAAGTCATTGCACCGGCAGGCGGTCCAAAATCTGGAGCTGTTTCCTTGGTTGCCTATGATCGTAAAACCGGCGATGAAATATGGCGAGCTGGAAAGACGCAGATAAGTTACGCTTCACCAATCGTCATGCCGTCACGGCATGGAGGTGCAGGAAGTGAAGTGATCGTTTCGGTGAACGAGTCGAACGTTACCGCTCACGACCCGGTTGAAGGAAAAATCATATGGACCGAAGGGTGGCCTGGGGATTCAACGACCAATGCCAGCACGTCACAGCCTGTGGTCCTTCCGTCACAACAGCTGCTTCTCACCAAGGGCTACGGTCAGGGCGCTCGTTTGTTGCAATTTCCAGGGGATAAGCTGAATCGGTTTTGGTCAAACAACCGAGTGCTCAAAACCAAATTTACAAATGCAGTGTATCAAAAGGGCTACGCGTATGGCCTCTCGGACGGCCGGTTAGAATGTGTCGATATTCGCACAGGAAAGAGTGTTTGGAAAAGCCGAAAAAACTATGGGCATGGTCAGATTCTTCTATGCGGAGAACAAATCTTGATCTTGGCGGAGAAGGGGTATTTAGCGCTCGTCCCTACAACCCGCAGTAACGATGAGGCCGGAAGCCGGTCGGGGCCAAAAGAGGTGACAAAATTTCAAGCGATTGAGGGGACAACATGGAACACCATTGCCGTGAATGGTGACAAACTACTGGTTCGTAACTCCGATGAAGCGGCGTGTTATCAAATGCCGTTGTTGAAACCGAAGGCTGATCCTTAAAGAAGAGCCGGAGAAAAACATGGGAGTTTCTCAGCTGAAGGCAGGAACGATTCATTGACTTCCGCCTCTGGAGCTATTGAGGGTCCAACCAATTTGGTAGCGCTACAGGTTATGCATAAAAAGACCCGCTCTGCGATCGTGTTGCACACTGACGCAGAATATGGATCGGTTTGCCAGTGAAGTGCCAGTGAAGTGCCAGCCGCACCAATACTCAATGATTATCTCGTAAATTTTCGCACTGAAATCGAAAACCTCGGACGCTTTTCATCGCTAAATAGCCAGGGCCGTCCCGTCGATGTAACGATCGAACGCACTCGGTCCGGAACACCCAAGCGGTCAATTAAATCGTCTTTCACAGCAATCGATTCATGGGTCGCTTTTGTCCATGCGGTGATCCCGGGATTGCTCGCCCAAACCACAATGTCGACTTGATAGTTGGTTGATGTTGCACGCGAGAGTGCCTGACGGAATACATCCATTACATTGTCTGAGACCAACGGGCTTGTTTTTTCAATGGGTTCAAAAAAATCAAAGACGACGTTTCCTGTTGTCTGAGGGAGCGCTTTGATGTCCCCCATCTCTTGCATTTCGATCAAAAAACGCCGGAGCATATCTCGTTCACGATCAATGACGCGGAGTGCATTGCCTGCTTCATCAGGTCCGTTCCCCGGTTTTTGGAGCTCTTTTTTCATGCGATCATCAACAACATAAAGCGGTCCGGCCTCAGACTTCTGAAAAACGTTTTTTGAGCCTTTGGTCTCAAAACGTCCGGGCAATCCGGATGCATTCATGGCGTTCACAAACGAACCAGTGCCGGTGTATAAGTTCGCGCCGGTTTGCTCTCTGGCCAGCGAATTAATCACGATAAAGAACGCTAACAAGGCCGTCATCGTATCGCCAAACGAGATCAGATAGGCCTTACTCGGGGCTGCCGGCGGCGTTTTTTTCTTTTTTACCATGACCGTATTCTTATTTAATGAGATGGTGCTCGATGATCATATTCATTTTCTGAGGCCGGATCTTTTTATTCATCCTGACACCCATCTGCCCTGGCTTTATTTGAAATTCTTTAAAAATGAAATGTGCAAACGCAACAGCGCGGTCCATTGCCTCATCGGTTGACACTTCAAATGTGACTTGCATGGGTAGTCGAAACATTTGCAGGGCCAGCATTTTTGCCTGTTGGCGACCGGTAGCAAAAACCTGACCTGTTGACGAAACCATCTCGTAGAGATTGAATTCGACCGCATACTGATCCGCAAGGTCGTTGTACTCGTCCGAATCCAAGCCAGCCAACTCGCCATCCGGCGATCGAGTTTGAGGAACTTTTTTTGTCGGAGGCATCTCTGAACCTTCCATCGCGATTCGAGCAGAAGGTGGTCGTTTACGCCGAAAGAACGAGTCTTTTTCAATCCCGTCGGGAGCTTTACCTGCCAAGCCTGTCATGCCGGCACCCTGGAAAAGTGTCTTTTGAATCTTTTCAAACCGCTCCGGTTCCGTCGTTGCAAAGGTAAGAAGCAGAATGAAGAATGTCATCAACAATGTGATGACGTCACTGTAGGTCATAAACCACGCAGGGATATCATCTGCTGGTGGCGGTGGCGGTTTCTCCTTGCCCATGGTTTCTGCCTGTGACGTTTCTGAAATAGCTTGACAAAAGTCAGCGAATGAATGAGCTAACTTGTGCTTTTGAAAATGCAATATGTCGTTATTCTGGTTCTCGACTCGATGGTGAAACGAACGCTACAAGTTTATCTTGAAGGTTACGTGGCGTTTGACCTTCTACCAATCCGAGCAAACCGACAATCATCAACTCGCGAATGAGGACTTCTTCCTGGCTGCGAGTTTCTAATTTTCCTGCAAGTGGCAGGCAGAACATATTTGCGATCAAGGCTCCATAAAGCGTCGTCAAAAGCGCAGTTGCCATACCGATCCCAATTTGACTTGGATCATCTAGGTTTCGAAGCATTTGAACCAAACCAATCAGCGTTCCGATCATTCCAAATGCGGGTGCCGCTGCCGCGATTGCGTCCACAATTTTTTTGCCGGTTTGATGTCGCTGCTCGATGTAGAGGACCTCAATTTCCAATGTTTCCTGTATTTCCGCCTTCGAGGTTCCGGCGATTACCATTTCCGTACCCCGTTTCAAAAATTGATCATCCACAGACTCAAGGCTTTGTTCCAAAGCGAGAATCCCATCTTTAAGAACAACGGTCGCAAAATCCTTGAATTGATTGATGCACTCTGTTGCCGTCGGTAAGGGGTACATGAACACATTTTTCAACACGCCGAACAACGAAAAACATTTGTTTATCGGAAAGTTGATTAAGACAGCGGAAATCGAACCGCCCACCGTGATCATCAACGATGGGACATTCACGAAAGGCATCAGGCTACCGCCGATCAAGATCGATCCGACAACCAGTCCGATGCCCAATATCAACCCAACGATTGTTGCGATGTCCAACTTGATGACCCTAAAATTTTGTCCGTTCGAAATTCAAATCAAAAACCATCCTGGAATTTGAGATCTTTATCGATCGAATCGTGGGGCAATTGCTATCACCACACCTGCGGGCGTCAATAAGGTGGAAACGAAATGAAGAATAATTGGATTGCGACGAAGGAATGGGATAGGCCAAGTGCGACGAGTCAGCCGAGGTATCGCCAATCCTTACACGAATGAATCGTTGGATTTCATACGGTTTGGGGCGTCGGCAATATCCATTTGCACCGCATGTGCGTGCAAGAAAATCATCCTGAAGTGAAAGAGAGTAGGGCCGTTTTAGTCGACCAAGCCTTTGCGGACAGCCCAAATTGCAGCTTGTGTCCGATCGTTCGCATCAATTTTGCGTAAGATATTTTGGACATGTTCTTTTACCGTTTCGATACTGATAATAAGTGAAACGCCAATTTCTTTGTTGCTCAACCCCAGTGCGATGTGACGCAGAACTTGAGTTTCACGATTGGTCAACGGGATATCATCCCGGGTGTTTCGCCGAACCGACATTGCCGTTTTGACTTTGCTCAAAATACTATCGGGTTCAGGATCATTCCCGCTGGCGATCCGCTCGATGGTTTTGATCAATTCTTCTTGAGATGAGCCTTTGAGTGCATAGTCTTTGACACCCAGGGCAACCGCACGAGCGACGTAGGTTGGGTTATCGTATGTCGAAAGGACGACCACCTTGGTCTCCGGTGTTTCAGCACGCAATCGTGCCAACGCCTGAATTCCGTCGGTGCCGGGCATCCGAATGTCCATCAAAAGAATGTCAGGGCGTTGTGCGATCGCTTTTTCGATTGCTTCTTCGCCATTACATGCTTCGCCAATGATCGTAATGTCGGATTCCTCAAATAGACTAACCAGTCCGCTTCTTACAACCTCGTGGTCGTCTGCAATTAAGACTCTGATCGGCATCTTCTTCCCGGGGTTTGATTGATCCATGAAATTCGGATCGGCGGATATTGAATTCATGATGCTGGCGTAAGCTGTTTTAGGGTTACGGCGAAAGTGAATGTTGTGCGGATAAATCCGATTTGGAGGCTCCAGACGAATGATGCCTGATTTCAACGTGTTGAACTTTTTTGACTTGGTGGCTTATGCAACCTACATAGTCACTATGGATTGTAACCCCGTGTGAAAAATGTAATCTGCGAGTCTATCGAATGAAGTCCACAAAGAACCAATCAACCTATTCTATCCTCTTGGTCGACGATGACCAGAGATTGCTGGAATCGATGGCGGATTGGATGCGATCACTTGGTTATCAAATGACCACCGCAGTTTCCGTTGAAGAAGGCGAATCACTGGTGCAATCCAGCGAATTCGACCTGATCATCACTGATTTACGGTTCGACGAACTTGACGGATTCGAATTACTTCGTTTTTGCAAGAGGAACTCGCCCGAAACACCGGTTTTGCTGCTGACAGGATATGCTTCGATGGACACAGGTGTCGAAGCCATCCGGGCCGGAGCATTTGATTTGCTTACCAAACCAATTATTGATCAGGAATTACAGATTGCGATCGAACGGGCGTTGAATCAACAGCAGGTCATTGACGAGAACAATCGGTTGAAGGCCGAATTGGATCATCGCTTTTCATTGGATGGCGTTGTCGGTTACGACGAATCGATGAAACGGCAATTTGAAATTGTAGAAAGTGTCGCCGACACGAAAGCAACGATTTTGATTACCGGTGAAAGTGGGACAGGCAAGTCATTGATCGCGCGTTCGATTCATCGAGCGAGTAGTCGACGGAAAGACCCTTTTGTAGAAATCGCGTGTGGGGCGTTGCCGGAAAACCTATTGGAAAGTGAGCTTTTTGGCCACGTAGCGGGTTCCTTTACCGGTGCGACAGGAAACAAAGTCGGGAAGTTCAAGCAGGCAGATGGCGGTACCATCTTCCTGGACGAAATCGGAACCGCTTCGCAAAGTTTACAAGTTAAACTGTTGCGAGTGCTTCAAGATTTTGAATTCGAGCCGGTCGGCGGGACCACGACCCACCATGTCGATACTCGTGTGATCCTTGCGACGAACGAAGATTTGGAAACGGCAGTTGCCGAAGGTCGCTTCAGACAGGATCTTTATTATCGAATCAACGTTATCAATCTAGAGCTTCCGTCACTGCGTGAGCGTTCAAGCGACGTACCACTCTTAATCGAACATTTCCTCGCCAAAGCGAGCGATCAACTTGGTAAAAAGACTCGAGGATTTGACGAAGAAGCGATCGCTCAGATGCAAGCTTACCATTGGCCGGGCAATGTTCGAGAATTGCAGAACGTTGTCGAGCGGGCGATTTTGTTATCCCGATCGGAATGGATTCGACTATCGGATCTGCCGACAACATTGCGCCGTGAATCGGCACCCTTGGCCATCGCATCGGATATCCGCAAGACTTTGAAGGAGGCCTTGGAGGAACCGGAGCGACAAATTATTCTCCGCGTGTTGAAAGAGAATCATTACAACCGAAACGAAACCGCCGAATGGCTAGGCATCAACCGAACCACGCTGTACAAGAAGATGAAAAAGCTTGGTTTAGAAGAGCTTTGCCCAAACTAAACCCCTATCGCTTTCATCTCAATCGCTTTCCAGCTTTTTCTGCCTTGAGTCCCGCAGGTTGGAATGCGGTGTCGTTTGCCGCCCATCTGTAACGGGCGTCTGGGTGGTTTCGGCATCACGGGATTCAATGTCCGAATCCAATGCTTCCAGCTGCTTTCGCGTTGAAAGGACAACTGGCGAGTCAGACCGATCCGTCCGTCCACTCCCATTGACCGGTTTATTAAACTGAAAAAGTTTTCCTAATGGTCCCACCAAGATTGCCGGCAGAAAGATCAAGTCTCCAAGCAACGCCGCGATCAATAAGAACAGCATCAAAACCCCGAAGCCTTGTGTCGGTGTGAAAGTGCTTAGTCCAAAAACACTTAATCCAAGACCACCGATCAAGGTCGTCTGGGTCATCGCCGCACCGCAGCGTTTGTACGCAAGTTGAACCGCGCCAACGCGATCCATCCCATCACGTAACCCTTTGCGAAACCAATTCAAAAAGTGAATCGTATCGTCGACGGCGACACCCATTGCGACACTTGCAGTCATCATCGATCCGATGTCGACTTCGCGGCCAAGATGGCCCATCAAACCAAAAATCAAAACAACCGGGAAAATGTTAGGCAACATGGAAACCAGGCCACCGGTTACATTCAACGAATTCTTCAGACTAACTTTTTGCTTCCAGTCTCGCAGCAGTAACATCATCACAAAGGCAATCATCACGAACGCCAAACAGATGCTGTCAATCAAGCTTTTCAATAATGATCGTTGGGCTTTGTAAACAATGGGAACGATGCCTGAGTAGGTTGCCACGACATCCACATCGTCAACTGGACTGGCATTGTCAGATTGATTGCCCGCCAGGGTTATCATTCGGTTTTCGCGAGTCGTGATGATGTCTTCGTTTGTCCAGTTTTCTGGAAACTGGTGATCACGAGCGTCAATGAAAATAGGGACTCGTTTTTTGATTGCTTCCAAGTCATACATTTCATGACCTTGGATCAAAACGACACAATCCGCGTTAGCAAGTTTCTGATCAAGAGCTTCAGGCGTACTACCCTTCTTTGGGCGGAACGCTGCCAGAATCTTACTTTGATTCGTGGCACCCGGTCGCTTGGGATTGAAACCGCGATAATTCAATAATCGCTTTATCGTTCTCGAGAAAATTTGCGTTTGATTGAAGTGCTCTTTTTTCCAGAGAAACGTCTCTGGATCAGCTGCCGTCAGGCTGGGGTCGCTGCCACGATCGTAGCCCAAAAGTAAGACACTCCCCTCGATTTTATCCTTTGGACCTAGTTCTTCTCCCTTGGCAAGATTTTCCTTCTCGAATTTTTCCGTTAGTTGTTTAAGAATCGACGAACGATACCGATAGGCCGTGATGATGGGTTCTACAACCTTTTTGATGTCTGAAACGAACAAACCGTAGTCCACGTTGTTCAACGCACCCAAACGCAAGCTGACCCGCCAGAACTCGTAACCATAATTGGCTTCGGCAGTAGGGTTTTTTTCCGTCGCCGTTAACCCCGTTTTGGCGAGTGAATCCTGGTTTTGAGATAACGTGTCATTGATAAAAATCGAGTTACCCAGCTTCGCTTTATCGTCGAATGGCAAAAAATCACCAATCTCCATCCCTTTGCCGACAATGTTTTGGCCTTCTTCGCCAAATGCGCGTTCCAATTCAGATCGGACAATCGAGCCTGCATCGATTCGATCAACCCGAGAGTATTTCAGAGCGGCTTCGCGAAAGTTGATTTCCGGACCTGCATAGTCTTCATCGTTATCCAAAGCGTCCCGGTCAAATCCGAGCACGATTTCCATCGGAACTAACTTGCCTAGATTATTTTCCATCCAAACGTAGTCCTGGACGACATCTGCGGATGGATCAAAAAGCTTGAGTAGTTGCACGGAGGTCTTGATTTTGAAAATGCCAAGGCCAACAACCAGCATTAGAATAATTGTGCTGACTGTCACGATCGTATGGCGTTTCGTCACCCATCGACCAACCCACGACCAAAAGTCATTCGTCAAATCGTACAACGAACGCCCTTTTTTTGCGTCGATATCTTTCTGGCGGCGTTTTTTGTAACCAGGAGGGAATAGCTTTAATGAAGCAGGCAAATAGGTGAACAGCAATGTCACGGTGACCATCGTCCCGATTGCAGAAAACAGGCCAAACTTTTTGATCGGAATCAGGTTGCTGACGTATAGAGAGATCAAGCCCAGTGAGGTTGTCAACGCAGCCAATGTACAAGGGAACCAGCCGTATCGGACAGCCGTCTCCGCCGCACCTCGATGTCCGTTTTCGTAACACGACTCTCGATAGTAGTTCACAATGTGGACCGCACCCGAAAGCCCCAGCACATAAACAAGCGACGGCATCGTCAACAAGATCGCATCCAATTGCGAGCCGGAGTACCAGACAATTCCCATGCTGGAAATCGCGCTCACGCCACCAACGAAGAACACCATAATGGTGACCAAAACGCTTTTGAAACTGAGATAGGCAATGATCACGCCAACCAATGATGACAATCCGACCAGTCGAACGAGCGTGATCGTCCCTTCCTCGTCGATCGCGACGTTATCGCAGGGTGGCCCACCCAAGTGCAACTCGTCTTTACTGATGTCACATTCATTGGCCGCAAGGTATCGCAAGCGACCCATCGGCTTTCCGAGAATGTCACGTCCAACAACTCGGTCCAGTTCGCCTAAAATCGGCGAATTCAACACGACAACGATGGCTGTCTGACGAGGCGGTAACTTCATGTCAATTTTCTTGAAGAAGTTATACCAGTGCTCGAATTTTTTTTCCTGCAATGCTTTGTTAATGTTTGCCGGATCGCCGTTATAGTCGTGCCCCTTTTCCGGGTTTTTCGCCAAACTAATCACGTACGTTTCAAATTCTTCAGCGATGGAGTTTCGATCACCACTCAGCTGCGATTTCGTTAATTCCTTCAAAAATGAATTCTTGGGATCATTCCAATCGAAACTTGTGGAGGGTGTTGGCCCAAATAACGTCCCAGTCAATCGCTTATGCGCTTCAAGCTCCGCATTCTGCATGGACTTGAGCGGACCGTCTTCAGAGATCAGCTCTTCTAAAATCTCCGGGCCGGATTGTATCTTTAGAAAGAATCGGGCGCATAGCAGTTTTGGGTTTTCGTAAAATCGTGGGTCAGCAGGGATCCGGTTTTCCGGTTCGCCCTTGACTTCAAATTTTCCATTGAGGAATTGTGCGACACCGCGAGATGCCATCGCGAACGCATTGTTCTTGCCCGTCCATTTAAATAGCTGGCCCACTTTGGTGATGTAATACCATTGGCCTTTGCGACCCATTAGCCAGCGTTCACCGTTCTGACCCCAATCGGAATGATACTTTTCGTCAGTCTGCTGCAATGCTAATTCGTCGGCGATTTTCTTGATTTTAGCTTCTTCGTCCGAAAGATTGTTTTGCCCCTCGACACTCTCCGATTGAAGCTTGGAAACAAACGCATCATACGCTAACTCGCCTCGTCGACATTCGTCCCAGCTGACTGCAACAAATTGATCGCCAACGAATCTTGGACGAAACCATTGGAGCACTTCGGTTTCGGGAAAATCACTAGGAAGCCAATCGGTGACTTCGTTTCGAATATCTTGAACCGCCATGCGAGCGCCGCGAAGCGCGAATGGCACAAGAAAGAAAACGGCGCACAGAATCATGATGGCGACATTGCCGAACATCCAAACCGGCTTTGAAAAGAATCTTTTTGTCATTAACTTTTTGACAACGTCGCGGGAGAAGAAAGAAGAGAAAGCTAGCGGCGCGTAATTTCAACATTCTAAGTTAACGCTGAATGGCCCCACCGTCCACGGCTTTCGTTGGGGAAAGCCGTACTTCTATCGAATCGGCGTTGCAGCAGCCGGAGATTCAATACGGCTTGTTTAGTTTGAAAACACGCCCTCGCAGTTAACGTCAAGTTAATCGTAAAAGCTTGACATTTGACGGCGTTGATTGAACAAATTCGAGATTTTCATTTCGCTTGATTCGTTCAAGCATGAGACGAATCATCCGTGCCTGGTTCTAGCGATTTCGGGAGGCCATTTTTTTGACCCTGAAAAGGACCGAAGGGCGATTTCTACAAACCACCGTCTAATTTGTTCTCATCATCATTATTTGCTGGCGGTGTAGGTTTTGCATCGGTCTCTGCGTCCGCATCTGCTTTTTTCTCGTCCGCTGCGGCGATTCCCAGTTCGTTTGCCAACTTGTCGGCCACCTTTGCGTATTCGCCCTTTAGATGATCAGTTAAGCTCTCAATCAATTCTGAATCAGAGACACCTGCCTCGGCGGCTTCATCCGCTTGGGACACGTAATCTTTAATTTTACTGTAAAACTGCAAATTGCCTTGTCCCCATCGCAACAGACCAGCGGTCGAATCATTCTGGTCACCGAACGCCGTTTTCAGTCCGTTTGCAATCGTCTTCATTCGTCGACGCGATGTTTCGATGCGGTAGGTTGGGAGTTCTCCCAATTCAACGGCTCCGCGTTTCTTGCCGCCACCCATGCCACCGCCCATGCCGCCGCCACCCATGCCGCCGCCACCATCTCCAGCACCATCTCCAGCACCTGCACCAGCACCTGCTCCGCTACCACCGCCGGAAGGTCCGTCCCGTTGTCCACCGCCCATACCGCCACCCATACCGCCACCCATTCCGGACCCGGATGTCGAACCTTGAGCGATCTCCTTCTTTCTGACAGCCAAGATGGC
>Ga0115566_10002748_pt1 | contig 14409 bp, 18 predicted proteins | sample COGITO_mtgs_1204_3_FD_87173 | JGI IMG/M metagenome (GOLD analysis project Ga0115566, IMG submission 87173) | Pelagic marine microbial communities from North Sea - COGITO_mtgs_120405 | ecosystem: Environmental > Aquatic > Marine > Epipelagic | place: Germany:Helgoland, sampling site Kabeltonne...
ATGCAGGGTGGATCTCGTAGATCTGCCATGTACGCTTCCTTAAACTGGAAGCATAATGATATCCCTAGCTTTTTAACGGCAAAGGATTGGGATACAATGCCAGTAGGTACTACAGGTTTTACATTTAAACAAATCAAAGAGCAAGACTTTAACTTTCGCGCCCCTCTTGATATGACTAATATAAGTGTGAACTATGATACAGATTGGCTTGTAAATTACTGGAACACTGGTGATGTTGGTGAAGTGTTCTTGAGTAATGTCAAACAGGCACTTCGTTCTGCTGAACCAGGATTTAGCTTTAACTTTATGGAGAACGAAAATGAAACTTTACGAAACGCCTGTACTGAAGTATGTAGCTCTGATGACAGTGATGTGTGCAATTTGGGCAGTATCAACCTTGGGCGTATTGAGTCGATATGGGAATTGGCCCATGTAGTCGAACTAGCTACTAAATTTTTAATATGTGGTACTCTGAGGGCTGAGTTACCCTACCAGAAAGTTTATCAAGTAAGAGAGAAAAACAGAAGGTTGGGGCTTGGCCTGATGGGTATGCACGAGTGGTTAATTAAACAGGGAGAGAAATATGAAGTTACCACAAATCTTCACAGATGGTTATCTGTATATAAAGGAATCAGCGACAAAGTTTCTAGAGAATTTGCAGACGAATTATCCGTTTCTAGGCCAGTGGCGAATCGTGCTATTGCTCCAACTGGCTCTATTAGTATTCTTAGCGGTACTTCTTCTGGCATAGAACCTATATTTGCTGTAGCATATAAACGTAGATATCTAACTGGTGGTACTCGTTGGAAATATCAATACGTTGTAGACTCAGCAGCACAAGAGTTAATAGATCTTTATGGTGTAGATCCAGAGAGTATTGAATCTGCACTAGACCTAGCAGAAGATTATGAGAGAAGGATTAAATTCCAAGCTGATGTACAAGACTACGTTGATATGTCCATTAGTTCTACAATTAATTTACCTGCTTGGGGATCTAAGAATAACAATGAAGATACAGTAAAAAACTTTTCTGATACTCTAGCTTCCTATGCTCATAGGTTACGAGGATTTACAGCATATCCTGATGGGTGCAGAGGTGGGCAACCACTTTCGGTAGTACCTTATTCAGAAGCTGTTGATAAACTAGGAACAGAGTTTGATGAACACGTTGAGACACATGACATTTGCGAAATCACTAACTCAGGAGGTGTTTGTGGCGTTTAAAAGAAAAAGATTTTTTAGTGGAGATTTTTATCCTCTAAAGAAAATATATAAGGAGGGTATAGTGGGGTTCCAAGAGAACTTCATTAACCCTTATGTTTACGGAACTTCTCGATATAAAGAGTGGGAACGTGGATACAACAAAGGGTACTTTATTAATCTTAAAAGGATTAATAGAAATGCAGTATAGTCTATTTGAAGAGACTTGTTCTGAAAATGAAGACTTAGGGGCAGGTGAAGGTAAGGTATGTATAAAGTGTAATACATATCTACCTTTATCCTCCTTTACTTTTAGTTCAGGTGCTAACTATCTAAGACCTGAGTGTAAACCTTGTAACAACGAGCTAACCAAAGTAAGAAATAAATTACGTCAGGAATATGGTATGCCTCCAGAGGGATATACTTGTCCTATATGTAATGGGGATGCTGAACATGTTAAGGGTAGAGGTAATACTAAAAACGGATCTTGGGTACTAGATCATTGCCATGATACAGATACATTTAGAGGTTGGTTGTGTCATAAATGTAACAGAGCTTTAGGAGGTATGGATGATGATGTACCAACTTTAAAAAGAGCCATACAATATGTTGAAGATCATCTTAAACGAACATTTTTAGTGTGATAGGAGATACTATGAACGTAAGAACACAATTAGGACTGTTTGGATTACTACTTGTAGGAATAGTAATAGCATTCGTTGAAGTTAATGCAGAAACAAAAAAACCCCAAGAACTGGGATGTAGAAGTATACAAGATTTTAAAAGGGTTGTAGTTGATGGTCACAAAGAAAAGTTAATATTTCGTGGAATATCAGCTAGAGGCCATGTAACTTTTATACATTTGAATGCTGATACCCAGACATGGACCGCATCAATAGTCAAACCAAGTGATACACAATCTATGTGTTTAGTAGATGCAGGGTTTACTGGTGAACTTGTAGATAATAAAGACTCAATTAAAGCATTTAAATGGTAAAAATAGGCTAAATCTCATATAAAGCATTTTAAGCTATGCTACAGTCGATGTAGGTGTAATCTGGACACTACCTACCTAAGACTATCTCTAAGACCCTCTCTGCTTCATCCTAGAGGGTCATTTTTTTCTAACGCCTATAATTTTTGGTCTTTTTAGCAATTCTTTTAGGTTGTTTAGAAAATTGCTTACCTTTCTTGGTATCTCTTCTCTTCTTCCTAGTAGTAGCAGCATACTCAGCAGAACTCATAGATTTTATAGCTGATGAAGGTAGATATCTTTCTCCTGTAGCCTTTGGTCCCTGAGTAGATGGTTTACCTGATTTGGTTCTCCACTTCTGTCTAGTCCAGTTTTTAAGACTTCTTTGAGATTTTTTTAGAGCCATTTTTCTTACCCTTTAGTTTTTTAAAATCTGCACCAGTTATTCTATTTCTAGGTGGTGCAACTCTAGCTATTTTCTTTTGTCTTGGTGATAATTTCTTAGCCATTATCCTTTATACCCTCCTCCTGCTTTTTTATAGGCAGATGCCATCATTTGAGCTTTTCTCGCTGACCATTGTCCAGGTTTTCCTCCCTTTCCACCAGCTTTAATACGATTGAATATTCTCTTTCTTAGTGCAGGTTTTGTATAGTTACCTGCTTCATTTACTTTACTTTTAGATTTTTTCTTTGCTGCCAAGTTATCCTCCTATAAACATTAATCGCTCATGATTTCTTCGTTTTATTAATCCTTTTAACTTTCTTCCTCCTGCAAATACCCAACGTGGAAATTCATCTGCTGCACCAATATAATCTCCTCTATTTATTTTGCGTCTTAGAGTACTGCTTTGTAGAGAACCACTACCTAAGTTAAATACGAATGAACAAAGAGAATCAAACTGTCCATCCTCTAGTGGTACTTTTATTAGTCGTAATACTGCTACTTGTGACTTCCTTACATCTCTTCTCAGTAATTGGTCAGCTTGATCTTTATTTATATTAGGATGATCTTCTGTTACTCTTTTGCCATCTAAACCCCAGATAGCTCCATACCCGATTGTCCAATGCTGGGCAGGGCATAAATAAGGAGAGGAGCTATACCCCTCATACAACTTAATGAGATCAAGACCTTCATCAGTCATACTTCTCATTTTTTAGTTTTCTTTATTCTAGCTTGTACAGTTTTAGATAAATCTTTAAAATGAACTACTGGTTTACTAGTTTTATTATGTGTTTTACCACTATGGGTAGACCCATTAGGCATCTTGTGTGTACCACCCTTATATTCTTTACCACTTTTAAAGTAATGCTTCACGCCTTTCATATCATTCAAAATCCCTTACAAGTGTTTTATCAGTGTGACAATTGCATCTACACACCTTTGGATCACAATTGCACTCTATACAACTGTCACAATTACATTGCTTATTAGTATTATTATCTTCTTCTGTTTTATTTACCATGATACTACTAGTTCCCCCATAAAATACTTTCCCACTAATCATTGTCTGTTTTTCCAGAACTCTTTAGTCTTTAAATACTTTTCCTTATCTACTGGTTTTATTTTAATCCAGTTATCTTCAATTAATACTTTTTCACCTTCATCCTTTATTAATGATCCTGTAGAATCAAACATAGGCTTATTCACTAAATACCTCCTTTGCATATAATATCTTCTGTAATAACCCATATTACCATTTTACTTTGTTAGCCCAATACGCTGCTGACATTTTACCCTTGGCTATGTTTCTACCATGTCTAGCCTTAAATGATTTTCTTCTAGCTGTTTGTCTTGACGATTCTCCTTTCTTAGGTTTACCAGCAGTTTTAACTCCTTGCTGACCAAACCGTATTAGCTTTACCTTAGTACCTTCTTTAGCTAGTACGGCATGAGATTTTTTAGGATGACTTGGTGTTCTCTTAGGTTTATTGTATCCAGAGAATGTTTCTTTACCTTTTTTGATTGCCATTACGAACTACTCCTAGATCTCTGTAAGGCTCTACTTCCAAACCAGAATGAGATTATAGCAGCAAATATTCCTTGAGTTTCTTCATCCCACAGTGTTTGTATAGCCATTTCCCATACAACTCCATCTGTATATATTAAACCATACATAGCTGTACCTTTTATTACTGCAAATAAAGTAAAGAATAAATATGTTATAACTGGTCTAACTGATGCTCTCAAAGCAGACATAAATCCTGTAGTCTTTAATGACTGATCGTGTTTGTATATTGCTTTAGTCTCACTGATATCAGCTTCTATATTTAATGCTTCAATCTTCTGAACGTGTTCTAGTTTAGATGCTTCCAGTTGTCTGTCCATCATAGCTAACTCATGCTTACGATCTTGCCAATCATCAACCATGTCAAACACTTTAGGTAAAGCTGATCCAGCAAAACCAATTAATGATCCTAGTATAGTAATCATTCTTTAGGCTCCTCTATTATCTTTTCTATCTTGAGAAACTTAATTCTCTCGTTAGGTACAAATCTCCATACATGACCTCGACCATTAGTTATAGCAAATACACTCTCGTATATACCTACTTTAACTAGTACGGCTCGATCTCCATCTACGATACATTTGTCACCCTCATTAAAACTACCATCGAATTTAAATCTAATACCAGTAATAAAGTTTGTTATTAGATCCTTAATAAAAAAACCAAGCCCTAAACTAAGAAATATTGCTATTAGTGGTACTAAAGCATTAGTAAGGTCTAGTGATATACTGTCCAGTGATTGCATTATGTCGTACTCCACATCTACCTATATTTTTTCTTTTTTACTTCTTTAGTTATCTCTAACAAAACAGCAGATTCTTCTCTACTTAATTCAAATCCCAAACCAACATCTTCAGGATCATTATCCATAGGAAATCTTCCTTGTTGTTGCAAAAGTCTGTATGCTTGATTTTTTGCATACTTAGGTTGCTTACTTAAAGATCCTAACATTCCTAGATGAAAAACACTATGATAATCTTTTGCTACCTTACTTCTTATTTCACTCAGTCTTTTCTTTATTGCTATCTCTTTTCCAGAATCATTCCACTGTAAGTATTTAGGATCTCTCATGTAGTCTGTCATTACTCTTTCGACTACACCTCCTTGTATCATTTTTAAAGCTCTGTCATATTCAGGAATGTTTGTTCTTCTAAATAATCTCCACTCAGGTATACCTAACCTAGCAAACTCTTTTTCGATTTCGTTACGTCTTCTAAGTCTAAATGTTCCTGTAAATTGTTTATAAAGAGGAGATACATTTTTTAATGGTTTTGCATTTAAAACACTATATCTTAATCTAGGAACAGCAGTGTTTCCGCTACTTTCATCGTATTTGTATTCTGTAGTTTCTTGAAATACTAAAGTTCCATCTTTTCTTCTAGTTGCACCAGTGTACGGACTCTTTAAAAAAGAATGACCCATAGGCACATTTCTAAAAATTTCACTTAAAAAGTTATCTGCAAATCCTTCGCTACTTCTTGCCTCATGAAATAAACGAGCGTTTTCATCAAATCCTCCTATATTTGTTTCATCTGCAACATCTTTTAATAATTTTAGAGGAGTTAGCATTGCAGCTATAACATTACCCATAACTCTACCTAAACCGTTTTCTAACAAAGTCATTTTATCTGCTTCACCACCTACAAAAGCATCAAAGAAATTTTTATCTATCTCTTTCCATATACCAGATCTACTAGAAGGTCCACCTAGAGCTTTCATTGTGTCCTCCATCCACTGACTTTTAAAGTCTCCTCTATCTCTTATTTTTTCTCTACTTGGCAAAATATAAAAATCTCTACCTTGATCTCCTAGTTGCACTATTCCATCAGCAAACCATAATGCAGGAGCTAAAGGATACCATGTACCTATGTTTTGAATATTACCATTACCATCCATAATTTCATCCCAATGTTCTCCACCCACTTCAGATGTTCTTATAGCATAAGCAAGAGTTAATAAAGCTGCTCCTGTACCTTGTTGACTTATACGTCTTATTGCTTGTTGCTGTAGGTACTGATTACCTTCTTTACCAAAAGCTCTACCTATACTTTTCCTACCAACAACTAAATCTGCACTACCTAGTATAGGTGCGTGTTCATACATAAACTTCATACTATTAATCATAAATTTAGGAAATGGAACTAAAGAAGAACCGACAAAAGGTATGTTTGATATTTTATTTAATGTTTCTATAGCAAATCTAGTTGTTGCAAAGTCTCCTCTTATGTTAGCTTGGTAGTTATACTCCATAGCCCACTGCATACCATCTGCAATATTAGCATCAGGTATATCTTGTATTTTACCATTTCTAATCATATCATCTAAATCTAAACTTGATCTATTCATAGATTGCCTAAGACCAACTATAAATGCTTGAGATTTCATATACCTGTCTTGTAAGCTGTTTAATACGTTAGCATGAATTAATCCTTTTTCTAGCGGATCTGCTGCATAACCATACAATTTATTTACAACTCCTGTCTTGTCTCCGTTCATAGTTTGAGCAACTTTAAGAGCTTCCATGTAACCTTCTGGACCTTTTATTAACTCTCTAGCCATAGGTTTTTTAGACATTATAAGTTTAGTCATTGCATCATATTCTTGAGGAGCTACCATAGACGATAAGTGTTCAAATCCATCACTTAAATTAACAGGACGAATACTTGGAACACCATTTACTACTTTTTGCATTGCTAATGTTAATATATTATCTATTGTTCTTGTAGTAGCATCCATTGGAGATCTAATTAAACCACCCATAACATTACGAATAGTTGTTGCAGGTTGTGCAATCATGCCCAATCTAACCATTCTATTCCATTGATCTCCTCTGTGACCCTCTTTACCAAATACTTTAGTAAATCTATCTATATTAGTTCTTTCTGCTAATAAAGAAGTATAGTATGCTTCGGTTTCTTTATTTAATTCAGTAGTACCTAAAACTTCTTTTGCATATTGTCTGCCATCTTTTATTTTAGAAAAGTCAGCCTCTGTTCTTAGTCCTTCTGGACCTCCTGTAATCTTTGTAAAATTACCACCAAAACTTACATCTAGCTCTTTTTCTATAGCTATTTTTCTAGCTTTTCTACTTAATCCACTTAATTTACCTAGAGTAGAAGCAGACTTAAATACAGTTCCTCTGTATGCACCAGCTAATGACTCACCTTTCATAACAGCTAACATTTCTATATTACTTACACCATTAGCTTTCATTATTTTTACAAAGTCTTCAGCACTAAATCCATTAGGTTGAGTTGCAAGTACATCTTCTACCATAACAGATATTGCTTTATTAGGATTGTAAGATACCTGTGCTTCTTGAATGATATCAAGAAATGCTTTATTTACTCTAGTTACCGCAACATCTGATAATACAAACTCAGTACCTTCTGCTATGTCTTCTAGTGCTTCATCAGACATTCCAGATGCTTTTAAGTTTTCCTTCATTTCTTTTTGAAAAGTTTCAAAGCCCACTTTAGCTCTTTCGGTGTTATATATTTTACCTGCATTACTAATTTGTCTTTCCATCTTCATAGCAACTTTGCTATCAAAAGGATCAACTAACTTTATTTTATCTGCACCTACTTCTTTAGTTATTGCATTTCCAGCCTCATCAAATCCTACATTAAGAGTATAGGTATTTTTACTAGTATCAATACTATCTACATATGCCATACGATCTACTGCATCACCCTTTAATATTTTTTTGTCTAGTACTTGAACAAAACTACCTTCAACAGTTTTACCTTCAAGAAATGCCTTACCTGCTTCAGAACCTTCTAAGTATATCTGTTTACCTTGTGCTACAGTTTCTAACATCTCATCAGATCTACTAAGTTTTTTAAGTAAACTACCAGACACACCTATTGCTGCTCCTGGAATAACAGCCGATGCAGCAGCTATTGCTCCTTGACCAAAATCATAGCCATCTTCTCTAAAATTAATCTGTCTTTCTGCTCCTTGTAAAGCAGCGTCACCAAGAACATTGGTAACTGCATCAGTGGCAACACCAGTCATTGCTGAGTTTATAGTTGCTCTACGTCCGACCTCTAGCGAACCTTTTAATCCTGCTTTAACCGCACCATAAGCAGCAGTTTTTGTTGCAACACTAGCTATACCTCCAGTAGCTATACCTAAATATGTAGCAGGGTCAGTCAGTAAAGAAGAAGCTATATCCCAAAAACCTTGTACATTAGATGCAGAATCATCTTCCCAAAAACTAGGTAATGCACGATATACATCATACACCTCTTTTAATTCTTTCTTTTGAGTATCGTCTAGTTCACTTGTAGTAGTACTCCATAATCTGTAAGCATCAAGCATATTCCAATCTACATCTCTAAATTTAGAATAGAAATCGTCTAACACCTCTTCTTTAGTACTAACAGAATGATCCTCGCCAAACGTATCATATAAAACACCACGAGCTTTTCTAAGAAACGCAGAGTTTTTAGATAATTGATCTCTACTCAAATTGTCCATATCTAGTTTCATAGATTTTTCCTATTGTTGTTTATATATTGGTTCATCAGTATCGTCATCACGCCCGAATAAAAATACTTTACCTGTAGGAGATGTAACTACTCTATATGTAATATCATCACTTCCTTTAATTGTTCTTTTGGGAAATTTATTTGAATCTATAATTTCGCTTGGGGATAAATTATCAAACTCTGCGCGAATTGCAGAAGCATTAACATTAGTATACCCTCCTACATTAATTTGTTCTCTTTTATTAGTAGGTAGGGTAGAATCTCTAGAAGCAGCTTTAGCAGATCCAGTAGGTATTCCTGCTACTTTAGTAAGTCTTGCAATCATATTTTCTCTATAGGTAGTTTGTTGACCTTCTAATTTACTATTTAAAACTACATTAAGTGCTTCTGTAGCATTTCTAGCTCCACCTATATTATACAAGTCCATTGCTTTTGAGTACAATAGATCTTCTTCATCGCTTATTTCAGAAGCTAAGTTTGCTAACTGTGCTTTTTTTGCTCCATCTGCTGCACTATTAATTGCCATGTTAAATTCATTAAACATATTACTACCAGTTACTTTGGCTAAAAATATTTTTCTAATAGAGTTCATCTTTTTCTTATGTTCTGTCTTTAAACCTGTTTCAAATTTATCTCTTTTTAATTCTATGTTAGTATACATATTTAATTGTCTTAGTTCTTCTGGAGGTAAGTCAGGTATATTAGTAGGATCTCCTGTAGTTCTTAGTTCTTCCATGTAATCCATAGCTTTAGTATATGCTTGATCCCCTTCTTCCTGTGTTCTAAACATTGAGGAATAACGCTCTTTTATTGCGTTTCTTACAGAAGGGCCAGATGCTCCTCCTAATAAAGTATTCATTATGTTACCAGTTACACCACCACCATACCTTTGCTCTCTGTAATCTCTTTCTGATTTTTGTTGTGATGGTAACTTTGTACTTGTAGTACTAATCATACTAGAAGCGTCTTGTAGTGCTTTAGTTGTATCTCCAGATAGATCTGTGTAATCTCGTGTAGAACCTATGTCTATCTCAGCATCAGTACCAGTACCATCAGTAATAGGAGCAGGTTGTTGAGCTTCTACCATTGTTGTTAAAGACTGTATTGTTTTGTCAGTATCTTGCCCAGTTTTTTGAAAAGCATTTATACCTAATGCCATACTGACATCTTTTCCAGTACGTCTTTTTACCTCTAATAGTATAGGAGCAATGGTTTTTTTACGATTACGAACAATAAGTTCATTCTTAGCCATAGCTTTTTCAGCTTCATTTAGTTTAGTTATACCTGTAGTTACATCAGATTCGTATTTGAGTTGATTAGCATCTCTTACTTCTTCTCTACGTTCTAATGCTCCTACTACTGCTCTTTTGAAAAATGACATACTACGCTCCCATTAAACCTTTACGCTCTGGTTCTTCCTCATCTTCTACTTCTTCCTCTTCAGGTTCTTCTTCTGAATCAGATGGAGTAAGACCCTCTTCTTCTTCTATCTTTTTGATCTGAGCTTCGACAAAGCTAGTATCTACCTTACGAGGAATAGCCATAACATAGTCTATCTCTGCTTTCTTAGCTACAGCTTCTAATACTCTACCTATTTCTGGTGTTAGTAAAAGAGCTACATCATAACTAATAAGACCACTAGCAGTCATGTTATTAACTATAGTATTAGTAATACCTTCTATTGGCAATCCTTCGTCCATACAAAATACTATTCTTTCGTAGTTATCCCCTTTAGCCAATACATCTATAAAATGTTGAAAGGCTTCAGTAGGCAAGGTTATCCTTGGTGGTTTCTGCCATTTAGCAGTACCAACTTCTTCTGTAAAAGAAGATCCTGCTATAGGCCCATCTCCTAAAAATTCATTTAACATACTCTACTACCTCCTACGTTATCGAACCCTGCTTAATAGCACCGTATTCTCCAACCTGTGTTCCTTTTTCTGGATCTAGTCTATCTGCAACTAATTTAGCTTTGGCTACCATCTGATAATAATCATACATTTCTGCACTAGCAGGAGTAGGTTTAGAACCTCTACCTGTACTAGGTTGGCTCATTCCTATAGAACTAGTTTTAAATCCACTAGCAGATAGACTTTGTTTTGCATAATCTTCAGGAGTTGCTTTTCTAGATTTTCCTTTACTACCAAATATTTTACCTAGGGCTTTAAAACCTAAATTTATTGCCATGCCTGTTGGATCAGCTACCATTATTCAATTCCTATTAAGTTTTCAAAACCCCCAGCAGCTTCGGATATACTGTCAACTACGGTATCAGAACCATCACTAAAGAAACTTTTAACACCGTCTACTAAGTCATCACCAAACTCTTGACCTATACCAGATACAACATCAAATGCTAAAGCACCTACCTTACTAGAGAAAGCAGCATCTGCATTCTTACCATAAATAAACGAGGCATAAGCAACTTTCTTAGCATACTGATCATTGTCACGAGAAGTAGTTCTAGCCCAGAACTCATTATCTCTAAACTGTTGCCAACGATTGTTTAGTGCAGTCTGACTCATGTTAAACCTATTCATGACATTCATCTGGTTAGCAGCATTCTGTAGTGCAGTATTCTGAGTATTGATCTGTCTACGCCATACAGCATTAGATTGATCTATGAGTATACTATTCTTAGTATTAAACTGCTCTCTCTGGTTCTCTAGATTAGCATTAAACTGGTTCATAGTGTTTGTCTGTCCAGCATTAAACTGTGATATAGCATTTTGTTGTTGTGCATTAAACTTACTTGTCTCATTAAACAGTCCTGCAAAGAACTGATCATTCTGTTGCTCACTAGATGCATTAAACTGTTTTGATGAGTTAATAGCTGACTGATCATTAAACAGAGCCTGTACTCTTTGCTGAGAATTAAATACTCTAGTCTGTTGTTCATTGTTTAAGTTCTGTATATCTAGTTGTAATGTTTGTTGTGAGTTTAGTACTTCTGCTTGTTGTCTGTTATTTAGGTTAGCTTGTTGGAATGCAGCGAATGTCTGAGCATCAGCAGCGGCTATAGGTGTAGCAGCTTCCATAGCAGCATTAAGTATAGCTTCTCCTGCCATTGTAGATGCACCCATACCTCGTGCTGCTAGTCTTTGTTCAGCTAAACGTATAGATGGTGCAGCCCATGATGGTATTTCACCACCATCAAACTGAGCAGTAAGAGATGCTAACTGACCCTGTACCGTTGATTGAGTGTCAACTTGTTCTTGTTGGGCTGTTACGAAATCTCTTAGATCAGTCTGTTGTGCTGCGTCAATTTTCTGCTTCTCGACCATGTTAAACATTTCTTGAGCAGTAAAGTTAGCAGGTCCAGTTTTAGGTTGAGCAGTTACTTGTTGTACATTCTGCACTGTTTGCGTAGGTGCAAATGTGGATCTAGGGTCCAGTTGATAATTCTGTTTATTAAGCAACTCCTCTGGTTGTACTTGTTGCATTGTAGGTTTAAATATTGTACCACCTGTAGTAGGTGCAGTTCTTCCTTCAAATTTACCAAAAGTATCATAATGTTGTTGAGCAGATGTAAAATCTCCTCTTTGTATAGCTTGAGCAACATCTGGATTTGCATCCATGTAACCTTGTTGGTCTAATGTTCCCTGTATTAATGTAGGATTAGTTGCCATCTGTGCCTGTTGGCCTTGAGCAGTTTGTTGACCAAAAGCATCTACATTACCTAGATTAGTACCTTGAGCAGTTCTAAATGCAGTAGCTCTGCTAGGATCATCAAATGCACCTTGAAATCCTATATCTCTATCTTGCTGATTACGTTTTAATATCTCTAGGTTAGCATTTAATTGTTCTGTGTTACCTTGTGTATTTAAATCTCTTAATTGTTGAGCAGTAAAGTTAGCATCACCACCTAATAAATCTTCTCGTATATTGCCTTGAGCATCTAGATAACCTGCCAGTTGAGTATTAAACTGTTCAGCTTGTATCTGCTCTGGAGTTTTAGGTGGAGGAGGAGCATTAGGATCAGGTGGTATGTCAGTAAATACATTTAGTCCAGTACTAGGATCTTGTGTTATTTGCTTACCTTCTGGTGTAGGTCCAGTAGCATAATTTTGGGGTACGTTTAAACCTAGTTCTTCTAATCTATTTGTAGGAACAGTTACAAATTCACCATTACTACCCATAGAAGGATCAAAGACTTCATACCTACCTTGATTAATTCTAGTTTGTGCCATCTTATACTCCTATTAAACTGGACTTCTTGTAGGTCCAAACCCAACTTGATCTCTAGGATCTACTGCAACAGGACCAGTTGGACCCATCATACCTCCACCTTGAGGTGCAAACGATCTAAGATTTTGACCTGCAATCTGTGCTGCCTGACTTGCCTGTTGCACTTGTGGTGCTTGTTGAGGAGCCATCATACCTTGTTGTCTTGCCTGTGCCTGTTGTTCTGCCATTCTATTAGTTTGCGCTCCGACACTTCTTAATTGATCTTCTAACTGATCACGAGTAGTCATACCTATTTCTCTACCTTGCGCTCTCTGACCTTCAGCAGCTAATTGATATTGTCTTTGTGCGCTCTCAAAGTCACTAAGATTACCTGTTAGATTAGTCAGATCTCTACCTAGTCCTTGAACACCACTCGTAATACCTGCCTGACCTTGACCTAGTGCCATCTGACCACCAAATAATGTTTGAGGTTGGTTTTCACTAGCTACACCAATAGCACCACCGATAGCTTGTTGACCTTCACCTAGTGCCTGTTGTCCACCCATGATACCCTGTTGACCTGCTGCTAGTGCAGTTTGACCTTCACCTAATGTAGTTTGACCTTCTGCAAGAACACCTTGACCAGTACCTAGAGTTTGTTGACCAGTCATAAGATCCTGTTGTCCTGACATAAGACCTCCAGGTTGAGCATATATTCCTGTTGCTTCTGTGACAATATTACCTTCTTCATCACGAACTTCAGGAGTTCCTACAAAACCTTGAATACGATCATAGTCTATGTCTGGTCCTTGAGTGATATTCATAGTTCTATAATCACCACCACCACCACTAGGTATTTTGCTGTAATCTATTGGTTTATATGTCTCATCAAATTCTGCTTTTGTAAGGTATTCAGGAGCTTCAGGAACTGGTGTAGTTACATCAAAGTTTCTTGTTTCTGATTGTCTACCTATAGAGGGATCTCCCCTCAAAGCGTAATTATAATGATCTTCTAAATTACCTTCCCATTTAGGTGCGTTAGGATCATCTACTCCTTCCTGTGTATTAGCTATAGCCTGAACAACATCAGGATTATTAGCAGCATAAATAGCTTTTTCTTCCTCAGTTAAAATTATTCTGCCTGTGTTCGGATCTGTTTGTGGCATATTACTTTCCTCTCTATAACGTAGCGTTACAGGCATCTAAAGCATCCCATACTACTTTGGCATGAGCTGCATTATCAAATGCTTTGGTATTATCAGGATCATCATCAGTTGGATCTGGATCTGTCCAATCACCTGACACAGATGCTAGATATGTTTGTAGATCAGACTTACTAGCAATCTCAGTAAAGTCTCCGCTACCACCATCCTTAACAATGCCGATCATAACATTATCTCTAGGGGATGCGGTATCGGCATCTACGACTACATAAACTCCATGCATCCCCATTGGGCTATGCCCGAAATGCAAGAAGTCTGGTATTGTTCCATCAGCATTGAGCCGATATTTACATACTTTATAAGCCATATTGGTTTCCTTTCCTATTCGGCTGCTTCTAATTGTGGTA
>Ga0115566_10002755_pt1 | contig 14390 bp, 14 predicted proteins | sample COGITO_mtgs_1204_3_FD_87173 | JGI IMG/M metagenome (GOLD analysis project Ga0115566, IMG submission 87173) | Pelagic marine microbial communities from North Sea - COGITO_mtgs_120405 | ecosystem: Environmental > Aquatic > Marine > Epipelagic | place: Germany:Helgoland, sampling site Kabeltonne...
AACGAGCCTACAAACGCACCTGAATAAATACACTAGATGACACAGGACAACAAACCAACAGAATCAAAAGAAGAGAATAAAAAGCCTCAGGATAACACAGGTGTTATGATGACGGGGCACATAAAGATTTCAGATCCAGAGACAGGTGAGGTGATTGTAGACAAGAGAAATGCGATACACTACGAAAACATGTCTCAGGCACTTGCTAATTCTTTGGCAAACAAGTCAACAGGCTTCGTACATGAGATTGCATTAGGCAACGGTGGTACAAGTGTTGATCCAACAGGCATTATCACATATCTTACGCCAAACTCTACAGGTACAAATGCATCATTATACAATCAAACATATTACAAAGTGATAGATGACAACTCCGCAACTAACAAGGACACCACACGAAACAAGATGGAAGTAAGGCACACAGCGGGCAACAAGTACACTGACATTGTTGTGACTTGTACTTTAGACTACGGTGAACCAACAGGACAGGCGGCGTTTGATAACACAACAGATTTCAATGGTGATTATGTTTTTGACGAACTAGGACTTAAGAGTTGGGAAGGCACAGAGAACGGATCTACTAACAAGTTATTAACTCACGTGATATTCCACCCGGTACAGAAGTCATTGAACAGACTGATACAGATAGATTACACATTGAGGATACAGAGTTTAACAACATTCACCGAGACCAGTTCAACTGCACTGTCAACATCAAACACAGTGAGTGGAACCACATCAGGTGGTAACACAGGATACTAATGGCTTACACTGTTAACAAGACAAATAGTTCCAGTTCGCCGAACCAGTACACGGTACAGGACGGTGTGGTCAACACACAGACTGACCTTAGTTTCATAGGTAAAGGCTACGCAGGCTATGGCGAAGTCATTGCAGAGAACTTCCTACACCTACTTGAAAATTTTTCAAACACGTCAGCACCAACCAAACCCATAGAGGGACAACTGTGGTGGGATTCTACTAATTCAAAACTACAGGTTTACAACGGAACGTCATTCCAAACAGCAGGTGGAAGTGCACCATACCAATCAGATGCTCCAAGTGGGTTGACTGCTGGAGACATTTGGATAGATTCGGGCACGGGACAGATGTTCTTCTATAGTGGAACGTCATCTGTGTTAGTTGGTCCACCAAGTGCAACAGGTACCACAAGTGGATTTACTTTTGATACAATATTAGATTCGAGTGATGCGTCACAGAATATTAGCAAACTTTTCAATGATGGCAATCTGATTGCGATTGTATCAGAGGACGAGTTCACTCCAAAATCAGCACTATCGGGATTCGCTACGATCAAAAAAGGTATTACACTTACCACTGCCATAGCAGACACAAAATTCCAAGGCACAGCCACAGATGCAGACGCACTGGGTGGCGTGGCCGCGGCCAACTACATGAGGTCAAACGCCAATGACACAACATCAGGAACTATTTCAATTGCTAACGATGGTGGTCTAATCGTTGGTACAGACAGTGACCTCACATTGACGGTGGACTCAACAGGTGGCATAATTTCAAACACCACAACAAACACGGACATCACATTCAAAGTGAACGACGGTGGAGTTACGACAACAGTAATGACCATAGATGGCTCCGAATCAAGGGTAGGTATAGGCACAACTACTCCAACTACAAAACTACAAGTTTCAGGCACTGCAACGGCAACAGCATTCGCAGGACCACTTACTGGCAACGTCACAGGAAATCTGACAAGTTCAGGAGCCAACACAATGGGCACATTGACCATGGCAGGAACTGTCACATCCAAGGCGATAGCACCAGACACGGACGCATCATATGACATAGGTACATCCAGCAAAGGCTACAACACGGTACACGCACTGGCAACATCGGCACAGTACGCTGACTTGGCAGAGGTATACGAGTCCGACTCGGAGTACGAAGTGGGCACGGTGGTTATATTTGGCGGTGACAAAGAAATTACAGTATCGATAATGGGAGATGATCCCAGGGTTGCGGGAGTCATATCGGGATCTCCGGCACACCTAATGAATTCTAAATCAGAGGGACAGCCAGTGGCGTTACAGGGCAAGGTGCCTTGCAAGGTTGTTGGACACATAAGCAAGGGAGACATGTTGGTAACCCATCCACAACACCCAGGTGTTGCATGGAAAGGCATTGATCCTGCAATGGGCACAGTGATAGGCAAAGCACTGGAAGAATACAATTCAACCGAAATAGGCACGATTAATATTGTGGCTGGAAGACTATAAATATAAGCAAATGGCGTACGAAATTAACAAAACAGACGGAACAGTAGTAGCAACGATAACTGACGGAACGGTAGACAATACCACTTCGTTGCAGTTGTTTGGAAAATCATATTCAGGGTTTGGTGAAGGCCTCAACGAGAACCTAGTAAAATTATTAGAGAACGCGGCTTCGACCGCGGCACCCATAGCACCACTCAAAGGTGAGCTGTGGTTCGACACAACAACAAATCAGATCAAAGTGTATGACGGCACGAGCTTCAAGCCCACAGGCGGGGCAAAATCAAGCGAAGAACTGCCAACGTCACCATCAGCGGGTGACCTCTGGTTGGATGCAACAAACGATCAGGTGTTTGTGTACACTGGTGATTCTAGATCACATCAAATTAACGACGGATGGGAACTGGTTGGACCGGCATTCACTGCTGGACAGACAGAATCAGGTTGGAAGATAGAGACACTAGCAAGTTCAGGTGGTAACAAAGTAGTTTCGTCAATGTATGCAGGAGCAACAAGAGTCGCAATACTTTCGAAAGAAACATTCACACCATCAAACCCACAGGCGGGATTCGCATCAATCAAAGCAGGTATAACACTTAACTCAACACTAGGTGCGGCATTTGAAGGGTCAAGTTCACAAGCATCAGCAATAGATGTGTCAGGAACAACAAACACATCAGCAACGGTGATCGCAGGCGGTAACTTCCTAAGATCAGATGCGGCAGATACCACAACAGGTGCACTTACAGTAGACACAGATTCAGGTGTAATAATTGGTGATGCACAAGAACTATCAATAACAGTTTCCAGCAACGATGTTACAGTTGCACAAACATCAGAAGATAAAGATTTAAAATTCACTGTCAACAATGGCGGTGTTACAAAGACCATAATGACCATGGACGGTTCAACAGGAAACATAACAATAGATGGTAATTTAAACATCACAGGTGAATACAACAGTTCAGTTTCAAATGTTTCAACCTATGATGATGCTTTCATTAAAGTAAACACAGGCAACTCAGAAGTTGATGCAGGACTTATAGTTGAGACATCTGACACAGACGACGCTAGGATGTTCTATGATGTATCAGAGAACCATTGGTCAGCGGGAGAAAACCAGAGTTACTCACAAGTTATAAGATTGGCAGATGCGACAGAGGATGGCGATGCCAACAAGGGAAAAGTTTTAAAAACAACAGCGGGCGGAAACGTCAAAGCAACGTCAATGACACTAGGTGCAGTGACATCCATCACATACACCGACACAGCAAACACTGATGTACCAACGATTGGTGCAGTCGCTACCTTGAGCAATGAGTGGGGTGGATCTGCAAAAACAGTTTCGACCGCCCAGCCCACGGGCAGTGATGGTGCCGACGGAGACTTTTGGTTTGTAAGGGAGGCTTAATCCCATGCCATTAATCACAAAGACTTTCGATTACACGGGTCAATTTCAAATAGCAGAGTTACCAGCAGGAGCAACTACCCTAACCATGCACTTATGGGGCGGAGGAGGCGGACCTGGAGGAATGGATATTCAAGGAAGTATCGCGGACGGCGCCGCTGGACACTATGTGACAGTAACAGATTTAGATATATCGTCATACGCAGGCAGTAAATTAATTGGCGTTGCGGTCGGCGGTGGTGCAGAAGCAGGAGGATCAGGCGGAGAGACCGACGGTGGTAGAAACGGAAAAAGTTTGACAGGTTATTCAGGAGGCCAGGGCGGAAGTTCAGGACCAGTTGGATCATCAGGTTCTGGTGGTGGAGGTGGTGGAGCCACAACAGTGACACTATTCGAGTCAGGCCAGGCCGCGGACACTATTAAATTAGCCATAGCAGGTGGCGGCGGCGGAGGCGGCGGAACAGGAGCCTCATCACGTGGTGGATTAGGAATCAACACAAATTCGGCCACAGCCAACACACCAGCCACACTGGGAGAGAACGGTGCGGGACACTCCGGGGACGGAGGTGGTGGAGGAGCCGGAGGTGGCGGAGCCGCTGGAGGCAAAGGTGGTTCAGGAGCCACAGGCGACGCAGGAGGTTTCGGAGGCTACTCGGGATCTAATTTGGTACCATCCGGAGGAGCAGAGGACAACGGTTCAGGTCTAGACCCGGGAGGCACAGGCAGTGGTTACTACTCAGCAGGCATAGCCAAAGGTGGCATAGGCGGTAGTGCCGGCGGTGCCGGAAGGGCCGTATTAATATTCAACGTACCATCAGATAGCAAGTACAAGGTAGCCGGTGAGTGGAAATCATTTGATTCCATTTTTGTCAAAGTTTCAGGTGTATGGAAACACATAAACTCAGGTTTCGTGAAGGTAGGCGGAGTATGGAAATCAATATTCTCCAGTGACATACTGTTCAATGGAAATTCAGCACAGTTCGGAAACGCACAAGGAGGCGCAACTTCAGGTACAGAAGGCGCGGGAGGTATTCCAACAGTCTCCAACATTCCACCACAGTCAGGAGGAGGCGGTGGCGGTGGAGGATTTGTAGCACGTGCTCCAGCACCAGCGATGAGACACAATCCGCACACAGTCAGTGGATACAGTAGAGCATCAGTGTCAACCTCAACACCTCCGGCTGGCGTAGAAGGCACCAGTTGTTTTGTCGCAGGCACAAAAATCTCAATGGCAGATGGCACACTTAAAAATATCGAAGATGTTGTGGTAGGCGACAAAGTGAAAGGACACAACGGGATTAACACAGTTACAAAATTAGATTGGGTACTTTTGGGTGATAGGAAGTTGTACACATTCAATGACAGTGAACATTACTTCTTCACATCAGAACACCCATTCATGACAGAGCAAGGGTGGAAATCGGTCAAGCCAGAGAAAACAAAAGAACGTGACGGTGTAGAACTTTACAATCAGTTGAAAGGTGCGTTAGAGGTTGGAGATAAAATTATAACAGGCGATGGAACATTTGAGATTACAGACATTAAATCAAAAGAAATAAATGAACCTGACATGCCTTTATACAACTTCCATATTTCAAATGACAAATCATATATTGCTGACAACTATGTTGTACACAACAAAGGTTGTTTCTTAAAAGGTACATTAATTACTATGGCAGACGGTTCACAGAAACCTGTAGAACAAGTAGATTTAAAAGATGAGGTAGCAGTAGGTGGATATGTTTTTGCAACAGGTAAGTTCATAATTAATGACTTGCATGATTACAACGGTATTAAAGTTTCAGGTTCACACATGGTCAAAGAAGATGGCGCATGGACAAGAGTCGAAGACAGTAGAATTAGTAGATCATTAGGAGATGATGAACATACAGTTTACGTATTTGGAACAGAGAACAGAAGAATAATTATAAACAACACAGAATTCACAGACTACTTTGATGGTTTCGAGCAACAAGGACTTGAAAAATTAGGCGAAGACTACTTTGGGCAGTGGAAAGAACACGCTGAGAACAGCATTGGCTTGGTAGACAAGCAAATAGTTGACTTTATCGATAAAGAATAATACAATAGTTCATATGAAATACAGAGTATGGGATTTAGACCAGGACTATCCAATCCTGGAAAAATGGTGCAAAGAACATGAATTTGATAGTGTAATGCCAAAAGAAATGTTACCACCACAGGGTATCATAGTTGAAGACGAAGAACCTATTTGTGCATTAGGTTTATACTTAAACCCAGAGGTAAAATTCGGATATATGTATGGTATATTCTCTAATCCAGCAACAGGTAAAATAAAGTTATTCAAGGCTATGAAAATGAGCCTGCAAGGAGTGAGAGAAGTGGCCAAGACTGCAGGCGTAGAATTAATAATTACCCATACGGCAGAAAAAGCCCTAGAAAAATTGTATACTAGGCACGGAGATATGAAATTAGTTGAAAAAAATGTAAATCAGTACATTATGAATCTAAACGAAGAAAAATACGAAGACTTGGCTTGGATAAGTGATGATGAATTAAATGAATATCTCAAATCAAAAAGCCACAAGAATACTAATAAATAAGCATAAGGAGTGTATTTAAATGGCGACAAAACAAGAAGTAGCAGATTATATCAACACATTTGATATGGATGATCTATCCATGGACGAAAACGCATATGTCCAGGAAAGAGTGGATCCTAAACTTGCGAGTATATTAATTAAAATTGTTGGTGATGTAAGTTGGCTGGTGGAAATCAGAGACAACCTGCCAAGAGAATAATAAATGGCATACAAGATTAACAACACATTCGGGACCTTACTGGTTACCCTAGCAGACGGAACCATTGATGTTGCGACCACTGATCTTACGCTGATAGGAAAAGGATACGCAGGTTTCGGAGAGAAATTAAATGAGAACCTGGTCAAACTCCTAGAGAATTTCAACAACACCACGGCACCATCCAACAAGGTGCAAGGACAGTTGTGGTATGACAAGACAAACAATCAATTGAATGTGTACACTGGCTCCAAATTCAAGCCAGTGGGATCAACATCAAACTCTGCTTCCGCACCGGCCAACGCCGTACAGGGAGACATGTGGTTTGACACCACCAACACACAACTTTATGTTTACACGGGTTCGGCATGGACACTAATTGGTCCGACTACGGTTGCAGGATCAGGAGTAACACAGTTCACTAGTGAGACACTGGAGGACAATGCAGGCGTAAACAAATCAATATTGAAGATGGTAGCCAATGATACCGTGATTGGTGTAGTCTCAAACGTGGCATTCACACCAAGTTCAACGGAGACCAACGGAGCGGCCCTGATCGCGGCAGGATTTTCCACGGTAGCACAAGGAGTGCAACTTTCAACATCAGTGACATCTGCTAAATTCAGAGGCACGGCAACGGATTCAGACGCACTGGGCGGAGTGGCCGCGGCAAACTACTTGAGATCAGATTCAGCAGATACAACAACAGGCAGGCTGACGATCAGTTCTGATGATGGAATCAGGATCGGTGCAGGGTCGGACGTAACAATGAGCCTCTCATCGGATGATTTCACTATAGCACAGACAACATCCAACAAAGACATCATATTCACAGTCAATGATGCTGGAATAACAAAAGAAGCATTAAGGATAAAAGGTTCAACAGGTAGGATCGAACACCTAAGGGTGGGTGATCTCACAGTGGACGGCACAAACACAATTATCAACACAAATACATTGAGTGTTGAAGACAACATCATAGAACTGAACAGGAACATATCTAGCAACGCAGGTATGCCTAATCACACAGGATTAAAAGTCAACAGGGGTCAGACGTCGAGTGCGACAGAACAGGACCTTTATTGGGTTTGGGATGAAACGTTCGCAGATGACGGATCATCAATCTTTGGAAATGCGGGTGGTGCCTGGACTGCATTCAAGGCCGCGGCCAACACAGACACACCATTAGAGGCACCCACACTTGTGGACATCAGGGCCAACGTTGTACACGCCTTATCAACATCGGCACAGTACGCTGATTTGGCGGAACGTTATGAAGCAGATTGTGACACAGAAGTGGGAGATGTGGTCATCTTAGGAGGCCATGCAGAGATAACCAAGTGCAAAGACGAGTTGTCAGATGCTGTATTTGGAGTAATCTCTGAATCACCAGCGTTCTTGATGAACGCACAAGCCGGCAATAATGACTCACACCCGATGGTGGCACTAAAAGGACGGGTGATGGTAAAATTACAGGGAACGGGTCAGGCAGGTGATCGTGTGGTATCAGCAGGCAACGGTGAGGCCAAGGTGGCCAGCATGGATGAATGCACCGCTTTTAACACCATAGGCAGACTGATCAAGGATAAATACAACGTAGAAACAGAATTAACAGAGTGCGTGATAGGAGTTAAATAACAATATGGCATATGTAGCAGGTGATAAAATTTTAGACGACGAATACAACACGTTTGTGAACAGTTCAAGTTCACCATACGGATACAATCATTTTGCGGGCACAGGTTCAGCCGAATACGGTCTTGGACAGACGCACATAGCAACAGTTTCAGGTGGTTCAACAACCATCACAGCATCACAGTGGAACACCCTATTGACAGGCTTGGACAACATCGCCGATCACACCAACGCATCTGTGACAGCAAGAACACAGGTCACAGCAGGTGACACTATTGCAATCAAGGCGGCAGTGGAGGCTGACCTAGCCACATTGGCGGCGGCGGTTGCGGGAGGTTCAACATCGGCAACAGCACTGGGTACAAACGCAGTTGGTTCAAGTTCAAACTCAGGAACATGGAATGGTACATCAACTATTGAGAGATCAGTAACTTTTGCAAACGCGGACAAAATGAGATGGTTCTTCAACGCAGGTGGCAAGATCAGGATCGACCCATCATGTGTGACGGGCATCGACGGTTCGAAGGACGACGTGTTCAGTGACCTCACAGCGACAGCGATTGGTAACCTAGACTTTGGTGCACACGCAACAACAAGATCAGGTTCAGGTGAGACACTCACAACTAACGGACTTGCAAATGGCTTCTATGACATATCAACAAGTTACGTCACATTAATTAAATTGACTTCGGACAACTCAGGTTACACTTCAAACACAGTTGAGATACAGGCCAAGTTAAACGCGGCACCAGGATCAGCAACAGTAGTGACTATCAAGATGATTTCAACGGACGCGGCGGATGACACGACTTATACAAGTGGTAACACTGACGGTGTACCAGCCAATCCAAACGAAGCACCAAGGATGACGTTGGCTCTGATCGAAGTTTATCCTACAGATGCACAAGGTTTGTCGGCGGCGATACAAGCGGCTTCGAACGCGGAAGTTTCCAACTCAACATCATAATAATTTTACCAGGTTGCTATACCACCATAATTATTGTATAATTGTGGTATGGATATTCGCGAACTCAAAAAACAATCAGACCTATCTTATGATATAGCGGTCGCCAAACGCAACGCTCTGGAGAAAGCACACGCACGACAGGTGTTGGCCTACAACAGCAATCTGTTCCGTGCGGACGCTCAGACCATATGCATAGTTAGGACACTGAAGGAAAACAATAGCACTTTCTTCATACTGGACACAAACAACAATCCCGTTGAAATCAAGGACGCTGATGATTTCTTACATAAACTGATTGAACGGAACCAGGAGGCCTTGAACACATATCACCAGATGTATGAAACTTTTACAAGAAAAGGTGAATGATGACGCAAGGAGTATTACTATTCTGTTTTGACACGGAACACACAAGGTATCACAAGATACTGGAACGTTGTGTTCGTTTGGTCAAGAAAAATATCTCAAAAAACATAACGGTGGTCACTAACTTTGACACCTTTAAGAAGATGAGTCCCATGGGGTTCATAGAGTACAAATTTATAGAGCCAGAATTGGGAAACACATTAAATGGGAAAGCCTGGAACAATGTAGACAGGCACATGGCCTACGAGTTGTCACCATATGACACAACGCTGGTCATTGATATTGACTACTTCTGTTTCACAAACAATCTCGCACAGTTTCTCAACACTGACTATGATTTCCTGGTACCAGATACTGCGTATGATCTGACAGGAAGGAACACTTTTGATCAGCGAAAATGGAGCATGATACCCATGGTGTGGGCTACTGTGCTACTATTCAAAAAGAACGATAAGGTCAGGAAAATATTTGACACTGTGAAATACATAAAGAAGAACTACAATTACTTTACAGAGATGTATAGGATATATACCAAGAATCTGCGTAATGATTACCTGTTCGCCATGGCACTACAACAGATCAACGGCTTCACAGGATATGAGAAGTTGCCATTGGCACTGCCAACACTGCCACCGGACTGTGAAGTTGTTAAAATCACCGATAACGGACTGGCATGGAAATGTAATGATCAGGTATCATGTGTAGAGAATCAAGATGTGCATGTCCTGAACAAGGAGATAGCCAATGTCTAGAGGATTCCTGTGGTTCGCACAGAACAACGACAACACCGACTATGTCGAACTGTCTATTACTTTGGCTAAGAGCATCAAGCGTTGGAACAAACATAACCAAATATGTGTGGTCACTGATGAAAAAAGTAAATTTGAAAATGAACACGTGGATATGGTGAAAGTCATGAAGGAAGATGAAAGTGCCACGCACTCTATCAAGTGGGCCAATGAGTATAAAGCATTCAACCTTACGCCTTTTACACACACAATTAAATTAGAAGCAGACATGTTGTGGAGCCTCAATACAGATTGGTGGTGGTACCATCTCTGGCAACACGATCTTGTGTTCAGTGTCGATTGTTTTGACTACAGGGGCAACATCGTAAAACAGACACCCTACAGAAAATTGTTTACTAGGAATCATTTGCCTAATATCTACAACGGACTGATGTATTTCCGTAGGAGTAAAAAAGCACAAAAATTCTATCAGACAGCAGAACAAATAGTAAACAACTGGGAAAAGGTCAGGACAGAAATGTTGATAGCATGTCACGACAAGTATCCTAGTACGGATGTTGTGTTTGCACTGGCCCACAGAATAATAGATCCCACGTCAGAGAACTTGATAGATTACGACTGGTTCAAATTCATACATCACAAGCCAGGAGTGAACAATCTAACTAGGGTCAAAGACCAAACCCAATACCTATATCCCAACAGGTCGGGAGATGCGGTCTACGTAGGCGAGACACGTGTAAATCGTGTTTGGCACTATCACAACAAGGAGTTACATGCCAGGATTCTTTGAAGCACTGAGTAACCTACCCCCAATTCCTACAAAAAAACTCTTCGTCAATGTGGCAGGGCAGGAGTACGAAGTGACACTTGAAAAAAAGAAATGGGCAATACAGCATGGTGAAGAGAACCTAATGATCAAGGATGGTGAGATAGTGGTCAAACCCACGCCAAAGCCAAAGACAAGATACAGCGTATTAAAGAAAGCAACAAAAGGATATACATTCCACGACAATGACATACATTGGCCAAACAAGATAGTAGAAGGGGGAGTCACATGGCAGATAGAGTCAGAATAAGTGACCTAGATTTCGTCTACATCAGTTTCAAGGAGCCCAACAAGGAACAGAACTGGGCAGACCTCAAGAACAAGGTGCCATGGGCAAAACGTGTCGACGGCGTCGTTGGGTTCGATTCGGCACACAAGGCCGCGGCGGAACTTGCAGAAACCGATTTCTTCATCAGCGTGGATGGAGACAACGTTATAGATGAGAAATTTTTATTAGAAACACTTGATTGGACAAAGACCAACAAGAAAGCAGTGCATAGGTGGAGGGCAAAGAACAACATCAATGGACTAGTATATGGTAACGGTGGACTTGTTGGTTGGAACAAAGAAACATGCTTAAACATGAAGACACATGAAAACGCCGAAACGGAAGAGAACAAAATAGACTTCTGTTGGGGAGTGCCACACGAGAACCTACACAACTGTTATTCGACAACGGTGATTAACTCTACACAATCACAGGCGTTCATTGCTGGTTTTAGGGAAGGGGTAAAGATGAGCACCGAAAAAGGCAACCCTATAAGTCCGAATGAATTCTCAAAGATATGGCCAACTAATCTACGCATACTGACCACGTGGTGCACCATAGGTGCTGATGTGGAGAACGGCAAGTTTGCCATGCTGGGTGCGAGGATGGGCAGTTTCTACACAGTGGTTGATCACAAGAACTATGACTTCGACGTGAGTGATCTCGGTGGGATGGCCGACTACTTCAGCGCCACAGTCCAACCAGAGAACATAGACCGGGAGTTGGAGATGTTCGGCAACAGCCTGCGACAGCAGTTGGACATGCCCATAGCGGACTATGATGAGATGGACAGCAGGTTCTATCGTTTTGTGATGCCCCAACACATCAACAGGGGAGTGCAAGATCGTGAGTACTAGTGATTATAAGGCAGACGCTTTAGTGGCCAAAGAAAAGTTGTCTACGGTGTCAGACAGCATGTGTCTGGCCAAGTGGAACCAGACCTCACTGCACCTGCCGACAGGACTGACAAACAGTTGCTATCATCCACCCCTGCACAGGATAGACGAGGGCATGTTGAAGCACAATCCGGCCGCACTGCACAACACTCATGAGAAACTTCAGGAACGTGCCATGATGTTGGACGGGGACAAGCCACAGGGCTGTAGTTACTGTTGGAACATGGAGAAGACAGGAGAGATGTCAGACAGGCATTACCGATCGGGTGAACCATGGGCCATGCAGGATTTCGATGACATAAGGAAGAACCCCATAGATGACAAATGGACTCCGAGGTACGTGGAGGTGAACTTCAACAACGCCTGTAATCTAAAATGCAGTTATTGTAGCCCACAGTTCTCGACCACGTGGGCAAAGGAAGTGGAACGGTATGGGGAATATCCCACGTCGCCTCCACACAACGCCCCTGAGCACTTCCAGGGCAGACGTAAGCCCATACCAAACAGGGAGGAGAACCCGTATGTGACCGCTTTCTGGAAATGGTGGCCAACGCTGTACAAGAACTTAAAACATTTCCGTATGACTGGTGGTGAGCCCATGATGGATGTCAACACGTACAAGGTATTCCAGTACATAATAGATCATCCAAAACAGGACCTACACCTCAACGTCACCAGCAACATGTGTCCCCCGGACAAGAAACTCAAGGAGAAATACTACAACATGGCACAGAACATATGCATGGAAGAGAAAGTGGAACACATGATGCAGTTCGTGAGCGTGGACGCATTCGGCAAACGTGCAGAATACATCCGTGATGGATTGGATTTCAACTACATGATGGACAACGTGGAAGAATTCCTTGATCGCATTCCTGTGCGTAATTCCATAACGTTTATATGCACGTACAACAATCTCAGTATAACCAGCATGGACAAGTTGTTGGAGAAGATACTGGAACTGCGTACAAGGTACTCGAAGACATACCAGAGGGTGTGGTTCGACGTGCCGTTGCTACGTCAACCCGCATGGCAACAGATAACCCTGCTACCAGAGTCATACCAGGGCATACACGAAGCGAACATAGAATACATGCAGTCGAATTCCGGCGAGGACAACGGGTTACACATATTCAAAGATTTCGAGATCCAGAAGATGCAGAGAAATCTCGCTTACTGGCGCGAAAACGCGGACGCAAGTACACAAAATAAAAAAAACTTTTACGCTTTTTTTAACGAACACGATCGCAGACGCTTGACGCGATTCCTTAACACTTTTCCTGAGATGGAAGAGTTTTGGGAGGAGTGTAGGAACGCATGAATGATTTAGAATATAAGAAACAGATACTAGACACAAAGAGTACTAGTTTTTGTGGAGCCAAATGGTACAACGCGACCATATGGTTGGGTAGTGGTATGACCACAAGTTGTCATCACCCACTTCCGCACAAGATTGATCTGGAGGCAATAAAAACAAACCCAAGTGCGATACACAACACAGCAAAAAAGAAACAGGAACGTAAACAGATGCAGTGTGGCGACAGGCCAAAAGGGTGTGAATACTGCTGGAAGATAGAGGATATCAACAGAGATAATATCAGTGACAGGGTGTACAAATCCAAGATATTCTCAAATCAATCATTAGATGAAGCACACAAGGCAGATCCAAACACAGACGTAAATTTAAAAACTTTAGAAATAGCATTTGACAGGACCTGTAACTTTGCTTGTACATATTGTAATCCTGCATTCAGTTCAACCTGGGCCAACAACATAAAGAGGCAAGGACCATACACAGATATGAAAACTGATGGACGTAATCACTTCACTCACAGTCATGAAAGTGCAGAGCCATACAAGAAGGATGAGATGAATCCCTATGTGGAAGCATTCTACAAATGGTGGGAGACAGACCTACACAAGAGCCTTGATGAACTGAGGATAACAGGTGGAGAGCCAATGATGTCACCTAACCTGTGGAGACTGTTGGACTGGATAGAGACACAGGGCGACAAAATGAATCCTGACATGACACTTGCAATCAACAGTAACCTGGGTGCAAAGCAGAGCATCATTGATAGATTTAAAACAAAACTAAAGAAGTTTGACAAATTTGAATTGTACACAAGTTGTGAAGCAACGTTTGGACAAGCCGAATACATCAGAGACGGATTGGTGTACGGAGATTGGCATAGTAATTTCTTGCACATGATGGTGGACAAAGTTCCACGTGCGATCCATA
>Ga0115566_10002757_pt1 | contig 14387 bp, 10 predicted proteins | sample COGITO_mtgs_1204_3_FD_87173 | JGI IMG/M metagenome (GOLD analysis project Ga0115566, IMG submission 87173) | Pelagic marine microbial communities from North Sea - COGITO_mtgs_120405 | ecosystem: Environmental > Aquatic > Marine > Epipelagic | place: Germany:Helgoland, sampling site Kabeltonne...
AAATCGACTTGAAAGCGGAATGTCTTTTACCGAGTTTAGCTATCAATTGATCCAGGGCTATGATTTTTATTACCTGTGGAAGCATTATGGTTGCGACATTCAAATGGGAGGAAGCGACCAGTGGGGCAATATTACGACTGGGACAGAATTAGTCAGAAGGCTTGAAGGAGGTGAAGTTTCGGCCTTGACAACTCCTTTGATCAAAAAAGCAGATGGAACGAAATTCGGCAAGACTGAAGGAGGAAATATTTGGCTGGATAGGAATAGAACGTCACCTTATCGGTTTTACCAATTCTTATTAAACACTGCGGATGCCGACATTGGGAATTATGCGCGTGTATTCTCTTTGATGGGACAGGAAGAAATATTAGCGCTTGAAGCTGAGCATGCGATCGCTCCGAACTTGCGAAAAATGCAAAAGGTGCTTGCCGAGGAGTTGACCGCTCGAGTCCACTCGAGTGATGATGCGAAGAAAGCAATTGACGCTTCTGAAGTGCTCTTTGGCAAAGCAACAAGTGAGTCGTTGAAAGCGCTTGACGAAGAAACCATTTTGGATGTGTTTGAAGGTGTGCCTCAGGCAAAAGTCTCCAAGTCGTCTATTGAGTCGGGTGCTGGTATTGTTGAAATATTAGCTGAAAAAACCGGATTTCTGAATTCGAATGGCGAAGCTAGACGAGCACTTAAGGAGAATAGTATATCTGTAAATAAGAACAAAGTCGGAGATGGGTTTGAGCTTTCTACAGACGATTTAATAGATGGCAAATACATTCTATTGCAGCGCGGCAAGAAGAACTACTTTCTCATAATTGCCGAGTAAATAGGTGCTAGGGAAGTTCTGTTTGCAATCCAAACCCAATTTCTCGAGCTAACTCGATAATCAAGCGCTCTAGGTCACTAAGGGAACTAGCGGCCGATTGAATGGGCCCCTCGGTTAATTGACTTTCCTTCGAGATTTGCCAGTCAAATGGCTGTGGGATTTCCGTGATCAATTCGCTGCTCGCATCCAATTCCTTGGTCAATTCAAGATCTAGGTCATTATTTAAGATCACCGCCAAATCATGTAGGGAGCTTCCTTCTATGGCTAAAGTGTTCTCCGACTCATAGAATCCCGTGTACACGATGGTCAAGCTATTGCTCATCGCAATCAAATCATTGTAGGTATTATCGCTGAAGGTTGAAATCTCTTTGGATTGATCGTTTGAATAAACGGGCAATAAAAGTGCTCTGTCTGCCATTTCAGAGCCAGATAAAGTGCCTAAACCGGTTAATACAAGCTTTAATGCTTTATCCACATCCATATTTAAGAACCCGCTTCGGTAGTTTGAGCCACCCTCAATATCCCATTCCGATGATAGTATGGCTAATTGTGTCACAATGAGATCAATGGCAGCGCTGAGGTATTGCCTTCTGCGTTTGGCGTTAACCACATTGGGGTCGGTTAAACTAAAGTCGGTAAAGAGCCGCGAGCCTGAGTTCGAAATAGAGTTGTTGAGACTATCCTTGCCCCATAAAAGAAACTCAACTACATGAAATCCCGTGCTTATTTGGCCTTCACCTTTTGATTCATTGAATTGCGCTATTGAAGCTGATGAGATGGTTTTAATCAGCGTAGAGTCATGTACGATACCAACATAGGAACCATTCACCGCATCAATTAAGGCGGGTTGAATTGGCCAAGCGTCAAGCTGACGGTCTATACCCTTTTCATCATCAATTGGGCCCGAGGAGAACCGGAGCGCCTCACCTTGCAAGTAATAGAAATGCGCTGTTCTCCAGGCTTGACGTAAAGCATCGAGACCATCTTTTGTTGGATTGTCTAAAAAAGATGCGCTAGCCGTCTTTAAAGCAACTGCCTTTGTATGTGCGTCTGAATAGAGCGCAAAGGCAATGTTCGCATGGTTTATCAGGATGTCAGCTTTCAAGTCTACGTTCTTATCACCATATCGACAAGATTCATCATCTCGTTCAGCACTTTTGTTATAATTCAACGCTTCTGGGTCAGTACATCCTTCCTTAACGCAGGCTAAATTTGTGAGTGCAAGCAGCACCACAACGATGAAAAGAGGAATTCGATTCTTCAACATATACTGCAAAGTAATAGCAAACAACCGTTGGATTTACACACAAAAAAAGCCCGAACTTTCGCTCGGGCTCCCTTTATTATGAACGTTGGATTACTTCTTTGTCAAAGTCCAAGTAACAGTAGTTTCAGATGTGTAAGCAGCATCATCATCTTCTGAATCAGTGTAAACAGTCTTATCACTTCCTTCCACAGTCATTTCGCCTCCTTTAAGCTCAGTAACATTCCAAACTGGGCTTTCAGTTGATGAACCTGAATATGTTTCAGTTCCAGCAGCAGATTTATCAACCTTGTCGTAGCTGTATTCTCCTGTGTTTGGGTTGTAAGTACCTTGGATATAAGTCTCATCGCGATCCAAAACGTCATCCGTGCTAGAATCATTGTAAGTGTAGGCATCGCTATAAGTTACTGATGTACTCATAACGTGAAAAACAACTTGTGAATTCTTTTCGATGTCATCGCCAGCATCACCAGAGATGGTGAATAAACCTGTCTCTGTAGTTGTTGAAGTTCTGTCAACAGTACGCTCGAAGTATCCTTTGTAAACATACTCGTCAAGATTGCTGTCATACTCATAGTAAGAGCTGTAGTTGTCGACATAAGTTTCGTTAGCAACACGAGTCATAGTGTACTCTCCAGTCTTCTTATCAAACGTATAAGACATGGTTACATCTGAAGACTCAGTGTCTGTGTCAGTGCCTCCATTGTATTTGGTGGTTGTAGTAGTAGTCATAACGCTTCCATTAAAATTAGAGGAAGACGTACTAGTATAGTCGTCATCTTCATAGGAAGAGTTAACGGTTCCGGAAGTTACATCCCATTCACCGTCAATTTTACCTGTGGTGACAGTCTTGTTACAGCTAGTTAGGAATAATCCTGTAACCGCTGTTAAGGCAATAGCAAATAGTGTTTTTTTCATAGTTTCTTGTATTTAAGCCAAAGGTATGGCATAACATGGTCGCACAACCATACGGTAAATGACATATATCAACTAAGGGATTGATCGTAGAAAAGGATAAATAGAATCGGCTATTTGATTTTATTGCCTTTGGCAATGCGCATTTCTCGTTCTTCTTTGAATTTACGTTTCAACTTGAACTGCAGCGTGCATTCGTCTGCTCCGGCATGTGTGTAATAGATGCCATCTCCATATTGCACTTTACCTCGTTTGTTTTCCCATTCAATGGCTTGGAGATAGTACACGTCAAATTGTGACTTTTTGCCAAATACCAAATATTTTGAAGGGTCGGCTTCAAAACTTACAGCATAGCGGGCTCCATCTAGCTCCTTAATAATTCGGCCTTTTGTGTTGGCCTTAATAACAACCTGATCGATTTGTTTGCCATAGTTGACATTCAAATTACCGCGTGAAGTCGATTTATCACTTGTCGAATTTTCATAACGCGTTAAAACAATGTCATGGCTATTGTAGAACTGAATGTTATTCAGGTGTTCGAAAGTCAGTTTGTAGTTTTCGATGTTGCTCTGATTCAACACGTTTCTGTTTGAACAAGAAGAAACAGTTAATCCAAGCACCAAAAGGATCATCAAATTTTTCATAGCCAATAAGCGTTTCATTAATCTTAGCATATTAAGTGTAAAGCAAGTTGCAACCGCGAATGTCGCTGTTATCCAGTCTTCCCTCGACCGTAAAATGCCCAGAATCGTTAATAATACCTATATCACGGGTTTGAATGAATGAGCAGCTATGAACATTGGCTAAATCAATAAAGGCCAACAGGCCGCGTCTTCCTGCAGGTAATCGATGGAATGGATCGCTTATGTCAACACAAAATGCCCGCATCCAGCGGGGTGGGACAAAAGCTTCCTGATTAATAGAATAGGCTTGAGATAGTAGCTCAGTCATGCCATATTCAGAGTGAATATCAGATTGTTTAAATCCAGCTTTTAGCGCTCGATGTAGTTCCGTTCGGGTTAATTCAACCTTTCTGCCCTTCATTCCACCGGTTTCCATGACGACTAAATTTGGGAATTCGAATTCAAACAATTCTGCAAAATCTAACAATGCGTAGCTCACGCCAATCAAAAGTGTTTTTTGGTTGTAGTTGCGGAGGGCGTTCAATCGGTTATGTAAGTCGTCCGGACTCTCAATAAAACTAGACGATCGATTTTTTGACCGCGAGATGAAATCATTGGCCATATATACCAACGAAGAGTCGCCATTTTCGACATATGAGGGCAAATACGCTAGGAGAACCCATTCTTCAAGGCTGCCATAAAGCGATTCAAAGTGGCTCGCGCTCAGGGTTGAATACAAATCCAAATCATGGACAAAATGATTGGATCGTTGGCCCAAAGTAGTGCCGCTACTTTTGAAAACAGCCGATTCATAATCGAAACGGTTGAAACGATAATGCTTGAAAAGTTCAATTGGGACAAAGGGAAAATCATCGCCTTCTTGCCAATTGATTCTAGATAAAAACTCTGAAAAAGGCGATACTTGATCACGCTGTAGCGCAAATATTTTCCGCGCTAATTCGTTAAACGCTTCATCAGAAGAGATTTGAATTAGTTGATCAGCAATCTGTAATTTCGAAAAGTTCAAATGAATGGTATGCTAAAAGTCGGCTCAAAATTACTTGCCCTAATCACAATACTCGCCCTTTCTCAATGCAGAATTGATAAATGCGAGGAAGAGGCTCCTTCCATAGAGTTTTATAAGTACGCCTATTTTGCGGCAGACCCAGGAGATCCATTCGCGGCCGATTCCCTCGTGCTTTACACCCAGTTCGTGGACTGTCAAGGAGATGTTGGACTTAATGGATCGACTGACACGACAAAGAATTTACGCACTTACCTTTATGAGTTTATTGATGGCGAATGGAAGCGGTTTGAACATGCAAACCCGAGAGATACGGTGCTCTTTTTCTCTCAAGTTCCAAAATCAAACAAGCTTGTGGAAGACCAAAAAGCGGAGGGCATAATTGAGCAATCATTAGGAAGTATTCGCCAGAATAGCGACACCATCCGTTTTGAAGTTCAATTAATAGACCGCGCAGGAAACAGAAGCAATAAGATTACAACGCCAGAGTTTGTGTTTCCGAATTAGATTTTGCCGCTCATTGCTTCGCTCACATTGATAACGTGATCACCTATTTTTTCAAGCGAAGAGAATAGATCGTTATAGATCATACCACTCTGATAGTTGTATTCACCTTTTTCGATGCTTTGTAGATGCTTCACTCGCATGGCATCGCGCTTTTTATTGATGTCTTCTTCAAGGCCATAAGCAGCATCTAACTGAACTTGTTTGTAATTCGCGCCTATATTCTTATCCATCATTTTGTTTGCTTCATCAACGAGGTCAAACAATTCTAAAAGCTCTTTTCGCTGTTCAGATGCGAACCAAATCTTGCTTTCAATTTTCCGTTCAAGGTTAATTGACATTTGGTAGCATATGTCACCAACTCGTTCCAAATCGTTACAAATACTGAGCATGACCCTGACCATCTGCGAAGATTCGTTCGATAATTTGCCTTGGGAAACTTTGGTTAAGTATTCCGTGACTTCAATCTCTATTCGGTCAGATATCTCTTCATACTTCTTAATTCGTTTCAGCATTTTCTTTGCTTTTTTCGGGTCTTTTTCGAGTAGAAGCTCCCTCACCATTTTTACGTGACGACCACATAATTCACCAAATTTTTGCACTTCCTTTTTAGCTTCAAGAATGGACAACTCCGCTGTTCCCATGACTCCTGTACCAATGTATTCAAGGTGAAATATTTCATCCATATCGCCTTTTGAAGGAACGGTTTTAATCGCAACTTTTACCAGTATCGGTACAAACCAGATTAACAGCAAAACATTGGTGAGGTTGAAGAACGTATGAAAATAGGATAGTGCGAAAGGAATAGATTCACTATCTGTGTACGGATCGTTTGTGCCCATTACATCCATTGAAAACCATTGAATGCCCTGCAGAACAAATGGAAGCAGGAGAACCATCCAAGATACTCCTATTATGTTGAACATAGAGTGGATTCTGGCCGAACGTTTCGCATGCACGTTTCCAACAATTGAAGCCAGTTCAGCAGTTATAGTTGTTCCAATATTTTCACCTAAGACCATGGCCGCTGCTAATGGAAATGGAATCCAGCCGTTGTTGCACATAACGAAGGTTAACGTCATTGCAGCACTGGATGACTGCACGATTATGGTCACTAATGTTCCAATTCCTACGAACAAGAGATTGGTCATTAGACCACTGTCGAAACCAGATAGAAAGGATAAGACTTCTGGGTTTTCTTTAAGGTTTGGTACCGCATTCTTAAGCGCATCAAGTCCTAAAAATAATATGGCAAATCCAATAATAAACTCACCCCAGCTTTTAACCTTTGATCCACCTAGAAGTAGCATTGGAAGACCAATGGCAATAAGCGGTAAGGAGATGGCGACAATTTTAAATTTGAATCCGAAATAGGAAACAATCCATGCTGTAATGGTCGTGCCAATGTTGGCTCCCATCATTACTCCAGCAGACTCCATAAGGGATAAAAGACCGGCATTCACAAAACTCACAGTCATTACTGTAGTTGCCGATGATGACTGAACTAAACTGGTTATAAGGAAGCCTGTAAGGACGCCAAAGAATCGATTTTTTGTCATTGCTCCAAGGATCTCTCGAAGTCGCTGACCAGCGGCTTTTTGAATCCCTTCGCTCATGATTTTCATACCATAAATGAAGAAGCCAAGGGCTCCTAAAAGGACCAATACATCAAATAAGGAGTAATTCACGTTGGGTAGTATTAATGATCTAGAATGATAATTCAGTTTGAAAGCGAACCATAAGTCCTTCGTTTGCAAAAGTGGTACTTAAGGCTCTATCATATGTTAAGTCTGTCTGAACTTTTAGGTTATGTCCCTTAAAGTATCTTGATAATCCTAAGGTGTATTGTTCTGAATTTGACAATGAGGATGCGTGACCGGCCATTTTGGCTATGCGGGTGTAGCGAGCAGCAATTTCTGCGTTTGATTTAAATAAATAGCCCGCTTGGCCAGAATAAGCAAAGCCTTGGCCGAATGATCGACCAAAGGCGTCAACCAATTTAGGATCAGAGGCTTCGCGATGTGCAGCCTCTATCAGTATGGAGAAGCCGCTGTATTTGAAAATCATATCAGCCATGAAAGTGGTTAAATTAGACTGAAGATAATCACCCGCTGAATCGATCAAAAAGTTACCAAGTTGACCACCTTGTCGCGAAGCGCCTTCATTATAGTCGGCTGTGAATCCAAAAGCAATTTTTGGTGTTTCTTCTCTAGCTAAATCGGATGAAAAATAGTCTCCACCTTTCGTAAAGCTACCCAAAGGCAGAACCTCAATTCGTCCGGTATAATCAAATCCGCCAATATTAGTTGCCGTAATGTTTCTCCCCTCTCCCGTTGATATCGACAAGATTGGTCGCACCACAACGTTTCCAACCGAAAATTCATTGTGAATTTGGAAGCCGAAATCCCGATCAATATTAAATCGACTATTTACTTGACTTCGATCAACAAACTGGAGCTTTTGGGATGATATTACTCGCTCGCGATTGCCTGGCAGTTTGGTTTGGCCAAACCAAATAGATGTACCCTTAGCAACCTGATATTTTAAAACGGCATCATAAATAATTCGAGGAGCCCCGAAAACCAGCGCGGCTTCTTGTGAGTTGCTTATATCGCGGTTGCTTAAACCTAATTCTATCTTGTAAGTCAATTTTGGAGTTAAGGCATACCCGTCAAATTTCAATCGTGCCCTGCGCGTCATGGCGTTTACATCTGTCTTGCCACTCGCTAACGAGTGGTCTATGACAACGAGGTTTTGAATCCTCGCAGACATTCGAACTGAACCAGAACTATCGGCTGTTGTAAAATTCAAACCTTTTCCCCACGAATCGTAGGTAAGCGATTGTGTGATTCCAAATGTGGTCACTAGAATAAAGGCTATCAAAAGACTTAGAGCGCGTATTTTCATGGCGCAAAAGTTTGGAATTCATCCAAGCTGATAGCATTGAATTAATGTAGCTAACCCACATTTAATAATTTGTTCACAATTAGAAAAGACAGGTGAATGGGCTAAATGCAGTGACAGCATAATTTGTGACGCTTTTAAGCGTGAAAAACGCATTGTCAAAGTTTTTACGGCATGTTACCTAAATGTTAAGGCATAAAAAAAGGCGTGCTTCAAGCACGCCTTAGGCATTTAGTTGGTATCGGGGTGGCCTATAAGCCCTTTGTCCATCCAATGGTCCAATCTGTTCCGGCACCTGTTCCGGCACCGTTTATGGCGTCACTAACTGCATTTGCCGCGTTGGTTGAGTCCGAAGCGTTGTTCGCTCCTTTTATTGCGAATTCAAGACCAGTTGAATTACTTATGGAAACATTGCTCAACAGAAGCTCTCCAGAAGCTGCGTTGCTCACTGTAATGCCATGCTCGACTTCAATGCCATCTTGGAAGTTTGTGATGACAACATTGTTGATCTTTCCTTTTGTTCCTTCCCGCAATTTCATTCCGTCAGATTCCGATCCAACATACGCTGTCAAAGTGATGTTTGAAAGTGTCGGGTTAGAAAAAGGACTGGCGCCATTGTTATCTCCGTTGTTATCGGCTTCAATTCCTCGATCACCGACTCCATTTGCTTGTTCGGCAATCCAATAGGATCCAGATCCGACCCAGCCGTAAGTCCAATCAAAGCAATCGTCTCCGCTTCCGGTTGAAACCAAATAGGTTGCATTCACGGTTCCTCCAAAGAATTCGAAACCGTCATCATTTCCAAAATAGGCTTGTAAATACGCTACCGTTGTTGATGATCCAACACCATTAAATGTGAATCCATTGTGCTCTTTTTCATCATTAATCGCATTTCCTGTGTATTCCACTCGCACGTATTTAAGCGTACCAGAATTGTCACTTGGCTCTGTGCCACCGTACAATACATCTCCAACTTCCGCAGTAGCGGTTGATCCATTGTTTATTGGGGCTTTGCCACATAATATGATTCCACCCCAATCCCCAGCCGCTGGGCTTGATGCGCCTGAAGTAAAGACAATTGGATTATCGGCCGTTCCTTGGGCATCGATTTGAGCCCCTTGTTCAATTAACAAATACGCGACCGATTCGTTAGGGTCCGATTTGATTATCGTTCCTGCTGGAATTGTTAAGATGGCTCCGCTTTTCACATGAACTCCACCCGCTAAAGTGTATTCATATTGGGCGTCTAAAATTCGATCTTCCGTAATATCTCCCGATAAGATCGTATTGACGGCTTCGTATTCACACGAACCATCATCGTTTTTGGCTTTCTCGTCATAATTAGTTGCCAATGGGTCTGTACAACCATCGTTGTTACAAGACGAAATACTAAAGGAAAACAACATTGTAAATGCTGCTATACCCAATCTTGATTTTTGTAAATGTTTCATTTTCATTTTTAATAGTTCTATTCTGTTTTTTTCTAAGGCAAAGCACGGGCTCCATTATTAACCTAATTATCGCTTTAGCTTATGCCTTGTTTAATTCTTTGTTAATCCCATGTTAGGCGGTTTAAGGAGCTGAGCTCTAGATTTCTGACTTGAAGAAGCGATAGTTTAAACTTGCTCCGAAGGTGGTGCCCAATCGGTATTCGTTAAACACATAGGCCTCGCCAGCATTGATCTGCTCTTGAACGATCTTAGGATTTAGTATGTTTTTAATGGAAAAATTAAGATCAATTCGGTCACCGATTTGGTTCTTCATGACCAAGTCTAGTGTGCTAACTGGTTTTTCATGGACATCGCCTCTGCCATAAGTCCCTGCAATGAACACTCTAGGCCCAAATACATTGTATACAAGTGACCATCTTGATTTGATTTGATCAAGGGAGAATTCATATCCTATATCGGATGAAACAAGATAAGGGCTAGCTCCCTGCATTTGACGCTTGGAGTTGGTTGCTAGTATTGTTCCTTTAGTTGTGTTGATTGGGCTTTCCGAACCTACATACAGTTGAGTGTAGTTATAAGCTAAATTCAATCCGAGGCTAACGCGATCTATTATGCGAGACTGCTCAATACTTGGAGTTCCGATAAACCGACCAAGGGTGGTCTTGATTTCGGTTTCAACACCCGCAACGATGGCTCTACCTAAATTGAAATAGGTAAACAAGCTTGTTGACGATGGAACTTCGTATCGTTCAATGGGTTTGTCAATGTATTTTCCAAATGCGCTTACAGCAAATACTTCGCTTGCTGATGGGAAAATCTCATATTTCAAGTCCGCGTTGTATGAATACGCATTTACCAAATCGATATTCCCCTCATACAATCTGCGCGATTGATCTTGATATTGGAAAGGTGCGAGTTCTCGGAAATTTGGTCTAGATACGGTTTGTGATAAGGCAAATCGCAAATTACTTAACTCGTTTAGCTCATATTTTAAGGAAAAAGAAGGCAGAATATTTAGGGTGTCATATTGCTTTACTTGATACGGATCGCTCAATAAATTTCGCAGTTGCTTGTATTGAATGACTTGGTTCGTCTTTTCTATCCTCGCGCCACCGATCATCGTTAATCGACTCCCGAACGTGTAGTCAAGCATGATGTATGAGGCCAAAATGTTTTGTTGTACAAAATGGGTGCGAGAACCATCTCGAGCTTCTTCGTAGCTGTATAATCCAGCTGAATAAGCATCGTCTCCGAGAAATGCATCTGGGTTTAGTTGGTCTACAATAATGTGATTGTTTTGAAGCGAATCTGCGTATTGACGCATCGACATATTGAATTGTCGCCATTCAAATGTTCTCGTTTTCATTCTTGGTTGAAATCCTGCGGATATTGCACCTAAGGCCTTACCTGACTCCTGGTCTTGCTTAAACTTCCAACGAACGTCAACTCGGCCGTTCAACTCCTCTTCAGAAAGTGAACTGAAGAATCGGTGATTGTCAGATGCATTTAAGGCCTCTAATCGATAATCGGATTTTGATGCGTCAGATGCTTCAAACAACAGTTGTGTCCGATCTGGTTCGTCATTTTTAGCCAGATTATACGAACCGCCCCAAGAAATCAGAAATCGTTCGTTTTTTGTTTCGTGTTTTCCCAACACTTGAGCGGTATAAAGTGAGTTTATGCGCAAAGTATTCCGCGTTGAATATGTGTAGGTGTTACGATCTCTGTCTAAAATTTGAGAATCATAGTTCGAGACTTGGTCGTTAGTGCTATTCGTATAAAGCCCATTGACCTGAATACTATTCCTTCGGTTTATTTCATAGTGCACATTGGCTAGCCCAGTAGTTTGTGTGTTGTAGTCAAAGGTCTGCGTGGCGAAATAGTTTTTGTCCACACCTGATGAATCTGTGTTTCGAGAATAGCCTTCTCGATATTGATAACCGCTACTTTGTTCTGCGGAAACTAAAAAACCCAGCTTCCCATCTTTTCCAACTTCTGTAGCGTCTCCGCCCAAAACAGAATAACCGTAATTAGGGGCGGCTTTCGTTAAAATGGGGTTAAAGCTCCGTTGGAACACGGGAGTAGCGTCATCGGCTGGAGAACTGTAATACGAGCGCTCATATCCAGAAGAAATGGATGAAGGCAAGTTTCGAGATTCTGATTGGTTGCCGAGTATGGAGTAGCTGCTTCCTTGAGCGCGTTCGAAATCCTTGAACGTTGTGATGCTATTCATGGATACGTTAAATCCTACCTGGGCGAATGGATCTTCGTAATAATCTTTGGTATAGATGTCGATGTTAGCTCCTGCGAAATCAGACTGAAGGTCTGGTGTGAAAGTTTTATTGACATCAATGCTTTTCACCACACTCGTTGGGAATATGCTAAGTTGAATGACCTTTTTATCTGGGTTGGACGAGGGAATAGGTAATCCATTTAGGGTGGCATTGTTATAGCGATCACCCAGACCGCGAACAAAAATGTCGCTACTGGCTGTTGAACGCGTGATTCCACTGACCTTGGTTAGCCCCTGTTCAACATCGCTCGCACCTTTGTTTGAAAGCTCACTGGCACCGATGGATTGCGTAATGGTTGAAGCATTTTTTTGTTCCATTAGCAAAAGCGTCTCGCTTTCACGATCCATCTTCGCTTCGATCTGAACCATTTCTAAGATTTGAGCATCTGGACTCACCTCAATAGCAGTTTCAATTGTCGATCCTGCCGTCACAATGATTTCAATCGTGTCGGCAACATATCCCAAGCTACTTACGATAAGCTGATAGGTTCCCGGGCTCGCAGAAAACTCAAAATGACCGTCAAAATCGGTTGAACCACCTATGCTCGTTCCCGCCAAAAAAACATTGGCAAAAGGAACTGGAACGGATTGCCCTTCCAAGCTTTCCTGCACTGTACCTTTGACCACGCCATTCGAATCGTCAGGTGTTGCATTGGCTATAAGAATGATTGATAGCGCTAAAACGGTAGTAAAGAAGTTTCTCATCACTGAATTATTTGTTCTTATTTGATGAGACAAAATTCCAGTGTATATATAAGGCCACTTTTAACTGGCGGTTATACTATTGTTAACCGCACTTCACATAATCTTAACATTGGGGGAAATTATTTAAAGCTTTGATAAAAACATCGTAACCTTTGCTTTATGGCAGCCAATTTAACTTCGAGCACAGATTCAGAAAATCAAGAATTAATGCTCTCCAGAAAGAAAATTCTCGTTGTAGATGACGAAAAAGATATCCTAGAATTTTTAAGCTATAACCTTAAACGAGAGGGCGCTAAGGTATATACAGCAAGTAATGGGCGAGAAGCCATCGAAATTGCGCGAAAGAAAAAACCAGACCTGATATTGCTCGATGTTATGATGCCCGAAATGGACGGCATGGAAACCTGTTTGCAACTCAGAGAAGGGATTGAAACAAAAGACATACTCATCGCTTTCCTAACCGCACGCAGCGAGGATTATTCGCAAATTGCCGGATTTGATGCAGGTGCAGATGATTACATTACAAAACCAATAAAACCACGGGTGCTACTCAGTAGGATTAAGGCTTTATTGCGCAGAAAAGAAATGGCCATTGATTCGCCTGTTGCTGTTGAGTTAAAATCGCTAACCATCGATCGTGATCGATACGTTGTTATCAAAGAAGAAAAAGAGCTGAACTTACCTAAAAAGGAGTTTGAGCTATTGGCGCTCTTGATTTCCGTTCCAGGTAAAGTCTTTACCAGAGACCACATTTTATCTTCGGTTTGGGGTGATGATGTGATTGTAGGTGATCGCACCATTGATGTGCATATCCGGAAACTTCGCGAAAAAATCGGTAGTTCCCACATTACGACCATAAAAGGGGTTGGGTATAAATTTGAGGAGTAAATTGACGCTCACATGAAGATAGAGAACTCCTCACAGGCAGCCGCTATCATCGGTTTGATCAATACCGCTGTTGCAGCCATCTTGCTTGGGGTCTTATATGTTGCTTATGGATCTATTTTTCCCGCTTGGTGTTTAGCAATCGTCCCAGCCGGGGTTTTTCTATGTTCCTATCTGATCGCATGGCTGATTATAGATAAAATCATTGTTGCCAAAATCAATGTCATATATCGCATCATTCAAGGGTCTGATAAATCGAAAACCTCTACTCCGAAAGCCACACCTGCAATTTCTCAGGTAAAGGATGAAGTGCTAGCCTGGTCGAGTGTAAAGCACGAAGAGATTTTGTCGCTGCGTCAAGAAGCGCGCTTTAGACGAGAGTTTATTGGGAATCTAGCCCATGAACTTCGCACACCAATTTTCAATATGCAGGGATATTTGGATACGCTAATTGAGGGTGGATTGGAAGATCCAAAAATCAATTACGACTATCTGAACCGAGCGGATAAAAACCTTGAACGACTGACCGCTTTGGTCAAGGATATGGATGAGATTGCCAACATTGAGGCGGGTCGTGAGTCGATGAAAGTCGAGCGTATTAATATCTTGGATTTGGTCGAGGGCGTTTTTTCTCTCATGGAAATTAGAGCAAAGGAAAAGAAGATTAATTTGAGGTTTGATAAGGAATACGACAGACCAATTTGGGTGAAAGCAGACCGCGAAAAACTGATTCGTGTTTTTTCGAATTTGATATTGAATGCGATTTACTATGGCCACAAGAAGGGCTATTGTGAAATTCAGTTTACAGAAATGTCGGGGAAGATGCTTGTAGAGGTAAAGGACAACGGAATCGGAATTGCAGAAATCGATCTGCCTAGACTGTTCGAACGATTTTACCGTGTAGATAAAAGTCGTTCGCGCAATGAGGGTGGAACGGGCCTTGGTTTAGCCATTGTAAAACACATTATTGAGTCGCATGGGCAAACCATTAATGTGCACAGC
>Ga0115566_10002758_pt1 | contig 14386 bp, 14 predicted proteins | sample COGITO_mtgs_1204_3_FD_87173 | JGI IMG/M metagenome (GOLD analysis project Ga0115566, IMG submission 87173) | Pelagic marine microbial communities from North Sea - COGITO_mtgs_120405 | ecosystem: Environmental > Aquatic > Marine > Epipelagic | place: Germany:Helgoland, sampling site Kabeltonne...
CGCCTGACCACCGACCTTGGAGGTGTTACAGAGTCTTCCTTGCTTGACGAAGGGGGGTTTCCGGTGCTTCCTTGGCTAGCTTTCACCTTGCACTTTGATTGATGACGAAGACGCACGTTAATGCCGGTAGGGTGAGCGTCCTGCTAATTCTAGGGGTGCTCATATCCATTCTGTTCGTCTCCTGCGAAAGCGAGGTATCGCTCACAACAGATCGAGTAAAGGTATCCGAGGTTGCACTAGAAGAACTCCCCGGCGGAGCTAGAATTCTGACAGGCTATCTAGAAAACTTGTCAGATGAAGAGATTTTGATTGCTCAAATCCAATTCTCTCTCTTTGATGCAGATAATCGAGGAGTGGATTCCATGGGGATCGTCGTTCGTAGTGTGCCGGCTGGCGGTCGGGTATTCTTCAGGGAAGCGGTTCAAAGCGATTTTGATATTAGGGGAGTTAGACCTAAATCGGTTCTCTTGCCTTGAAAACAGAAAGTTTGCCCATCTGAACGTGCTCTGAAATAGTTGTCGGATCGCAATTAGGCAGAAAATTGTCGTTCATAGTTAGGACGGAGCCCTTTCCTTGTCCAGTTTCGGACAAAAGACTCGAAAACGAACTGATCGTCCCCATTTCATGCCTGAAACACGCCAAGCATATCCATCCATGCCACTGACGGCTACCGAAGCCATGGGTCAACAGGAAATGGTTACACGCCATCGTGTTAAACGGGAGCAGCTGATACCGGCCGAAACCCGGATGGAGGACTCGTTCCGTATTCCAGTCGTTGCGACACTCGTTTTCGTCATCACGATGATTGCCATTTTCTATTTGGGACGTATCGTCGACGGATACTATCAGCCCGTTGTGATGGATGGTCAAATCGAATTGCAAGGACGGCGTTAATCAGCGATTGCAAAAGGACTCTTGAAAACCGGCTGATTTCTACTACATTTCGGGATCGCTCACCATAGCAAAGAGATCCCATGCTGTCCCGTCGCCATTTTCTCCGCCGTGCTTCTGCTCCAGTTGCCGCATCCTTCGTAGCTCCGTTCTTCAATCCGTCATCTATTTCGGATTATCTCGAGCATATCGCGTCCGATACGAGGGCGCCCGAAATCGTTGCACGAGACGAGACCTTCTGGCACGAGATTCAGCAGGCATTTACCGTTGATCGTTCCTTGGTGAACCTCAACAATGGTGGCGTCAGTCCGGCTCCGGCCATCGTCCAGCAGGCTATGAAAGCCCACCTGGACTACATGAACCAAGCGCCGGTTTATACCATGTGGCAGGTGCTCCAGCCACAGGCAGAAGGAGTCCGTCAGCGTTTAGCGCGCGAATTCGGTGCATCGGCCGAAGAAATTGCCATTACTAGAAATGCGAGCGAGGGTTTGCAGATTTGTCAGAACGGGTTCGATTTCGAACCGGGAGACGAGGTGCTAACGACAACGCAGGACTATGGTCGTATGATCAACACGTTCAAGCAGCGTGAGCGTCGTGACGGCATTGTACTCAAACAATTCCCCCTTCCGATTCCAGCTGAGGATCCAGATGAAATCGTACGGTTGTTCGAACAGAACATCACTCCGAAGACCAAAGCGATCCTCATGTGCCACATCGTCAATATCACGGGCCAGATTCTGCCAGTGAAAGGGGTGGTGCAGATGGCGCGCAAGAAAGGCATTCCCGTAATTGTAGATGGGGCTCACTCGTTTGCCCATTTCCAATTCAAGCACGAGGATCTGGACTGCGATTACTTTGCTACAAGCCTCCATAAATGGCTCCTTGCTCCGATTGGCACCGGTATGTTGTACGTGCGCAAGGAAAAGATCAAAGATCTGTGGCCGATGCAAGCTAGTTCGGAAACACAAGACGATAACATCCGCAAGTTCGAGGAAATCGGTACCCACCCAGAGGCGAATCAAATCGCAATTTCGGAAGCGCTGACCTTCCATCAGGGAATTGGAGCGGCTCGCAAGGAAGCTCGCCTTCGCTACTTGAGGGATTACTGGGCAGATCGTCTGCTGCAGCATGACCGGATTTACCTGAACACCAGCCAGAAGCCGGAGTTTTCCTGCTGTATTGGAAACGTTGGAATCCGCGGTATCGACACGTCCGCTGTGGGTAAATTCATGTGGGATGAGCATCGCATCATCATCACACCGATCAAACATCCTGAATTTGAAGGAGCTCGCGTAACGGCGAACGTCTATACGACAATGGAGGAGTTGGAACGCTTCTGCGATGCGATGGAGTACCTGGCCAATAATGGACTGCCGTCGAAATACATCTCTGAGGGATGATCGAACGTATTGCTGTTGTTGGAGGAGGCTTGGTAGGACTTGCAACCGCTCGTGCTCTAATTCTGCGGTATCCTCATTTACAACTTACGATCCTAGAGAAGGAAGACACCGTGGCCGCACATCAATCCGGTCGCAACTCAGGCGTTATTCATTCCGGCATCTACTATACGCCGGGCTCACTAAAGGCCACCCTTTGCCGCGAAGGGAGAGCTAGTCTTGTTTCTTTCTGCGAAGAGCAAAACGTAGCCTATGACACGTGTGGAAAGGTCATTGTCGCAACGTCTGAGGATGAGGTTGAACGACTCCACGGCATTTATTCTCGGGGTCAAGAGAATGAAATTCGTTGCGAAATAGTCGATCCGTCTGGGCTTCGGGAGCTAGAACCTGCTGCGCAAGGAGTCGCGGCCATCCACGTGCCCGATGCGGGTATCGTCGATTATCCAGGTGTTGCGCAGAAGCTGGGAGAATTGATTACAGAAGCTGGCGGGCGCATCGAAAAAGGATTTGATGTTCAAGGTTTCGAGCGCACATCGCAAGGCGTCCAAGTGTGCAGTTCGAATAACGTGGTAGCGGCAGACTTGGTTATCAATTGCGCAGGGCTGTACTCAGATCGGATTGCTCGGATGGCAGGCGCAGACCCCGGGATGATGATCGTGCCATTCCGTGGTGTGTACTACGAACTCCGTCCGGCGGCACGTGCACTGTGCCGTAACCTGATTTATCCCGTGCCTGACCCAGCCTATCCATTTCTTGGCGTCCATTTCACGCGTATGATCGATGGCAGCGTAGAGGTTGGGCCCAACGCAGTATTGGCTATGGCCCGGGAAGGGTATTCGCTTTCAACGTGGAACGCTGGTGACTTGATCGAGGCCGTGCGATATAAGGGTTTCCGACATTTGGCCGCGAATCACTGGCGAAAGGGGCTTTTGGAGATGCATCGCACGGTATCTCGGTCTGCCTACCTCAAAGCGTTGACCACGTTGGTGCCGTCAGTATCGGTCGATGACCTCGTCCCATGCCGGTCAGGCATTCGCGCCCAAGCTGTGCGGCCCGATGGGTCGATGGTAGATGACTTCGTCATCGCCGATCAGGATGACATGGTCCACGTGTGTAATGCCCCGTCTCCAGCTGCCACAGCGTGCCTTGCGATCGGGGAGCACATAATGGATCATGCGGCCCAACGATTCTAGCCCCCTTTTGTGAACGGTATCAGCACGGGTGTATCGCGTTTGTACGTTTCGTAGTCGCTCTGTCCGCCCCAACGCGCATCAGCGCGCTCTTCTAGCAATGGAATGCCACTGATTCGGGTGAGCAGGATGTACACAAAGACTGGGGAGATCAAAGTGATAAGCTGCCAGCCCATTAGGAGCGGAAAGGCGATTACGCTGAGGCCTGCCCATAACATGATCTCTCCCAAATAGTTGGGGTGACGGGAGATAGCCCAAAGTCCCGTTTGGATAAATCGGCCTTGGTTTGCAGGATTATCGCGGAAGGTTCTCTTCTGCTGATCAGCTACGACCTCTACGAGGAAGCCGCCAACCCACAATGCAAGGCCTACTAGCGCCCAGATATCAAGGCCTGCTGCAGGTGAACCATCGGCGAGGGCTAGAACTGGCGCAAGACACAACACAGCCCAGAGTGCTTGCATGGCCCACACGTTTAAGAATCTGATGGGGTGCTTTTTGAAGTCGTCGAATCGGCCATCCTGCCCAGCCTTCCGGATCCTAGTTATGAGAAAGTACCCCATTCTTAGTGACCAGAGCCCAACACATGAGAGCATCACGAGAACACGAGCTCCAAGGTCAGGCGTCATTATGCCGATAATCAGAATAGAACTGATAAAGGTGATACTACCGACCGCGTCATAGAAGCGCTCACTGCGATTTAACCAAGCAGGTACCCATGCCACGATATTAACCGCGAAGGCCCATCCCGTTATCAGGATGGGTATTGAATCCCATAGGGGGCGGATCTGCGACCCGCCCCCGAAGGCTATAATCACTGCTACGACAAATAGGGCCGGTGTGGTCAACCAGACGCCCCATGCCGCACCTCTTGATGTAGTAGTTGAGTCAGACATTATCTGTCTTAGTCGTCGCTTTCACCTTTGTTGTCCATACTCATCGGACCGGCGCCAGCCCATGCAATAAAGAGCGCAGCACCCGTCAAGCCTAGATCCTTCATGAACATTCCAAAAGCCGTCTGATCACCGGAGCTCAACATGGGAGCCCACACCATGAACGTGGTGCTGGCGAGGAAAACCGCTAGGAAAAGCGCAGCCTGTTTGGTTTTGTACCCAACAGCGATAGCTCCACCAGCAACGATCAGGAGTAAACCGGTCAAATACACGAAGAGAGTTGGAGCAGGTAGGAATGAAGGCACCATACCGCTCATCGCGGAGGCATCTCCTAGGTGTCCGAAACCGAACACCAACATAGGAACGACAAACAGAACACGGCCAATGATGGGGAGAAATTTCATGGTAGGTAGATTGGTGAAGAGGGTGATAATGATCGAAGACGTGCATCGATCGTTGCGACAAAAACCGTCGAATGACTGACATGCAGACATCCTTCTTCATGTCGCTTCGATCTGTGTTGAATAGAGGATGACTGAGTTACAAAATATCCGCTCGATGAGCGGTATCTCCTATTGTACAATCCGATGCAGCACTCTTTATTGCTACATCTGGATTCAAAATGCCCATACCATGAAAATGCCAAGACCGCGCTTATTTAAGCCCACTTCACGCCAGCAATCTGTTTCTATGAAAAAGCCAGGTTCGGCGCCTGGCACGATGGTATATACTGGCCGGGAACGTGACCACGATATCCGGCTTACGTTGATCGACTACAAAGAGAATCACTTTGAGGAAGTTGTTGATGTAGACGACATATGGCAGATGCGCCTCCCCTCACCAGACTCTGTTTCTTGGCTTGACGTCTCTGGAATACATGAGGTTGAAGTCATTAAGGAGATCGGGCATCACTTAAACATCCATCCACTGATAATGGAGGATATTGCGAGCCCGAATCAGCGCCCGAAAATGGAGATGTTTGACGACCAGATGTACATCGTGGCCCGGATGCTGCACGTCGGTGATGATGGAGCAATACAGGAAGAGCAGATATCGATCATTCTGGGCAAATCGTATATCATTTCATTCCAGGAGCTGCCCGGCGATGTGTTTGATCCAGTCCGTGAGCGGCTGAGGGTAGGAAAAGGCATCATTCGAAAAATGGGCGCCGATTACCTAGCCTATGCACTTCTCGACCTTATTGTAGACTTTTATTTTGTTTTACTAGAGCGATTGGGTACCGAGGTCGAAGACCTTGAGTTGGAGGTTATGGATGATCCTAGTAAGCAGACGATTAGATCCATCCGCACGGCAAAGCAAACGATCATCGGATATCGAAAAGATATTTGGCCTGTCAGGGAGTTAGTATCCGCTATGATTCGAGATGAATCTGGTTTGGTGCGAAAAAAGACGACTACGTATTTGCGAGACGTTTACGACCATGTGGTTCAGATAATTGACCTTATGGAGACATACAGGGACCAGTTGTCGGGTCTGACGGATCTCTATCTCTCCTCACTCAGCCAGCGCATGAACGAAGTAATGCAGGTACTCACCATCATTGGGAGTATTTTCATTCCGCTGACGTTCATTGCAGGTGTTTATGGTATGAACTTCGCCGTTATGCCCGAACTATCATGGGAATACGGCTATGCTGCCGTCTGGGGCATAATGATCATAACGGGTATTAGTCTGACGCTATTTTTCAAACGAAGGAACTGGTTGTAGCATGAATATGCCATTTGCGGTGCTTGATTATCCCACGCAAGAAGTGGTAGCGGACACTCTGTCCGGACCGTCCGTTTTCGACGAAGTGACTTCAGACTTCGGAGAATTGATGGACTCTGTGATTCCAGTCGAGACGATCGCAATAGGCCTTCTAAAAGGTATTGCCTTAGTAGTCATTGCTTGGCTGCTTATCAGGTTGTTTGATCGCGCCATGAAGATGTGGACGAAGCGATTCAAGGACCTTCCCGCGATTGATCCTCACCGCCAACGCGCGCTGACTATCAGTACCCTACTGACCTCTTCGGTACGATATGCCACATGGACCGTTGTCCTAATCATGATTCTAGGTATCATGAATATCGACGTCGGTGCGCTCATTGCTACGGCCGGAATTGCGGGTATTGCAATCGGATTTGGTGCTCAGTCCCTCGTCAAAGACATGATTGGAGGCATCCTGTTGTTGTTTGATGACTCTATCCATGTTGGTGATATCGTGCGTATTGGAACCGAGGAAGGGATGGTAGAAGATATCGGTGTCCGAATCATTAAGGTCAGGCGCTTCAACGGTGAGCTGCTGATGGTGCCTGCGGGCGATTTGCGGACCTTCGCAAACAGAAGTATGGGATTCGTGCGGGCGATTGTTGTAGTCGGGCTATCCTATGATCAGGATGTTGACAAAATCATGACGGTGATGCAAAAGGTTGCGGATCAGTTCGCTGCAGAACATCCCGACATCTTGCTGGACGAGGAGCCCATTGTCCAGGCGATAACCGAATTCGCTGACAGTTCTGTCAATGCCCGAATCGTAATCAAGATGATCCCGGGTGAACAGTGGAATAGTGAAAGAGAACTCAGACGAATGCTCAAACAGGCATTCGATCGTGAAGGTATTGTCATTCCATTTCCACAGCGAACACTTCGCGTAATCCAAGAAGAGGCGACAGCGTCTACCTATCGGGTGGCGCCTCCCAGTCCGGCTGACACGCCAGGTGATCAAACTGCCAGCGGTGTTCAAGAAGAACCTGAGGAAGATGAATCAGACGACTCTACCGCTTATTGAATCTCTTTAGACTCCTGAAAAAGGGAAGAAACGGCTGACGGGAATCCTGAATCTGCCTCAATACGAAGGGCCGCCCCGGTGACAGGATGCTCAAATGAAAGGGAAATTGCGGCTAGAAGCATTCGCTCAACCCCTAAGGTGTCTCTGAAAAAGGAATTGTGAGCGCGGTCCCCAAATTTTCGATCACCGAGTATTGGATGGAATATGTGCTTGAAGTGGCGCCTTATTTGGTTCTTTCTCCCTGTTATAGGTTGGACGTCCACCAAGGAATATCGAGCTGTGTCGTATCGGCCAACAGGTGCATCTACTTCACATTGAGCTACGGTCGTAAAGCGCGTAAGCGCTTCTTGTGCAGGCTTGTCTTGCTGAGCTTTCCTATCTGTGGTCTTGTCCAGAACTTCCTTGAGCGGATAATTGATAGTGTCCTGAGGATCCGTCCATCCCCGCACTACGGCTCTATAACCTTTCTCAATGCGGCGCTCCTCAAAAATCGATGAAAGCTGCCGGGCCGCTTCCCGAGACCGGCCGAAAACAAGAATGCCGGACGTCGGTTTGTCGAGGCGATGAATGGGCCACACACGCTCGCCGATTTGATCTCGCAGTGTCTGCATTGCAAATCGAGTGGCGTACGCATCGAGCTTGGTACGGTGTACAAGCATGCCCGCCGGTTTATCGATGGCAATTAGGACGTCATCCTGGAAAAGAATCGTCAGAGGCGTGGGCACCTTTTTAGCCTGTTTCTGGCAGCCTAAATGTCTACTTCGCGCTTCTTCAGAAGGAATAGACCATAGTGTCCCGCCGTGACAGCGATGTTGCCGCTCTTGAAATACGGATAATTGCTCCAAGAAACACCGCGCCCGCCGACAGGTGATGTATCGAAAAAGGCTGTTTCAAATGGGGCTTCGGGATCCGTGATATCAATAATGCGCAATCCAGCGGATGTATTCGACTGATACATCAAGTTGCCTTTGACATACAGATTATGATCAGTTTCCGTTGTTTCGGCAATGTACTCTCCAGCCAGAATAGGGTCGTCAAGGTCCATTAGATCCCAAATCAGTGTCCGGGTGCCATCAACAAACCCATTTGCTTCGTCAATCTCGTCATTCAAATAGAAATATCGTTGATCGTCCGTAAACCATCCCTGGTGAGCGTAGGCAACACTCGGATAGGTTGCGATGGCCACAGAAACAGGATTTGCTTTGTCCGTTACATCAGCAATTGAAATCGCCGTTTCGTTGGATCCTATGCAAATTTCGCGTCCCTGGTAATCAGCGTCTGGACCACTATACGTCAGACATTGAGCGTCGTGGGAATAGCCCGTCCCGCGTCGACCGGTCTCTCCATCCGAAAAGCATCCTGCAAAGACAGGAGTGGCTGGATCGCGCAGGTCTAGCATGTGCAAACCACCTCCGCACGTTTCGCCACCGGCGCTGCTTCCGACCGAATAGCCAAACCCGGTGTCTTCATTGATCACAATATTGTGCGCGCTGAAAATGCCACCGTAGTGCGATGTCTCTTCAAACTCGACAGGAGCGTCCTTGACGTCACGCAATCGGGTCAGGTCGAAGATCTGTATGCCATGTTGTCCGGCTCCGTCAGCGACGATATAGACGTGATTACGATACACTTTCATATCCCGCCAGACACTGATGCGGGCCGTGCTGGTCATTCTCATCGTTCCAAGTACGATCGGGTGGGCTGGATCAGTGACGTCCACAAATGAGGTAGCATTGGAAAGACCTACGATAGCATACTCTCGTCCTGTTTCAGAATCCTCCCATCCCCACAGGTCATTCGTGCGGATGCCTCGATCAGCGCCCAGGTCGGCCATCGAAACAAAAGACTGAATATCCACATCCTTGCACGGGAAATCTCCGGCTTGATTATCTGTGCACTCAATCGGATCGCCAGCCATGGAGTCGTAGCCAAAGATCTCGTTCATGAGTGGAGCTGACCAGTTCATAGTTCCATCTGTCGTCTCATCGATCATTTTGATGGCAAACGCTACGCCAGCTCGATTATCAGTACCCGGTGCACCTGCAATAACACCACCATCGGGTGAAGCAAGGGTTTCTCCAAAACGAGCTCCAGACTGCAGAGCAGGGGAGGGTACGCGTCGAACGCCGGTAGAACTTGAGGAACCATCGTCGGCCTGGTCAAGATCAAAACTGTAGATCGTTCCTGAGTTGCCATGCCCAGGAGCGCCTACCCAAAGTGTCGACCCTAGGCTGGTAATCGCTGTGCCGAACTGTTCGCCCCGGCCGGATCCGAAGGGCAGGAGTCGTTCCGCAAAGCTCCATCCATCCTGATTGCGGTCAAACAAAGAAACGGCCCCCGTGCGGTTAAGGGCGCCAGGAGCCCCAACGGCAAGGCTTGTTCTATTCCACCATAAGGCAGATCCAAACAAGGCCCCTTCGTCCGGAAAAAGCGGTGTAATTTGGCCTGAGGGTTGCCATTCGTTATTCGAGTCGAGGGTAAATCGATACACCGTCCCAGCACCTTCACTGGCTCCGGGTGCTCCTACAAGGATTTCCTGGTCTGAAGCAAGAAGTGTTGAGCCAAAACCACTGCCTGATTCTTCATCAGAGGCCTCCAGGGACTGATCCAACATCCAAGAATCATTGCCGGCTCGGTACACCCGAACGCCGGCTGAAGTGCTGTCAGAACCCGGGATGCCAATCAGGAGCAGATCGCCAGATACATGCACTGACGACCCAAAGTCGGGGCTCGCATCGCGGACAACCCATTGTTCGCGCCATGTGCCATCACTTTCGCGAGAAAAGGTCATGATGAATCCTTCTCCCGGGGCGCCGATGGCCATGACGTTTCCGCTTGCGGATACGGAGGCTCCAAATCGATCTCCCACTTTGGATAGCATGCCCGCTGAAAGGCGCTGTAGTTCTGTCCACGCGCCAGAACCAGCATCACCAAAGACGTAAACTGAGCCTGGAATGGCGGGCTGCTGAGCATCGCCAACAAAGACTTGGTCGTTCGATGCCGACGTCACGGTACTGAATTGCCGGGCAGCTGAAGAGAACGTAAAAGAAAATGAAATCAAAAGAAGCAATACGTATCGCATGGGTCCGGGGTTGAGTTGAGAAGTGAAGGTCGTAATCCTTTCATTTCTTTCCAACGCCACAGCGGTCAAACGTTGTTTTCCGACTACCTTTCATTGAACGACTTTTCACGGCATGTCATTCAAATATGGAGGATATTGTCTTTTAGTAAGACCCGAAAAATTACGCCCAAGCTGTCCTGAAAAATCAGCTCCTACATATTGTATTCATTCATCCTGAAATGGGGATCGGTGGCGCAGAGCGCCTAATTGGACAAGCCGCTGTGGCTTGTGCGCGTGCCGGTCATCGCGTTTCAATTCACACCAGACGATTGGATACCGCATTTCAGGAAATGACGGAAGGGAATGGAATCGAATTTGTCATTCGGGGACGAGCTATCACGCCGAAATTGATTGGCCGCTTTGAGTTGTTCTTTCAAATTATATGGACGGCTTGGATTGTTTTCCGCATTGCCATCACCCGAGAAAAGATAAATTTGCTGGTGTCCGACTTGGTACCCCACGCTATCATGTCCTCAAAAGTGCTTTGCCCTAGCATCCCGCATCTTTTGTATTGCCATTACCCTGATCAGCTGATGTCAAGTCGGGAAAAATCAGGGTGGTACGGGCTCTACCGGGCTCCGTTGGATTGGATTGAGGCGCGATCTTTTAAATTAGCAGACCTGATTTTGGTGAACTCAAAGTTCACGTTGGACGCGGTTCGATCCGTCGTGCCGGATCTGAAGGAAGACGCAGCACGCGTTCTCTACCCGGGCGCATGAAAGGACTACCGCCAGACTAGAAAGTGGGTTGTATTTCCACGCATTTGAAACACCGGAGGCGCGCCACGTCTTTTGATAGAGGACTTCTGGGCATCGAATAAAAGGTCCGTAAGTCAGTAGCTCAAGAATCCATGGCCAGTCTGCCATGTGTTCGCCTCCTACATTCCGGCGTAAGCCACCAATCAAACGTAGGACATCGGATCTCACGATTCCTCTGAATGGAATCCACCAGTTTTTACCTAGGCGAATGTTTGTGCAGCAGCGCTCAAATCGATCGGTAATACTATCTAGGTTTGGATAAGAAAGGACGGTAATATTCCCATCACTCATGACGTAGTCAATGTCTGAAAACGCTAAGACACATTGGGGATTGTCCTGAAGCGCCTCGACTAATATCTGGACATATTCCGGTCGTAGCACATCATCATGAGCTGCAAAAAAGAAAAAATAACCGTCAACCTGAGGCAGGAGTGTATTTACATTCCCAATCCACCCGAGATTTTTTGCCTGATGTTGAACACTGAACCGATGGTCTCTCCCAGCATATTCATCGCAGATGCTTCCCGTCTCATCGGTTGACGCATCATTAGAAATCAGAACATGCAGGTTCGGATACGTTTGTGCAGCGAGAGAATCCAGGGTTTGCTTAACAAACGCTGCGGCATTGAAGGCTGGAACTAATGCGACAACTCTAGGCGGTGCAGGATTCATCGTACAGTTGGCGGAGAACACCCGTAGAGGGCTGGGTCAGTGAAATGCAAATATATGATGATCTTCCGAAGCTTTCGTCGAGGATTGGTAGTCTTACTTCTTTGCGTTGAATCAGCTAACGCTGTATCAGCTGGCGCCCTCTCTTCACGTAGACCGATCCCATCTTGGTGAATGCATTCGTGAATCCGATTTCACTTTTATGACGGATCATGGCAAGGGAGCCTTCCGTTGACGTTACTGTGATGTCAGCGCCCGGTCTACATTTTCTCGGAAGACGGGAGCATTCGGCAGCACCTAGTAGAATACTTGCTAGCAGAATACTTGCTAGCAGAATACTTGCTAGCAGAATACTTGGTTGTGCAGATAATCAACTTTATAAACGAATACAGAAATGGCTTCTCCCTCTTTACTGCCTGAAGATCGGCCGGTTGACGGCATTCTGAGCCCAATCAACAAGTTTATCCGATTAGAGGCATCCTCCGGCGTCCTTTTGCTTCTCATGGCGGTGTTAGCACTCGTCCTGGCGAATACGACCCTCTCTACATCGTATTTCGAAGCGCTGGATATTCCACTAACGTTTGGTTTTGGTAGCCTTTTGATCCAGAAACCATTACTCCTGTGGATCAATGATGGTTTGATGGCCATCTTTTTCTTTCTGGTAGGCCTCGAAATAAAGCGGGAAGTTCTGACCGGAGAGCTGTCTTCACCTCGACAAGCACTGCTACCCATCATTGCTGCCGTAGGTGGAATGGTTATTCCTGCTGGGTTTTATGTGCTAGTGACCGGTGGAACGCCGTTTGTCGGAGGCTGGGGTATCCCTATGGCAACCGATATTGCCTTCGCCTTAGGGATTCTAGCATTGCTTGGCAGTCGGGCTCCGGTTTCTCTCAAAATCTTTCTGACGGCCCTAGCCATCATTGATGATCTAGGCGCTGTACTAGTTATTGCCATTTTCTACACCTCGACGATTAAACTCGGTGCGCTCATAATTGGATTTGGTCTTTTAGCCGTTTTAGCACTAGGAAATCGTTTAAGGATCCAGAAGACGTCCTTCTATGTGGTTTTTGGCATCTTACTTTGGTTGGCCTTTCTAAAGTCAGGTGTTCATGCAACCATTGCTGGTGTGTTGTTGGCACTCACTATTCCCGCGCGCCGTCGGCTTGATGCAGGCTCGTTTAAAGACAAAGCGATGTCCTTCCTGACATCCATTCGTCCTCAGACGTCGAAAGATGATCCAGACGTGGGCAACAATCAGGAAGCCATTCATGCCCTTGAAGTCCTGTCCAAAGGGGCAGAAACGCCGCTAACCAGGATGGAGCATGCCTTGCATGGTTGGGTCGCCTTTTTCATTATGCCCGTTTTCGCGTTGGCTAATGCTGGTGTGGATCTGAGGGGCGTCTCTATTCTTGACGCACTGATGCATCCTGTAGCGCTCGGTATTATCGCTGGCCTTTTTATTGGGAAGCAAGTTGGCGTTGCCATCTTCTCGTGGTTGGCCATCAAGCTGAACGTTGCTGAGATGCCCAAAGATGTGACCTGGCGTCAGTTGTATGCAGTGGCCATCCTCACTGGGGTAGGGTTTACGATGTCGCTGTTTATTGCGGGGCTCTCGTTTGACGATCCGGAAGTGTTGGATCGGGCAAAGACGGGGATCTTGGTTGCCTCGTTTGCAGCGGGTCTGCTGGGGTACTTCTTGCTTAAAACGGCTCCCTTGCCGTCAAAGGATGCCTGAGACTGATTTCAGTTCAGCTGATATGAATCGGGCGCGGCGGGATGAATCCCGCCGCGCCCGTTCTGTTTTTGACCGTTGGTGTCAGTAGGAAGATCAGCGGACCTCTGTGCTGACCACGTTGCCATCAATGATGACACCAATCGCGTGCGTCGTGTATTCGAACGGATCGCCATCGTAAAGCGCGATATCGGCATCCTTGCCAACTTCTAGCGATCCAATGCGATGATCAACGCCCAATAGCCTTGCCGCGTCGATCGTGATAGAGGCAAGCGCCTCTTCGAACGAAAGGCCGTTGGCTGCTGCAACGCCCGCTTCGAACAGGATAACCCGTGTCTTGGGCACATAGGCCTCGAAGCCGCTCTGCAGCGCAAACGGGATGCCTGCGTCGCGAAGAATGGCGGCTGCCTCAAAGGTTGCATTTGCCCGTTCGCCACCATGCCGCGCCATCGTCGCATGAGTTATGACAGAGACGCCAGCTGCCTTGATCTGGTCCGTCACCAAATAGGCTTCTGACGCTGAATCCAAGACGAGGTCGATACCAAACTCCTCTGCCAGGCGAAGGGTGGTCAGGATATCGTAAGAACGCTCGACTGTGACGAGAAGTCGCATATCGCCATCAAGAACCGCCTTGAATGCTTCCATGCGAAGGTCCGTACCTTTTTCCGCATCATAAACCTGTGCTTTAAGTAGCTCGCCGCGAAGCATTGCAATCATTTTGGACCGAGTACCGGGCGATCCACTGTTCGCACGGCCACCATTGCCAAGTGTAACAGCCACCATGGCAGCTGGGTTGATGACAGATTCGGATACATCGTTGCCGACCGTCTTCACGATCATGGTCTGCCCAGATACCAGAACGCCAGGGCCATGGCCCGTATGCATCGTGGTAACGCCAAATCCGCGTACCCACTCGACGAGCGCTTCTCGAGGGTTGTAGGCATCGATAG
>Ga0115566_10002759_pt1 | contig 14382 bp, 14 predicted proteins | sample COGITO_mtgs_1204_3_FD_87173 | JGI IMG/M metagenome (GOLD analysis project Ga0115566, IMG submission 87173) | Pelagic marine microbial communities from North Sea - COGITO_mtgs_120405 | ecosystem: Environmental > Aquatic > Marine > Epipelagic | place: Germany:Helgoland, sampling site Kabeltonne...
CGAAATGAAGAGCGGCAAATCCACCCATCGATATGCCGACAACATGCGCTTCGTCGATGCCGCAAGCATCCATTACAGCTGCGATATCGTCGGTCGCAATATACTGCGAGTACAATTCCTGGTCGGTCGGCACATCCGACGGCGGATAACCGCGAGCATTGAAAGCGACGCAGCGGTAACGCCTTGAAAAAGAGCGGATCTGCGGCTCCCAACTGCGATAATCGCCAGCAAATTCATGCACGAATATGATCGGTATGCCTGTTCCGGTTTCTTCGTAGTACAGATTTGCGCCGTTACTGGATGCATGGGGCATCGGTATATTCCTAGATCGTTTTCACCTGACCACCGTCAACGTCGATCGTAGAGCCGGTGACGTAGCTTGCCTGCGCCGATCCCAGGAAGACCGCAACGGCGGCTAGTTCTTCGGGTCTACCGTATCGCTTCAGGACCGTCTCGGCGGTAAGTTCGGCAACCGCCTGTTCCATCGGTATATTCTCGTCTCTTGCCTTCTCCTGCGCCAGATAGACCATGCGGTCCGTTGCAAAGGGACCGGGATTGATAACATTACACAATATATTGTGCGGCCCGCCATCTTCGGACAGCGCCTTGTTCACGTTCTGCAGCGCGGCATTGCAATAGCCCGCCGTGATGGCGTGCGCATGGGGTTGGCGGCCATGGGTACCGGCCATGAAGATAATGCGCCCGCCCGCGCCGCGCGCAAGCATCTTCCGAAACACCAGCCGCGCCGCGCGAATCTGCGGAATAATCTTGGTTTCCGCGGCATCGCGCCACAGATCGTCTGTCATGTCGATAAAGGGCGCCGTATTGGCACCGCCAGAATTTGAGACAAGGACATCAATCCCGCCCTGCCGCTCTTCCACCGGGTCTATCATCGCGCCAATGGCATCTGCATCTGTCATATCCGCAACCACGGCAGTTATGCTCCCGCCCGTCTCCGTTCGGATTTTCGCAACCGCCGCTTCCAGCCGGTCCGGATTACGGGCCGACACCGTGACCGACGCCCCCTCCGAGGCGTAGGCCCTCGCGATGTAGTAACCGAGGCCGCCGCTGCCCGCGGTCACGATGACGTTCTTGCCTGCTAGTCCGAGATCCATCGCCGTTTTTCTCCTGATCTTACTCTCAGCCGGCCTGGCTCATGACGAAAAATGAGGAATCGCGGCAACGAGAGACTTCGTATAATCCATCTGCGGGTTCGACAGGATTTGATCGGCCGGCCCCTGCTCGACTACCTTACCCGTATTCATCACAATCACCCTGTCACATAGCAGTCGGACGACATTAAGGTCGTGGCTGACAAAAATATAGCTGATCGACATTTCCTGGCGAAGATCCGCAAGCAGGTTGAGCACCACCGCCTGAACCGAGACATCCAGCGCCGATGTCGGCTCGTCCAGAATCAATAGTTTCGGATGCAGAGCAATCGCGCGGGCAATTCCGACACGGGCCTTCTGGCCACCGGATAGCTGATGCGGAAACCGTGTCAGCAGATGGGCTGGCAACCCGACCTGCTTGGCGACAAGTTCGGCGCGGCTCCAGGCCTCGTCGGTCGATGTCACGCCACCGAGACGGCGCATCGGGTCGGAAATGCTCTGGAATGCCGTAAAACGTGGGTTCAGGCTTTCGGTGGGGTCCTGGAACACCATCTGGATCGCTGGGCGAAGTTCATGCCGCGCAAAGTCTTTCGCCGGAACAGCGCCGATATCGACACCATCGAAAATAATTTCGCCCTCGGTCTTGTCGATCAGCCGGGAGATCATGCTGGATGTCGTCGACTTGCCACAACCGGACTCTCCTACCAGCCCGATGCTCTCTCCCGCACCAACACTGAAGCTGATGCCACCAACTGCGCGAAATGTTTCGGCGGGTGTTCTGGCGATCTTTCGCCGGACTGAATCCATAAAGGAAAGCGGCGACGAGGAACCCACAGGGTAGGTCTTCACAAGGTTCTTCACTTCCAGAAGCACCTCTGGAGAAGCCTGTGTTGCGGGTGCGGTTGTTGCCGGTGTTGTTGTTTCTTCCCGATCGGTCAGCAGATCTCTCAATAAGGAGTCCGGACGCGGGGTCGCGCGGATCAGGCGTTCGGTATAGGGATGGCCCGGATTGGCGAAAAGCATATCTGTTGCCCCCTGGTCGACAATCTTGCCGTCCTGCATGACAACGATGCGGTCACAATAGGCACTGGCAAGACCGAGGTCGTGCGTAATAAGCAAGGCGCCCATGTTCCGTTCGCGCGCCAGGTCGACGACCAGGTCCATTATCGCCTTCTGGGTGGTCACATCGAGCCCGGTCGTTGGCTCATCCGCGATCAGGAGCTGCGGGCGACAGGCAAGGGCGATGGCGATCACGATCCGCTGGCACATCCCGCCGGACAGTTCGAACGGATAGGAATGATACCGCTGTTCAGGGTCGGCAATCCGCACCTGCTTAAGCGCATCGACCGCCGCCATCTTCAGGTTAGCCCCGGCTGCCTGGGCATGGGCGTGCAGCACATCCTCTATCTGATGGCCGACCTTGCGGATCGGGTTCAGGGCAGTACGCGGGTTTTGGAAAATCATCGAGATTTCACGACCGCGCAGTTCGGCAACCTCTGCTTCCGGCATATGCGCGAGGTCCATCCCGCTGTAAAGAGTTTCGCCTTCAAGGATATTTCCGGCGCGATCAAGGATACGCATGACGGCATAGGATGTGACCGACTTCCCGGAGCCGGACTCGCCGACCACGCCGAGGATTTCTCCCTTTTTGACCGACAGCGATACGGAATCGATCGCCCGGACAATGCCGTTTCGTGTCGCGAATTCGACCGTCAGATCACGTACGTCTAGCAACGGCATCGACATAGCTCAGGTCCGCCGCTGCGGGTCGACAAGATCGCGCAGCCCGTCACCCATGAGATTGAATGTAAACACCGCGAGCATCAGCGCCGCGCCCGGGAAAATCGCCATCCACCATTCGCCGGAGACGATGTAGTTTGCACCCTCGGCAACCATGATGCCCCACTCCGCCGTCGGTGGCTGAACGCCAAGGCCTATAAAGGAAAGCCCCGCAGCGTTCAGAATAGCCCACCCCATGTTCAACGATACCTGTACCATCATCGGCGGCAACGCGTTTGGAAATACATGCAGCGCCATCACGCGAATGTCTGAATTGCCGGCCAGTTTCGCCGCCAGCACGTAACCGGCATTCCGGCGCACGTTCACTTCGGCACGGGCAACACGGGCATAGAACGGCACATTGATAATCGCCGTGGCGTAAACGATGTTTTCGACTGTATTGCCGGCGGCGGCGACGATACCCATCGCAAGAACGAAAAGCGGAAACGCCATGATCGTGTCGACCATGCGACCGACCAGGCGGTCCCACCAGCTACCGTAATACCCGGCCAGCATTCCCAGAAAGCCGCCGACCACGAACGAAATGGCGACGGCGGTGATTGATATCAGCAGGTCAAGCCGCGTCGCTACCAGTACTCGGGAGAATACATCTCGACCGACATTGTCAGTGCCGAACCAGTGATCCCAGGACGGCGGCTGCAGCGCATTCGACGCGTTCGATGCCAGGGGGTCATACGGCGCCAGTACCGGCCCGAAGATCGCGATGATGACGATCATCAGGAACAGGGAGAAAGCAATCAACGTCACCGGGTTCCCGGTCGCGATATAGACTAACTGCGACCAGAAAACCTTCGCGCTGCGCTGACGCCCCCCTGTCGGGGTCGTATCTTTAGTCGGAGGAAGCGCACTCATGAGTCGATACCGACGCGCGGGTCGACCAGCGTGTAGATAATATCGATGAACAGATTGAGGATCACAAACAGGATCGCCATCGTCAGCACAAACCCCTGGACGGCGGCATAATCCGAAGCGATCAGCGCCTCAATCGCATAGGAACCAATACCAGGCCAGGCGAACACCTTTTCAACCAGCACATTTGCGCCAAGCATGAATGAAAAGACCATGCCGAGAGTCGTGATCACCGGCAGAATCGCGTTGCGGAGCGCATAGGTAATGACCACGGTCCGTCGCGAAAGTCCTGCCGCACGGGCCGTACGAACGAATTCTCCGCCGAGCACCTGAAGCATGGCGGCACGCGTCATCCGCGCGACCGGCGCCAGCGAGAACAGGCCGAGGGTAATCGAGGGCAGGATCAGTTGTGTGAACGACGCCCAGAAGGTATCGAAATCGCCGGCGATCAACGCATCAATCGTATACAGGCCGGTAACGGGCTCCGGCGACAGGTAAAGAATGTTGAGCCGTCCAAGCGGTGCCGGGGCCAGCCCCAGCAGGTAATAGAATATGTAAAGCAGGAACAGTCCGGTGAAGAACGTCGGTAGCGACACACCGGCAGTCACCACCACCCGGCACAAATGATCGATCCACGAATTTTCACGCAATGCCGCCATGATACCCAGCGGTAGTGCAACACCGATGGAAAATATCAGTGCCGCAAGCGTCAGTTCGAGTGACGCCGGTAGACGGCGGAGGATATCGTCCGTCACTTCCTGTCCCGTGGTCAGCGATGTTCCAAGATCGCCGTCGACCAGGTCGACGACATAGACCCAGAACTGTTCTGGAAGGGATTTATCGAGACCAAGCTGCGCCCGGATCTGGGCGATTGATTCTTCATTTGCGGCAGGGCCGGCAAAATAGGCCGCCGGATCACCCGGCAGCGCGCGCGTGAGCAGAAACGTCACCACGATGATGCCGATGATCGAGGGCACCGCCTGCAACAGGCGGTGCCCTACAATGGCGAGACGCGACCCGGACATCAGATGCCCTGGTCTTTATGCGTCAAACTGGAGGCGTATCGCACGCAGTCCCGCCTAGGTTTTCAACGAAAATTTGCGGGCGTCGAGCACACGATGGAAGTGATACTCGTAACCTTCGAGTTCTTCCTTGTGCGCGACCTCAAGCACAGGCTGCCACAGAGCGATCCGCGGCAGATCGGCCCACGCATATTCGAACATCTTCATAACCTTCTTCGCGTATTCCGGATTCGTCGTCTCCATGTGGAGGCTCTCGTTGACCAGCTGGTCGACGGCCGGGTTGTCATAGTTCGAAGAATTGAACAGATGTCCCTTCATGTACGCCCAGAAGAAGTAATAGCAGGGGTAGTTCAGCCAGCCACCGAACGTATCGATGTGCAGAGCCAGACGCTTTTCGACAAGCGCCGCGGTACGGTAGCCTGCACCGGGAATCTTTTCGATATTGGTCTCGATACCGATCTTGGTGAGACTTTCCTGGAGCAGAAGCGCTGTCGGCTCCTGCCAGTCGGCCAGCCCCATATTTATAGAAATCGGCACCTTGAAACCGTCCTTGAAAGCGGTCTGGCTGAGCAGGTCCTTCGCCTTGTCGTAATCGGTCGTGTAGGGGAAGGGCTGCGGCCACACCGGCGTTTCCGGCGTCATCGACTTCCCACCCCACATCCGCACACCACGACCATAGGCGGCCGTCTGGAAGATTTCTTCATAGGGCACCGCGAAGGCGATAGCCTGGCGGACTTTCGGATCCTTGAACGGCTCGAACTTGAAGTTAACGCCGAGGACGTTGATCGCATTTTCAACCGGCGTACCGATCACTTTTGCCTTGCCCCCAGCCTTGATCTCTTTCGCGTCCTTACCGGGAATCTGATACGACATATGAATGTCGCCGCGTTCGATAAGCGCGCGCCGTGTCGACAACGAAGGCACTTCGCGGACGATGACACGCTTCACGCCGGGCAGCTTGCCGCCGACCCAGTTATCATTGCGTTCATAAACGAGTTGCTGGCCGGGATTCCAGCGGGCAACCTTGTAAGCGCCACTACCCGCAATATTGCGATGCAGGTATTCTCTCGCCCACGGGTCTTTCTCGGTCGCGTGTTTCTTGGCGAGCGTAGAATTGATGACAAAAGGCACCGGCACAGCAAGATCGGGAATCGTAAGCTTCGATTTACGAAGCAGGTCGATGCGGAACGTCAGCTTGTCGACCACGACGAACTGTTCCGGCTTCTCCAATGACCCGGCCTTCATCTGAACCGTCGGGAAACCACCCACCGAGACGGCGCGGTCCAGCGACCACTTCACGTCGTCAGCCGTAACCTGTGTCCCGTCCTGAAATTTGGCATTCGGCTTCAGCTTGAAGGTAATCGACATACCATCCGGCGCGACCGTCCATGATTCAGCAAGCTCGGGGCGAACCTTGGAATAGTCATACGACAGCGAACCGTCGGCGAGCGTCTTTGTGTCGAACGCGACCAGGCGGTCATAGCAGTTGACCGCGACCTGGTAGCTCGGGCGGCTGGTGCCGCTCCGATGAATATCAAGGCTGTTGATCGTATCGCCGATCACGACAACCGCTGTACCGTCCTTGCCTGCAGCTTCCGCAGGAAGCACCTTCAGGAACGACAGTGCACTTGCGCCCAATGCTGCGCCACCTGCGCCCTTAACGAAATCGCGTCTTTTCATCTGGTTGGCCTCCTAGAACCAAGTTCCCCGCGTTGCTTATCTCAGCCGGGATTTTTTTTGCCATCTGGCATATTGTATGCAATCGGCGTGCCACTCCGATTTCCGCTGATTTGGGGAGATCGTTTGGAAAAAACCCACAGAAACTGGCTTTATAAAGGGCAATTGCCTAATAATGCGCCCAAACAGCACCGCACAACGCCATCCCGGCAGGAGAACCGAATTCGCTTGTCGGCTAATTTATGAGCAATAATTTTTAAACGGCTATATTTTCACCATTCAAGGCAGCCGTGTTTTATCCCTGCCTGAGACCAACATCCGTCAAAAAGCCTGCACCCTCGGATGTCTGCACGCTTCTCAGCCCATCAGCCCGGTTGGCACGGGGATTGCATATATAGTGTCCTATTAGGCGGGAACGTCGCCTGCCGGGAAACCGGCGAAAAGAGTACTTGGGGGTAGCGCCAGAAATGACCGGGACATTCGTGCCAGCCGATCCATACAATTGGCCTTATAATGGCGACCTGCGCCCTGACAATACGGCCCTTATCGTGATCGATATGCAGACGGATTTCTGCGGCGAGGGTGGCTATGTCGACGCGATGGGCTACGACCTGTCGCTTACCCGCGCACCGATCGAGCCGATCAGGAAGGTCCTCACGGCCATGCGATCAGCGGGATTTCATATTATCCACACCCGGGAAGGCCACCGCCCCGACCTTGCCGACCTGCCCGCCAACAAGCGGTGGCGGTCGCATCAGATAGGTGCGGGGATCGGCGACCCCGGCCCGTGCGGACGGATACTGATCCGCGGTGAAGCGGGCTGGAAAATCATCGATGAGCTTGCACCGGAACCAGGAGAACCCGTAATCGACAAGCCGGGCAAAGGGTCTTTCTATGCAACGGACCTAGACCTTCTGCTGCGCGGACGCGGCATCGACAATCTTATTCTCACCGGCATCACGACCGATGTCTGTGTTCACACCACGATGCGCGACGCGAATGACCGTGGCTATGAATGCCTGCTGCTGGAAGATTGCTGCGGGGCGACCGACAGAGGCAACCACGACGCTGCGATCAAGATGGTGAAAATGCAAGGCGGCGTTTTCGGTGCAGTGTCGAATGCCGATCACCTCATCGCGGCGCTTCCCCGGTGAACAATCGCGCCGGACTGACCTGACATGATTACGTTCCCATCCCGCCCCTTTCCGCTCTCTGCCCGCCGCCCCAATATTGCCCTGATGGTCATCGACATGCAGCGTGATTTTGTGGAACCTGGCGGCTTTGGTGAAGCGCTTGGCAATGACGTCAGCCGGTTGACCGGCATCATCCCTCAGGTTGCGCGCCTGCTGGCCATCTTCCGCGCAAAAGGCATGAAGGTGTTACATACAAAGGAAGCCCACCGCGCCGACCTGTCCGACTGCCCCCCGGCGAAACATCGCCGCGGCGATGCAAAAATCGCCATCGGCGATGAAGGGCCGATGGGCCGCATTCTGATATCCGGCGAACCGGGGAACGATATCGTCCCGGCGCTTTATCCCGTGGACGGTGAACTTGTGATCGAAAAGCCGGGTAAGGGAGCATTCTACGCTACCAACCTGAACACGATACTTGATGACGCGGATATCACGCACCTGGTTTTCGCCGGGGTCACTACAGAGGTCTGCGTCCAGACGACCATGCGCGAAGCGGCGGACCGTGGGTATGAGACACTAATCGCCGAAGATGCGACAGACAGCTATTTCCCCGAATTCAAACAGGCTGCCATCGACATGATGATCGCACAGGGCGGCATAATCGGCTGCGCGGCAACGACAGACCAGATAATCAATGCGCTGGAGGCGCGCCCGTCATGACCCAACATATTGCACTCGAGGAAATATTCGCCGTCGCCGGTGACTTTTCCAATCGCAAGTGGCAGGAGTTCAAGCCGGGTGTTCAGGCCTCCTGGGTCTATGAGAACGGAGAATCCGGGCCTGCCTGCGCATTCCTGAAATATGCGCCCGGTACGGCGATCCCGTGGCACTGGCACCCGGCCCACGAACATATTCTGGTTCTTGAAGGCAGCCAGTCCGACGAAAACGGGACCTACCGCGCCGGCTCGGTCCTGATCAGCCGCCCCGGTTCCGGCCACACGGTGCGAAGCGACGAAGGCTGTGTTGTGCTCGCGGTTTGGGAAAAGCCGGTTCAGTTCACGCTGCCTGCATCGGCCCGGGAATAGGAGAGCCACTGTGCAACAGGGATTTACGCTTCGGCTTGACAACCTTCAGGAAGGCATTTCCAGGTCGGAGTTTCTCTACCAGATGCTCACGGCGGAAATTGTCGATGGCCTGCTAACGCCCGGCGAGCACCTTGACGAAGCCTCTATTGCCAAGCGTTTCGACGTGTCCCGAACACCCGTGCGCGAAGCTCTGCAGGCACTGGTATCCTCCGGTCTTGCTTCCCGCGAGCGTCACCGAGGCGTTCTTGTCGCCTCACTAGGTCGTGCCCGGTTGAATGAAATGTTCGAGGTCATGGCGGATGTCGAGGCGCTATGTGCCGGATACGCCGCCGAGCGGATGACCGCCACCGAACGATATGCGCTCGATGCCCTGCACCGGGAATCCGCAGGGCTCGTCCGGCAAGGTAACCCGGTCGAATACGCACAGTTCAACTCAGCGTTTCACAGCGCCATCTATGGCGGTTCCCATAACGAGTTTCTGGCCGAATCCGCTCACTCGATCCGCCGCCGCCTGAACCCTTTTCGCGGCGCACAGTTCCGCCTCGACCGGCGCATGGGCGATTCTTTCGAGGAACACCAGCAGGTCGTCGATGCAATCATGCGGGGCGACACCGCAGGCGCCCGCACCGCGATGAGCAGTCATGTCCGGGTCGTCGGTGAAGCATCCGAACATTTCGCGGTCGAGCCGAACGACAACGAAAACGACAAAGATACAAAACCGGATAACGGGAAAAATGGAACGGGTACCGGACAGAGCGCCGGCACGGAGGAATAAAAACATGACATCGCTCGATCTCAATACCCTGCGGGCGGGCTATCGCTCCGGCGACCTGTCACCGTCCGGCATCATCGAAGAACTCATCGGAAAAATAGCGGCGCATGATGATCCGGCCATCTGGATATATCGGGTCCCCGATCATGATCTGCGCGCCGCAGCACAGGCGCTGACTGACAAGGCTGCCGACGATCTGCCTCTCTATGGCATTCCCTTCGCTGTCAAAGACAATATCGACGTTGCCGGTCTGCCAACCACCGCCGCCTGCCCCGACTTTTCATACATTGCGAAAGAAACCGCACCTGCAGTCCAGCATCTGCTGGATGCCGGCGCTCTGCTTATCGGCAAAACCAACCTGGATCAGTTCGCGACCGGTCTTGTGGGCGTCCGGTCACCCTATGGTGTGCCCCGAAACGCAGTTGATCCATTCTGCGTGCCGGGCGGCTCTAGCGCCGGCTCGGCGGTCGCCGTCAGCGCAGGGCTGGTTAGCTTTTCTCTCGGCACCGACACCGCCGGTTCAGGGCGCATACCGGCCGGGTTCAACAACATCGTCGGCGTCAAACCCACCAAGGGGCTTGTCAGCACCCGCGGCGTCGTCCCCGCTTGCCGCACGCTTGACTGCGTGTCCGTCTTCTCACTGACGACGGAAGACGGCAGTGCGGTGCGGGACGTGATGGCCGAATACGATCCGGGTGACGCATATTCACGCCAGGTTCGCGCCCCCGCGATACGACACAGCGCGCCCGACCTGAAGGGTCTTCGCTTCGGCGTGCCGACGGGCGCATTTCTGAAATTCTTCGGCGACGATGCCTATCAGGCCGCGTTTCACCTTGCTGTGGACGACATAAAATCACTCGGCGCATCGCTGGTGGAGATCGATTTTGCGCCCTTCGCAGAAACCGCTTCGCTGCTCTATGACGGGCCATGGGTTGCCGAACGCTATGTCGCGCTACGCGCTTTCCTTGAGAAATCGCCGGACTCTTTCCACCCCGTAACCCGGTCGATTATCGAGAACGGCAAGACCTACGATGCGGCGGATGTCTATTCAGCGAACTACCGGCTCGCCGACCTCGCCCGCCGCGCGGAATCGGTATGGAACGATATCGACACGATGCTACTACCGACCGCCGGCAGCATGTATACCGTCATCGAGTTCGAAGCCGACCCAATTCAGCTGAACAGTAATCTCGGCTATTACACGAATTTCGTGAACCTGCTGGACCTCGCAGCCATTGCCGTTCCAACGGGGTTTGCCGCAAACGGCCGGCCGTTCGGCATCACACTGGTCGGTCCCGCGTTCAGCGACGCCTGGCTCGGCGACCTCGGCGGAATCATCCACCGGGATGCAGAATTAACGATGGGCGCGACCGGCCTCCCCCTGCCGCCGCCCTCGGCCACTTCCACCAATGACATTCCCGCAATCGAGCCGGGAGAAGATATCGTGCTCATAGCGGTCAATGGCGCGCATATGCGCGGTCTGCCGCTGAACGGCCAGCTGGTTGAGCTTGGCGGCTCTTTCGTCCGCGAAGACCGGACCGCACCCTATTATCGGCTCTATTCGCTTGAAGATTTCTCACCTATCCGCCCGGGTATGATGCGCGTTGCAGACCCTACGAACGGGTCATCAATCGCGCTGGAGGTCTGGGCGCTCCCGACATCTTCGGTCGGCGATTTACTAATGCAGATTCCTGCACCACTGGGTCTCGGCACCCTGGAACTGGAGTCCGGTGACACCGTAAAAGGTTTCATTTGCGAGGCCGCAGCAGCAGCGAGTGCCAAGGATATCACCGCCCATGGCGGGTGGCGGACGTACCTGACAACGCTTTGTTAATACATTTGCAGTGCACTGAACATCTTGACCCTGCTCCTCACGCTTGAGGCGGTTCGGGGCAGAATAGCCGTACCCGTTGAACGGATAGCTGTATCCATTGAAAAGGCGGGAAAACCCGGCTAAGAACCCTTAGAAATCTTAACTGTTAGGGATTCCCGCCGAATGAACGCCGCAAACTCCAGTCTTAAGCTCGCCGCTGACAATGTCGCTGCCCTTGATGGCGCCTGCGTCTCCCCAATCAAGTCCTCGATCGGCTCCCGCATTTCAGGCTACCGGTTCGACGGCGAGACGGTTTCGGACGATTTCCGAGCTGCGATGCGCGATCTGTTACATAACCGCGGGCTACTGGTCTTCGAACCCGGCACGGTAACGGCGGAAAACTTCACGAAATTTGCCGCCTGCCTGGGCGAATTTTTCCACTATGCCGGCCCGCACACGCCGCGCGCGCCGGAAAACCCCGACGCGACCGTGATCAGCGCCGGCAAGGATTCGCATCTGCGGAACCATGTCTGGCACGCAGATGGCGGTTTCCGCGAGGACGCCCCTGCCTTTACCGCACTGTTCGGCAAGGCCACTCCGAAAGACGGCGGAGATACGATGTTTTCGAACGCCGCCCATGTATACGAATCTCTCGACCCGCTTTTCGCGCAATATCTCGATTCCCTCCAGGTAATCCAGTCGCCCGACGCGACCGGCCACATCACCGACCGCTATCTCGACGCGGAGGAAGCCGCCCAGGCGCGGCTGCGCATGCCTCCGTTCGAGATGCCGCTTGTCCGCACGCACCCCGTCAGCGGTCGCAAATGGATCGGCGTCAACGAATCCTACGTCTGCTACATCAAGGGCGTCAGCCGGGTGCACAGCCAGAATATCCTCGGAATCCTGTTCGACATGATCAAGGGGCCGGAATCATCCTGCCGTTTCGAGTGGACGGAAGGCACCATGGCGGTCTGGGACAACCGGGTCGTTCAGCACCGCGCAGTCAAGGATTACGAAGGCGGTGCAACGCGCCTTCTGTATCGCTGTACGATGACGGCCTGATTGCGCGATGAGCGATCTTCGTTCCAGCGTTCTTGTAACCGCCGCCGAGTTAGCTGCTGCCGCGACCGACGGTTCGGCTCTCGTCATCCTGGATATCAGCGACGATCTTGAAACAGCACCGCTTGAGCGCCCCGTTATTCCAGGCGCCATCGCCGTTTCCCTCGCCGCCGACATTTCCGGCCCGGCCACCAAGGCCGGTGGACGCCGCCCCCTGCCCGACCCCGCCATGCTGCAGGAAAACCTGCGCCGCTGGGGAATCGACGCCGATTCCCGGGTCGTCGTTTATGACAATGCTTCCGGCTCACAGGCCGGACGCGCCTGGTGGACACTCCGCTGGGCAGGTCACGAAAATACACGGCTACTCGATGGCGGCCTTGCCGCCTGGAGTGCCGCAGGACACGACACTGCGGACCAGCCTGTCCATGCCACAGGCGGAGGTACCTTCTCGGTCACGACGGGCGGCATGCCGGTAATCGATGCCGATGAAGCCGCCGATATCGCGCGCAACGGCGCCTTGCTCGATGCCCGCGGCAAGACCGCCTATGAAGGCGATACCGACAAGCCCGCAACCGGCCATATTCCGGGTGCGATCTGCGCCGGTGCAAAGGACGCGCTCGGTCCCGACGGCTCTTTCAAGTCGACCGAAGACCTCCACGCAATGTATGCAGCCATCGGTGCCGACGGCACACAGCCGGTTGGCGTTTACTGCGGCAGCGGCAACGCGGCATCGTTCGAACTGGTCGGCATGTATGCCGCCGGGATTGAAGCCCCGCTTTACGTGGGATCCTGGTCAGCCTGGTCGGCTGACCCCGAACGCCCCGTGGCGCAGGGCCCGGAGCGCGGTTAGAGTTGGTGGTCTATGGGTCAGTTCGATCCACCACCGCCGTCTGCTTCCAGCCGCCTGAAAACAGGCACAGCGCCGGGCGATACCTCTATGATTCTAATCGCGCGATGATGATGTTGTTCTTCACAGCTGGTTGGTGCTGAACGTGCTTCGTTCAACCTTAGCCTTTTTTGCGGCGACTTTGATTACGGTCGCGACAATGCCGGGTGGCAGCTTGGCAGAGTCAGGCGTGCGGGAAATCACATGGGCGGACCTTGCTACCGGCGGACGGGACAAGCGGGAGTTTGTTCGTGGCGCGTCTCCGGTAATGTCTTTGATCCTAAATCTCAACGGCGATGTGCCGGAAAAACCGAAAATGGCGGATGAGCTCGACGGAGAGCGGGTTCGCCTGTCAGGGTACGTCGTGCCGCTCTCATATGCCGGCGCGGGCGTCGAGGAGTTTCTCCTTGTTCCCTATGTCGGCGCCTGCATCCATGTACCGCCGCCGCCCAGGAACCAGATCGTTCTGGTAAAAAGTGCCAAGCCGGTGCAGATAGGCGGTCTGTTCCAAGCCGTAACCGTCACTGGCACGATTAAGGTTACCGGGTCTAATACGGAATTCGCCGAGACCGGATACCACCTGGCGGCCCGGACCGTCATCGATTACAGCGAATACCGTCGCATCAGGCGGCTAGAGGGACACCCGGACTCCAAAACCCTGCCCTGATCGGTTTACTGGTGTGCCACGGTACTCCGCTCGCCGCAGGTCAGAATTCCTTCAATGTTTCACGCAGGGCATTCCCGGTATATTCAGTGCGCACCAGGCCACGCCGCTGGAGGACCGGCACCAGCCCTTCGGTCACCTCGAGAATAGTGCGGCGGTTAATGCTCTGCATCTGGTCACGGATCAGGAAGCCGTCACCCCCCACTTCCTCCATCATGGTCGCCATATGATCGGCGACCTGCTACGGGGTCCCGACAATATCGACGACATCATCCCGGATCACCTTAGCCAGGGTCTTGCCACTGCCAAGCTGGGCAAACCGCGCGAAGGATGCGGTTTCGCCGTTGGTGGTGAGATCTTCCGGCAGCGGCTTGTCGAGCGGGAACTGCGCCAGATCGATATCGGAAAACCCGCTGACCAGTGCCAATTTGCTGTGGAGAAAGTTTTCATCTGCGGCGTAGCGTTTGAATTTCGCCTGTGCGTCTTCCTCGGTCTCCCCCATCACGGCAG
>Ga0115566_10002761_pt1 | contig 14381 bp, 17 predicted proteins | sample COGITO_mtgs_1204_3_FD_87173 | JGI IMG/M metagenome (GOLD analysis project Ga0115566, IMG submission 87173) | Pelagic marine microbial communities from North Sea - COGITO_mtgs_120405 | ecosystem: Environmental > Aquatic > Marine > Epipelagic | place: Germany:Helgoland, sampling site Kabeltonne...
CAGATGACAAATTGACCTGGCATTATCGAGAGTTTCTAAACCTTCAGTGCTACAAGAATCCCACGCCTGAAACAAGACTCGCCTGGTGTTACTATCTGGCACTAGAGAAGCGTAGCGCGCAGGCGATTGCGGAGTTCGCAACCATCGATCGTGAGGCGTTTGCCGAGAAGCTGCAGTATGACTACCAGGCCGCTTGGCTGGCTGTGGCGCAGGGGCATGCGGAGCGGGCGCTGGCGATCGTGAATCCCTACTTGGCTCAAACGGTGCCTCATTGGCAGGTCCGGTTTCGGGCTTTGGCCCGTGCTGCCCAAGGGGAATACAGATTGGGGACAGAGGATTAGCAGCGCCAACGCAAGACAAGGATCTGCTTATTGGGAATTGATGGTTACCAAGGCCCAGTGCGGTGAATCAAGTAATCCGGGCAAGGCCTACGAAGGCCTGTTGATCTGGCCGAATGCGCGAAAACCAGCTTCGCTTGAGCAATGCGAGTCACTGACCGAGGATCGGTGACGGGCAGCGATTCCAACACATATTAGCTAGACTGCACTTGACCGCGGTTCAGGCGTAGCTTGGATCAGATTGTGCTTCGATGAGAGGGCTCTGGGCAAGCAGCGGGGCTTCCCCCGAAGGCTTTTCGCTCGAGACAATGTGATCTGCAGGTAGCGGCTTTGCGCCCAAGCATGGCAGCCTTGAATAGAGCGATGTTCAGCCGAGATCTTGATCAGAGCCGGGAGCCACCGTTCGAAGTTGGCGCATACTGAAGAGGGCAGTGCCGTCGGCAATCAAGCCGCGCCCGTATCGTCGCTTCTTCGCCCGCTCGGCGCCAAGTGCCTCAGCTGTGATTTCCATCACAAATTGCCTTGAGCCGATCACGGCCCCATCGGTCCAATAGCGGGCCCGACGGGTAAGCTGCAGCGTCACAGGAACCTTCGCGCGTGCTAGGTCACTGGCAGCTGCAATCTCCTCGCCGCTTGCTCCAAGCTCTGCAGTCAACTTCCTAGCTAAATCCGAACGAAATTCTGCCTCGAGATCTGGCATGGACCAATCGTCTGCCCGATCTCCCAGCGACCGGCGTAAGTGGTGGAGGAAGTTCGTGGCATAGGGATGCTTGCCGCTCCCGCAGCGAATCCCCCAACTGCAGAACCGGTAGTCGTCCGGCTGCTCGCAGATCCCAGCACGGACAGGATTCATCTCCACATACTGCACGCAAGTCCAAAGCGCCTCACGACCCTCCAGAATTGTGTGCTTGAATCGGTCCCCCCACAGGCGCCCCCTGCGCTGTTCCTTGCGCGTGCGATTAAACCAGCAGGTGAAGCTCTGTTGCCAATGCCCCATGAATACGCTGAAGTCCCCCAGGCGCTCCTGAATGCGCGCCAAGTCAGGCGAGTGGACAGTCAATTCCGGCTTCATGCCAGCATAGAATGCGTTATAACGTCGGCAAGTTTCTTCCGGTGTCGGCGGCTCCCCTGGCACGAAGGCAACAATATGCACATGGTTGGACATTGCCGTCACTGCAATGATTTCGAGCGTGTACAACGCCGAAACCTTGCCAATGAGATTGAGCATGAACTGGCGCTCGACATCTCCGAAAATTCGATCCGAGCGAAATCCACAGGCTCGTTGATAGAGATGAAGGTAGCTGCCTTCCTTCCGGTTTGGCCGAAGCCTCGCTGTTCGCATAGGGAACCTCTCAATGAAACACTATTTGATGCAAGCTACCCCTGTAGCGCCATCCGGTCAAGCACAATGTGATGCAAATCCCTTGTCCCTAGGCCGAAGGCCATACGTCAAACTCCTGGTACGCTGGCGAGAGGAAGCGATACGTCACACTGAGAACCGTGCTCTCAGTGTAGCCAATGCCTCCGGGCCGTCTATCGCCTGAAGTTCACCTACTCGATATGCCCGCACCCTATCTTCAGACTCGGCAGTCCACGCTTCCCTGATCTTGACTGACTCAGGCGAGATGCTCAGAAGAAGACGATCCGCAAGCAGAGCGCGATCGGCTTCACAGAGCTTCAGTGCTTCTTTCTCAATGATCACCGCATCCACGTTACTCCTCCTATACTGGTGTTCGCCAATGGCCACACACCAACAATAGCCCGAGTGCCAAGTCGCGCCAACCTTTCAGCATGCACCAATGTCAGGACCCCGCCCGGAGGGCCTGTCTGTCAATACCCGACCACACCGCAGATTCAAACTGTATAATCAAGCCCTGACCCCGCCCGGCACGGGGACCGGTCTCTTTTGCAGCTTCTGCAACGAGGTAGCTGGTCTTGCCGACCAGGTGGCGGCGAATCAGCTGGGTGGTCTCGGGGTGGGAGGCTGTGTGGCAATCGCTTTGAGTTCGGCGACTTTGTCCTCGAGTGACTGACGGGCGGCCATGTTAGAGAAACCGAAAGTAGCAGATGTGAAGGGACACACGGATTAGCAAGGCCCCAGCCAGCTTTACAAGATAGGAACTACATCATTCAGCGAGGAAGCCAGATCGTCCCGGTTGAAGTGAAGGCGGGCAGCGCTGGTGCGATGAAGTCGCTACATGCCTTCATGCATCAGAAAAAGCTGCCCCGGGCACTGCGTCTGGATACCAATCCGCCCTCGGCTCAGGATCTCGATGTCAAAACCACGACCTCCCAGCCCGTCAAGTACCACCTCATGTCGCTCCCGCTGTACATGGTGGCGAGTATTCCCGCCACCCCCTAGCCTGTTCCCCGCGATGAGCCAGACGCCCCCACCTGCCCGCAATGCGACCAACCCATGCGCAAACGACGCCCCGCCAAGGGCGAATTCTGGGGCTGCAGCGGCTACCCCGCATGCAAGGGCCCACGGCCGGTCTGACACGGTGGTTTTGACGCGATGACTTGGTGACCTGATGACGCCGGGGCTTTGCAGGCTAGCGCCTGCTGGGCGTAAGCCCAGGCTTCCATCCGGCGTCAACAAGTCACCCAGTCACCCAGTCATCCCCTCTCGCGGGCCAGCCCCGAACCACGCCAAAACCTACCGAATGATGATCACCGTGCCGGAGGGCCGCCTTGAAAGTTCAAAGCCATTGAGGAACAGCTGGTCACTTGGGCCGAATTCCGCCGCTTCGGGATCAAAGGTGAGAATGACGTCGTTACCACCGCTGACGGTGAACGTGGTTACCGGTGCCGACAACGTGGCAGTGTCAACACTCGCGCCATAGCTGACGGCAAGATCATTGTGCACCAGGACATCCGTTCCGTTGGCGTCGGTACGTGTGACGTCAAAATCAAACCCGGTGGCAGGATTCCAGCACTCGTGAAGATAAGTGGTGATCGAGTAGGGCCCGTCAGCCAGGCCTGCGAGGGTCAGAGTGATATCATTAGCTGCATTATTGACCGCCCTGCCACCCGACAGCAGGTTATCGAGATCTCCGTCGGTATGGTCAACTTCTGGATAATTAGCGCCGTCAGTGCTGTTCCGACCGTACGACGCAGCGACGGTGATGGTGATGCTGCTCACCGTTTTGGAGATCGAAGCGAGACCTCTGTCTCCATCGACGAGGTACCAACCTGCTTGATGCAGAGTGCCAGCACTGTCGGTCGTAATCTGGACCTGCAAGTCTGTGGGAAAGCTGTAGGCCGCCACGAAATAGTCGCGAGTACCAGTTTGAGTGCCGAAGCTCTGGCCACCCGCATATACGCTGGCACTGTTCTGCGTATTAAAAACTCTATTGCCGAGTCCAGTAACTTTCCACGCATAGACCTCACCCGCGGTCACAGCGGTGTCGGTCACATCCAAGACGAGTGTGCCATGATCGCCAGTACTGAAGCCGAGAGCAGAGATATCCGCCGCACTGAAGGTCCCCGAATCGACTGGTCCGGTCGATGTATCACCGGTGCTGACAGAAGCCACTTTGTAGAACTCAACGGTAAAGTCCCCCCCTGCAGTGCTGAAATCCATAAAACTGAAAGTAATCAGGTCAATCGTGTCATTCTCCACAATCGTAAAAGTTTGGCCATAACTACGACCAGTTTGGAGGCCTACCTGTGTTGCTAGCGAGACATTCTCATGGCCACCAAGCAGCGTCGCTGAAGGCCACTGAAATTCTCCGCCGGATTGTGACAATCCCGAAAGGGTGACCGCTGCTCCCTGAGCAGCCATAGCGGTTCCGAGTATTCCTGCGAGGATGAGGGTTTTGATTTTCATGATGCGTTCTCCTATCTTGTGTTTCATCCTCATGGCGCTTCCTAAAGCAGCCATCCATACTGTGTTCTACTGACTGACTGATAGGAAATTCCTTTCGGCGACAGTGAAGGACCTTACCCCGGTACCGGGGCAACGCAAGGCTAGGTCGGGAATTCTGTACGGGGAGAGGGGGGAGGTGAGGTGTGCTCGGCATGCACAACAAAACAGCTGGTGTAATTCCAGCTACAACCCCTGACAGGAGGGAATGTAAAGTAGAAGCCAAGGGTGTCCGAAGAAACGACTGCAAGTTGCCCGAACGCGTGGACTATCGGTTTGCGGTTGCCAATGAGGAATCTGAAGGAAGGTGTATACGGATCCATCACTCGAACTCGGTGTGAATCTCTGGTAGGCCTATGGCTGGGGCGAGGAACCCTCGAATTCCAAAGCCCAGTATTCTGTTCGTAACGGTTGTAGGTAGAGGAGACGGGTGGGTGGAGAAATGCTTGTTGTGCTTACCCGAGGAGGCCCGGCTGTGTGTGGAGGTTGGAACTTCGCCATTATTCGCTAAGGCCATCGGTTACGGTGGCGTATGCGCAGTCGGGAGTCAGATGAAGCCATAGTAGTCGTAAAACGCTCTGCCGTTGATGTCGCGGGTGACCCGACTGAGGATAAAACAGAGCGCCAGTGTCCCGTGGGGAACGGGATGGAGGCGAAGGGCGGAACATGGAACCACGAGCCAGCCCAGAATAGCGATCAGTGTCAGCGCAGGGTGACCAGTCAATACCGTCGGAACGTATGCCATCGGTGACCGGCCAGCGATTTTCACTGATCCAAATTAGAAAGCAACATGGAACAACTGACTCTTAACATAGACTACGGAAATGCCTTTGATCAGGCTTGCAGCCTCTGGCAGTTGCGCTCGGCCTTCGTGTCGGTGAAGCGCAATCGCGGAGCCCCCGGTGTGGACGGCGTGACCGTCGACGATTTTGCTGCAGACCTTGAGGGTAACCTGCGAATCTTGCGGACTGAACTCTGGCTTGGACCTACCGCCCGTCTCCTGTGAAACGGGTGGAGATTGCCAAGCCCGGCAGCCACAAGAAGCGTATTTTGGGTGTTCCCTGCGTACGTGACCGCGTCGTCCAGCAATCGGTGAAAGCCACGCTGGAACCGGTGTTCGAGCCGCTCTTTAGCGACTCAAGCTTCGGGTATCGGCCCGGTCGCAGTGCGCAAGATGCCGTCCGGCAAGCCAAGGATTTGGTAACGTCCGGACGCGAGTGGGTTGTCGATCTCGATCTGGCAACCTTTTTCGACACGATCAATCATGATCGCGCACTTCATCTGGTTGGGCAACATGTGCCGGACAAGCGTATTCTGCGTTTGATCGGCCTGACTCTGCGCAGTGGCTGTCTGAGTGAAGGGACGTTTATCCCGACACCGGAAGGCTCTGCGCAGGGTAGTCCTCTGAGCCCGTTGTTGAGCAACATCATCCTGCATGAACTTGATTGCGAGCTTGAATCTCGCGGCCTCACGTTTTGCCGTTATGCCGACGACTCGAACATCTTTGTTCGCAGTGAACGGTCTGCGGAGCGTGTGCTGCGTAGTGTCGCGCGCTTCATTGAGAAGCGTTTGGGGTTGACGGTTAACCGCGAGAAGAGTGCCTCCCGGCACAGCAGCAAAGTGAAGTTCTTGGGGATGACCATCATCAGCGGTCTGATTGTGATTTCGGCGGTTTCGATGAAGCGAGCTCGCTCCACGCTGCGGGAGCTAATCCCGCGTCGTAGCCATATTCCAATGGAGGAGCAACTCGCCCGGGTGAATCGTTGGTATCGGGGTTGGAGTGGGTACTACGGTATGACGGAGCTTCCGAATCAGTTGCGGCAGGTGGAGAGTCGAATTCGCGTTCGTTTTCGAATTCAAAAGCTTCGCAATCAGAAGCGTCGGAGACACGTAGTGCGCACGCTTGTTGCCCGTGGCGCGAAACGGGCGACGGCCTATCGAACGGTGTATGATCCTGCCCGCCGTGGTTGGTGGGCACTTTCGCACAGCTTCGTGGCTGCTCTATCGTGGTCGAACAACTGGTTTGCTTCAGAGGGAATGTATCTTGCGTCCGCGCAAGAGAAGTCTCACTGGCAGCCGGTTGACTTCTATGTGAAGGTTCTATGAGGAGCCGTATAGGGACCCCTACGTACGGTTCTGTGAGAGGACGGCCCCCGAGAGGGGGCCTCCTACTCGATCGGGGCAAGGACAGCGTCGTCCGTGAGCCGCTCCAGTTGGAACCTCCAGTCTGGATGCGTGGCGAGGGGGATGATTCCGCTGGGAACGCGAAAGGCGCCGATTCCCAAACCTTGGCAGGCGCGAATTGCCCGCAGGAGCGTTTGGGCATTGTGTTTGACCAGCGCCTCGCGATGTTGTAAGCCAGCTTCGCGTCCGAGCTTCGACAGGTAGCGCGCAGTCGTGGTGCGAAAGCGAATGCTCGGGTCTTGCTCAAATTTACAGCACAGGCCGAACCGGAAGGGGGAGGTGCCGGGCGTCATCGAGCGATCGTGAACTCGATCGGCTGAGAAAAGACGGTGGCCCAGAAGCCGCCGTCGCGATCGCTGGAGTGGAAGCTCTCTTCGGTGAGATTGAGGAAGGCCTGATAGTTCCCGACGGGGAGCTGGACCGGGACGTCTGCTTGGTAGCGGACGGCTTCGCGTTCGGCGAAGATGTACTCGGTGGTGGCGTCCTGCTTCGGAACTGCATAAACCTGTGGATTGGTGGCGTCGACAGTGTGCGCGACGCAGTGCGTGAGCGGGATGTCTGAGATCTGGCGATCTCGGTTCCAGAGGACGTGGAGGCTGTGGTCTAGGGCAAAGGAGCGCTGGGCATTGCCTTGAGCATCCGTGATGAAGAAGTCGAAGAAGACATAGGCCTCGACCAAGTGCTTGTCTGCGAACTCCGCAAAGTCGGTGTCGGTGTAGTTTGTGCCCTCGCCGGGGAGGCGCCAGCGACCAATTTTTCCGATGCGCTCGGCGTTCTCGGGATCGCGCGTGAAGTCGCCGAGGAGCTTGATCTGATAGACGAAATTGGGCTTGAGCCCGGTAGCGTTGAGCTGACCGGCAAGCGTGGCTTGTTGGCCTTGGTTAAAGACGATGGAGACGTTCGAATTATCGTAGGAAAAGGCGGTGCGGAAGCTGGCTGAGTAGTAGTTGCCAGCAACATCAGCCCAGCGTTGGAGTTCGTCTGAGTGCGTGGGGAGCAGGTGAATGGCCGGACCGGTGGGGGCGGGCGTGACCAGATCTCTGGCCGGACCGGGCAGGACGGAGAAGGAGAGGGCTTGTGGGCTCAAGAGATAGTCGGGGATGTAACGGCGAATGGTGTGCTTGGTCCGTGTCGGAAGGTAGCGCGCGGCGGTTCTGGCTGCGCTCACTGCTCCCCAGCAGATGAGAATGGCGGCGATGGCGCGCCAGATCGGGGACCGCCGCCAGCGTCCCGATTCCGGCGGCTGTTCCGCATTCATTTGGGCGGATTTCTGTTCTTCTTGTTTTTCCCATTCTTCTTCTTTTTTACGCCGTCCGCGATGGGCTCTTCTGCGAAGTCCGCAGGATCGAGATCGAGCTGCTTGAGTGATGCATCGCTCAGGTTGGCGAGTGCGATCTTCGCAAACTTGGAGCGCTCGAAGCGAACAATCACCGCTTCGTCCTCTAGGAGCAGGAGCTCACATTTTAGAAACAGCTTCCCGTCTGTTTTGCGCTCGAGCCGGAAGGGTTTTTCTTTGGCTTCTGTTTGCCCCCAGGATAGCGCAGGGATAAGGAGCAGGAATAGGATCAGGATTCGGATATTCACGGGGCGTTCTCTCCGGTGTCGAAATGCATGGTTTTCTCCCAGTAATGGGGGCGCCAGATGAGTTGCAGGGCGCCTTTCCAGGCTGCGTATGACATCACCATCCAGTAGAGGGGCATCAACCAGCAGGCAGGCACGATGTGGCCCATGCCACGCACGACGCAGGCGATGCCACAGTAGTAGGCGAAGAGGAAGTTTCCGACGAACAGGCAGAAGGCGCCCATGGCGAAGACGGGACCGGGAAAGTAGGTGGCGAGCCAGGCGGGATCGAGGCCGTTAGGGGCATGGGCGATCAGCCAGGCCAGCACCATGATCCAGTAGACGAGGCTGAGCAACTGGGTGAGTACTGAACCGCCGATTAGCAGATGGACGTGTAGGCTGCGGCCCAGGCCGAGCTTGCGTGTCATGTGTAGCGGAGAGCGCATGTGCACGAGATAGGTCTGGAGGTAGCCTTTTACCCAGCGAGAGCGTTGGCGAGTCCAGGCGCCGAATCGCGGACAGGCTTCTTCCCAGGTTGTGGAATCCATGATTCGCGTCTGCCAGCCTGCGATTGCGAGGCGAATGCCGAGGTCACAGTCCTCGGTGACATTGTACTCGTCCCAGCCTTGCATCTCCTTCAGGATGTCGAGTCGGAAGTGATTCGAGGTGCCGCCGAGTGGGACGGGAGCGTTGCGGTAGTCCAAGGCGGGGAGGCAGAGGTTGAACCACAGTGCGTAGTCCGCAGTAAAGAGCCGCGTGAGCAAGTTTTGGCGGCTGTTGTAGAAGCTGAGCTTGGCTTGGATGCAGCCGGTCTTCTCGGACGACTGGCCAAAGGCGATTACCGCCTTTTTGAGTTGATCAGGATCTGGGCGATCCTCGGCGTCAAAGATAACGAGGAACTCGCCTTCAGCTTCCGCTAGACCGACATTGCAGGCCTTTGGCTTGGTGCGAGGTTCGCAAACGGGGATGCGGACGATCTTGAACTGGCTGGCGAGGGTAACTCCCTCGAAGGCGCCTTTGGTGTCTTCATCATCGTCCTCGATCAGTAGCTGGATCGTCAGCCGATCGGTCGGGTAATCGAGTTTGGTCAGGGCGCGGACGATGCGCCGCAGCGCATGGGGCTCGTGATAGAGCGGGACTTGGACGACGTAGTGCGGCCAGCCCCCCTCCGGTTCGACCAGTTCACCAGTTTCGAGCACAATCTCGCGCTTGCGCCGCAAAGAAAGGTCGAGCAGGTGAAAGCGATAGAGAGTGGCGATCAGGAAAAAGGCGGTAATTACGGCGTTTCCGTAGATCAGCGTGTCGCGCCAGTTCAGGAAGAGGCAGGCGGCCAGCCCAGCCAGGAAGAGGAGCAAAAGCCAGGCCTGTCCATTCGAGAGTGTACACAGCGCTTGGGGGATGCCACGTGGCCCCAAATACCTTTGCCAGTCGGCGGATGTCTCTTCAGTCTGCATGCGCAGGGATAACCGCGGAACGGCGGCTAATAACCTGCGGATTCAGCCTTGGCCAGCTGAACCATCGCGGCGCAGCTGGCGCGCGAGAATAAGGCCAGCGACCACAAGGATCAATGCACCCACTGAGTAGCGCAGAAAATCATGGTAGCGGGGGCCGGGAATCAGGTAGGAGGTCGCTGGTTGATCTGGGTCGTAGAACACGCGGAGCGCATCGGCTTCCCGCACTTGCGCGGCAACTTTCTGGGCGGTATCCCGCTGGTTCGTGCGAAAGCCAAAGTGTGGCGTCTGGAGATCGCTTGTTCCTTCGTAGCGCACGTCTTCTACGTGGTATTCGTAGACCACATGCGGGGAGGTGTCCTGAACCTCGACGGTGACTGCGAGGCCGTCGACATGTGGCCAAGACTTGCGGGCGAAGCCGTCCAGAATCAGACCGCTGTTGACGTAGACAAGGCCGGCACCCAGCACGAGTAGGATTGTGGAGATGGCAAACCACATGGGTTTGCGTGGCCCAACGTGCCTGCCCAGCAGCCAGCCTCCGAGAAAGCCCAGCAGGATTGCGCCTGCCAGACTTACGATAGTAAGCGTGATTGGTGTCATTCTGGGAGCGGCAGGGCCACGTCCTCGAAGTTATCCATCAAGCGCTGTTGAACCATCGCCCCGAGGGCATCGATGGCGATGTCACGGGAAACGGTGAGCTGCTCGCGAACTGCGTATCGTCGCCAAGTGATGGTGTTGTTCTCGACTTCCTCACCACCCACGATCCAGATGTTCGGCACCTTGCTGGTGACCGCCCGGCGGATGCGCTTGTTCAGCGAATCCGAGCTGTCATCTACGTTGCAACGAAGGAGCTTGTGAGTGAGAGTCTCGCGGATCCCGTGGGCGTAGTCACCGAATTGCTCGACACTTACCGGAATCACGCAGACCTGATTCGGGGCCATCCAAGTTGGAAAGGCACCGCCGTAGAACTCAATGAGGAATGAAATCAGGCGTTCGTGCGTGCTCAGTGGTGCCCGATGGACGATGTATGGCTCGCATTCACTGCCATCTTGGGCGGTGTAGGTGAGGCCGAATCGTTCGGGGACGACAAAGTCCAACTGACAGGTAGAGAGGGTCTCCTCACGGCCGAGGATGTTCTTGACCTGAATGTCCATCTTCGGGCCATAGAAGGCGGCCTGGCCGCGCTCTTCTTCGAACTCGATGTCTGCTTCGACCAAGATCTTGCGGACAATGGCCTCCGTGTGCTCCCAGTCTTCCTTCTTGCCCATGAACTTGTCTGAGTCCGGGTCATGAAGGGAAAGCCGGCAGCGAAAGTCACCGAGGCGAAGATGATCGTAGTACTCGCGGTACATCTTGATCACAGCGCGAAACTCGTCTTCGATCTGGTCTGGCTGGCAGTAGATGTGGGCATCGTTCATGCACATGGCTCGCACACGAAGCAGTCCGGCTAGCGAGCCACGTCGCTCATAGCGGAAGTTATAGCCGTACTCGGCGAGGCGCAGGGGCAGATCCCGGTAGCTGCGAGGGCGCGCCGCGTAGATCTTGTGATGGTGAGGGCAGTTCATGGGCTTGAGATAGTATTTCTCATCATCGTCGCAGACCATGGGGGGGAACATGTCCTCCTCGTACAGCGGGAGATGCCCGGAGCGCTCATAGAGTCCAGCCTTGGTGATCGCAGGGGTGGCGACGCGCTGGTAGCCGTAGCGAAACTCTTGCTCGCAGGCCCATTTCTCGAGCTCATCGCGAATGATTGTGCCGTTCGGCAGCCAGAGCGGAAGGCCGGATCCGATCTCGTCGTCCAAGACGAAAATGTCTAGCTGTGCGCCAAGTTTGCGATGTTCGCGCTGCTCTGCGAGGCGTCGCCGTTCTTGGTAGTCTTTCAAGTCTTCAGAAGACTCGAAGGCCAGCCCGTAGATCCGGGTAAGCATGGGCCGCTTCTCGTCGCCCCGCCAGTAGCTGCCAGCGATGGAATCGAGCTTGAAGGACCCCTTCTTGACCTGCCCGGTATGCTCGAGATGCGGGCCTTCGCACATGTCCGTGAATGGACCGTTAGTGTAGAAACCAAGTCCGTCTTTGGCCTTGCCGGTCTCGACGAGCTCTCGGGCGTACTCAATTTTATAGGACTGGTCGGTGGCCGCCATGAAGGTCTCAGCGTCGGCCAGCGAGCGTGTGTCTTGGACAAATTCCTGCTTCTGCTTGGCGATCTTCAGCATCCGCTTCTGCAGGTCCTTCAGGTCGGTCTCGACGATCGGTTGATCGCCGAAGTCGAAATCATAGTAGAAGCCATTTTCGACGGGCGGGCCAAAGCCCATTTTTGCATCGGGGCGGATCTGTAAAACAGCTTGCGCCAGCATGTGTGCTAGGGAGTGGCGCAGCCGGTACAGCTGCGAGTCTTTCTCCTGAGTGCTCATGAATAGAACGTGTCCGTTGGTTGATTTCTAACAGTAGAATGTGATAGGGTGTCCGTGCGCATTGCTCGCTGCCTGGCGGACGGCCCGGTGGGATCTGCCGAGTCCGCAGCGATCAGCGTGACTTGAGTAGGTCGAACAGAGCGTCCTTGAGAACGTCTTCATTTTTGCGCTGAATTACGTTGTAGGTCGGGTCGCCCTGGCCGGGCTTCCAATCCACGGAACCGGCTTCGGTGAACGGGTACCGGAAATAGGCGCGGACCCGGACTGAGAGGTGATTCTTGGGGCGCTGGCCAGCAGTTCGTGCAAGTGCGTGTTCCAAGGTGGCCTGAATCTGGCGTGCATTTGGCGTGCCGGAGCCAGCGAATTCGATGAAGACGATGAAGTTTTTTTCGTCGGGCCTAGTCGAAACGATTCGGTATTTCACTGCCTCCGAATCCTTGAAGTGGCGTGGGATCGCGTTGTGACTCTTCTCGATCGCCGTGGCACGAGCGAGCGCTTCCTCGGCTACCGGAGTGCCTGGGAATCTAGCCATGACAGCGCGGTAGGATTTGAGGGCCTCGCTCCCGGGGCCTTCGGTCGCCTCGACGACGCGCGCCAGGCCAAGGTATGCGTGAGGAGCCCACTTGCTCCGCGGAAAATTATTGACGATGGTGCTGAAGGATACCTCGGCATCGTTGAACTTTTTCAGGTGCACCAGCAGGAGCATGGCGTGACGGTACAGGGCGTCGTGCGTGATTTTTGCCCGGGGAAAATCAAGGGCGACAAGCCTGTAGCCCTCTGCGGCTTTGGCATACTGGGCATTGGTGGCCTGGGTTTTGGCCGTCAGCCAGCGAAACAGTGGCTCGCCTTTGAAGTCTGAATGGCTACTGACGAAATCAAGGAACGTCTTGGCGGCGACACCGACCTCGGCACCCGGGAAGTCTGCGACCAGCCGTTCGAGGATCATGCGTGCGGCGGGGATATCATTGCGTACCGTCAACAGCAGCCTAGACATCTCATAGAGAGAATCCGCGGCTTTCGGATGATTGGGGTAGAAGAACAGGAAGCGATGGTACTCGATGAGCGCGGCATCAGGCTCATTCTGTTCGGCGAGATATTCCGCGAAAGCGAGCTGCTTATCGCCAGGAATTTTGGCATGCGCGGTTCCCGCGATCACCAGCAAGACAAGTAGGTAACGTTTCATAGGACACTCCAGTCAACAAGAATCATGAGCGTCGGACCATAGCGGAATGGCATGGAATTACAATTACAATCCGGGAGGCACTGCGCTCCAGTCGCTGCGGTGTAGGTTTACCCCCATCTGACGACACAGGAGAGGAAATCTAGGTGCAGCTGCCTAAAGAACAGATAGTGTGGGTTTGCACGCGTTGCGGAAATTGCTGCCGTTGGCCGGGGCAAGTGCGGCTGACTGACGCGGATGTCACACGAGCCGCGGGATTTCTGGAGTTGGCAGAGCAAGACTTTATCGACGAGCACACGGAGCTGTCCCCGGATCGCCGGGGCCTCTCGTTACGCGACGGTGCGGATGGGGCCTGCGAGTTTTTTGAAGAGCCGAATCGGTGCCGCATTCAAGAGGCCAAACCGGCCCAGTGCCATGGGTTTCCGAATCAGTGGCGCTTCGATGGGTTTGAAAAGGAGTGCCCGGCGATCAAACTGAGCATGCGCCTGGCACCAAACAGAGAGCCGCACGAGGAGAGCACTTGTGGGAACGAATAGCTATTTTGCGCACGAATCAGCGTTCATTGATGACGGGGTGACGATTGGTGACGGGACCACGATCTGGCACGTCTCGCACGTCATGCCTGGGACGGAGATTGGGATCGACTGCCGGATTGGGCAGAATGTGGTGATCGGACCTCGCGCGGTTGTCGGAGATCGCTGCAAGATCCAGAACAACGTCTCCGTGTACGAGGGCGTGCATCTTGAAAACGACGTTTTCTGCGGCCCGTCGATGGTGTTCACGAACGTCTTTAATCCGCGCAGCGCCGTGCCACGCATGGACGAGTTGCGGCAGACGCTGGTGCGGCAGGGCGCGACGCTCGGCGCCAACTGCACGATCGTCTGTGGCATCACGATTGGGCGCTTTGCCTTTATCGGGGCTGGCTCGGTGATTACGCGTGATGTGCCAGACTATGCGCTGATGATGGGAGTGCCCGGGCGTCACACGGGCTGGATGTGCGAGTGCGGGCTCAAAATTCCGGAGTTCGTAAACGGGGCAAGTCGCTGCGAATGCGGCAAGTCGTACACCATTTCCGGCGCAGTGGTCGAGCGCGGATGAGCGAGATTCATTTTTGGGATATGGACCATACGGTCCTGAATAATGATTGTGACGTCTCTTGGAAGACCTTTCTGGTCAGTCGCGGCTATGCGCCGGTGGGTGACTTGGATGAGGCGGCCGCGTTTTACGAGGAGTACGAGCAGGGTGTGCTGCGCGTTGAGCTATTCAACGCATTTCAGTTGCGGGACTTTAGCGGCAAGACTTGGGATGAGATGCTGGCCTGGTCGCGCGAGCATTTTGCGGAGATCGCAAAACCACAGTTGTACATGGAGGCAGAGCGCCGGATCGCTGCGC
>Ga0115566_10002765_pt1 | contig 14361 bp, 11 predicted proteins | sample COGITO_mtgs_1204_3_FD_87173 | JGI IMG/M metagenome (GOLD analysis project Ga0115566, IMG submission 87173) | Pelagic marine microbial communities from North Sea - COGITO_mtgs_120405 | ecosystem: Environmental > Aquatic > Marine > Epipelagic | place: Germany:Helgoland, sampling site Kabeltonne...
ACTTCGGAATGGTGCAGTCTGATATCCAGTATCAGGCCTGCGAAGGGAAGGGGGCCTGGGAGGAAAAGGGGAGACAGGATTTGCTTTGCGCGGTGTTCTCAGTGCATCCGGAGTTGGTGACGCTGGTGGCCGCAGATTCTGCGAACATCGCAACCCTGGCAGATCTGAAGGGAAAACGTGTGAACATTGGCAATCCTGGCTCGGGACAACGACTGAACGCGATGGATGCTCTAAAGGTGGCCGGTTTGGATGTTGAGGCGGACATTCAGGCGAGCAATGAAAAGGCCGCGGATGCGCCCGGGATGTTAAAGGATGATCGCATCGACGCGTTCTTTTATACGGTTGGGCACCCGAATGGGGCACTCAAGGAGGCAACGGCGGGTAAGCGGACGGTGCATTTTGTGCCGATCACTGAGACGGCAGATTTGGTAGCGGCCAATCCGTACTACGTGACCGACAAGATTCCAGCAAAACTTTATCCGAATGCCACAAACCAGGCAGATACGCCTACATTCGGTGTGAAGGCCACGATGATGTCTTCCACGAATGTACCGGATGATATCGTGTACGCAATCACGAAGGAAGTGTTCGACAATCTCGATAAGTTTCGGGCGATGCATCCAGCATTCGAGCTCCTGACCAAAGAGAGCATGCTCAAGGGATTGTCCGCGCCTTTTCATCCGGGCGCGATTCGCTACTACAAGGAAGCTGGGCTGCTTTCAGCCGAGGGGGAGTAGCCGGGCGTTTCGCCTGCTTTAAGCGCGAGCTGGCCGCAAGCGGCGTCGATATCACGGCCGAGGTTACGGCGAATGGTGACGGAGAGCCCCGCTGCTTCCAGCTGGTCTCGAAAGGCCCGGGCACGCTCGCGGGCGCTGGCTTGGTGGTCGCTATCCGTGGGATTGTAGACTATGAGATTGGTGTGGAGCAGGGCAGGGCGGTCGACTGAACGCACGTAGCGGACGAGCTCTTCCGCGTGCTCGGCGCTGTCATTCTCGCCGCTGAGCAGGATGTACTCAAGGAAAATCTTGCGATTGGTCTCATCTGCGTGGTATTGCAGGGCTTCGCGAAGTGCGGCTAGTGGCTGCGATTTATTGACGGGCATCAGGCGTTCGCGCAGGGTGTCGTTTGCTGCGTGTAGCGAGAGGGCAAGATTGACCTGCGGAAACTGATCGGTGAACTCCTTCATGGGCTTGACGAGGCCGACGGTAGAGACTGAGAGGTGGCGAGCCCCGATGCCGAATGTGTCGGGATTCATGAGCTCGGTCAGGCTGGCGAAGACTTCGCGGCGGTTCTGCATAGGCTCACCCATGCCCATGTAAACGACGTTGGAAAGCCTAGCGTCCAGGCGCTGTTGGCAAATGTATTGCCGCCAGAATAGGACCTGGTCTGAGATTTCTTCTGCGGTCAGGTTGCGGGAGAGGCCAAGCTTGCCAGTGGCACAGAAGGTGCAGGCGAGGCCGCAACCGACCTGACTGCTGATGCAGCAGGACCAAAGACCAGGCTTGGGATTGAGCAGGACAGTTTCGATGCGGTTGCCGTCGGGTAGAAGCAGGAGGGCCTTGTAAGCCCGCCCGTCCGAGGCTTTGAACACGGCCTCAGTGTCAAAGGACAGAACGCGCTGCTCCGCAGCAAGGGTCTGGCGCATCGGCAGGCTGAGCGTGGACACGTCCTGAAATTTGGTCACTTGCTGCTCGAAGAAGGCTTTGCGCAGCTGTGCGCCGCGAAACTTCGGCAGCTTGTAGGTCTCGACGAGTTTGGCGATGGTCGTGCTATTCAAAGCTGGCCATCACTTGGTCGAGGCGTTCGACTTCTTCTGCTTGGGCCTGCCAATCAGCCAGGTTCCGGTCCAGCCTGGCACGTGCTTCGCGGTGGGTGGCTTCTAATTTGGCCCACAGCTCGTAATCCTCGTAGGCCCCTTCACTGGCCAACTCTGTTTCCTGTTCTGCGCAGCTGATCTCGAGCTCAGCGACTGCCTTCTCAAGGCGATCTAGCTTGCGCTTGGCGGACTTGAGGGCTTTCGCAGTCTCATAGCGGCGGGCCCCCTCAGAAGGCTTAGCAGGGGCTTTCTTGGCCTTTGGGGCTGGAGCGCTTGCGATCTCTGCGTCTTCGGCGAGCAGGTCACGGCGCTTCCAGAGGTAGTACTCATAGCCGCCAGGGTAGAGCGTGGGCACGCCCTGCTCGATGTGCACGACTCGAGTGGCCATGCGCATCAGAAAGGTGGGATCATGTGAGATGAAGACGATGGTACCTGGGAAGTCGCTGAGGGCATCGGTGATGACGTCTACGGCTCGCGGGTCGAGATGGTTGGTGGGTTCGTCCAGCAGCAGCGTGTTGGTGGGCCGGATCAGCATTCGCGCGAGGGCGACACGGGCCTTCTCACCGCCGCTGAGGACGGAGATGCGCTTGAACTGGTCCTCGCCGGAGAACAAAAAGGCACCGGCTACGTTTCGCAGGTATTGGGTGTCTGCAGTCTCCGCAAGTTCGGCAACTTCGTGTAGCGAGTCGATGATGTTGTGATCGAGATTGAGCGCCTCGCTCTGGTGCTGGGCAAAGTAGTGCAAGGTTGCGTTGTGGCCGACGGTCCGGGTGCCTTTCTCGAAATCGAGCACGCCCGCGAGGATTTTGAGCAGGGTGGTCTTGCCAGCACCGTTCTCGCCGACGAGCGCGACACGCTCGCCGCGTTCGATCTCGAGATTAAAGTCGCGGTAGACGATGTTTTCTTCGTAGCGCTTGGCGATGTGATCAAGCTTGAGTACGGAATGTCCGCTTGCGGGCGGCTTAGGAAAGGTGAACTGAAAGCCGCGGGTCTTGCGTTCGAGCTCGATCGTCTTGACCTTGTCCAGCTCTTTGATGCGGGACTGGACCTGACTGGCCTTGGATGCCTTGGAGCGAAAGCGATCGACAAAACGCTCGAGCTTGTCGACCTTGCGCTGCTGGGACTTGGCGGCCGATTCCAGCTGAGCTTGGCGGGCCTCGCGCTGTCTGATAAACCGGGAATAGTTTCCTGTGTAGGGCCGCAGGGTGGTCTGGTAGACTTCCCAGATGTGGGTGACGGTGCGGTCCAGAAACTCGGTGTCATGGCTGACCATTAGGACGGCTGTCGAGGTATCTCGCAGAAACTGCTCAAGCCAGCGGCAGCTAGCCCTGTCGAGATGGTTGGTGGGCTCGTCCATGAGCAGGATGTCGGGCTCGGCAATCAACAAGTGCGCGAGGGCCACGCGCATACGGAAGCCGCCGGAGAAGCTATCTGGCGGCTGCTTGTATTCGTCGGAGGCGAAGCCGAGGCCGGAAAGCAGGCGCTCGGCCACGTACTCCGGATACTCACCGCGATGTACGGATTCGCTAATGGTGGCGCCGGGAAGTTCTGCGAGATCCTGGGGCAGGTAGCCGATCTTACAGCCCTTCTTGAGGCGGATATCGCCGCCTTCCCAGTCCTCCTCGCCAGCGACCATGCGCAGCAAGGTGGTTTTTCCGCAGCCGTTGGGGCCGACAAGGCCGATGCGGACATTCGGGGACATAAAGGCAGCAGCTTTTTCGAAGACGACGCGCGGGCCGTAGCGTTTGTGAAGATTGGCAATCTCAAGCATAGGGTCAATCACAGTGTCGGAGGGCAAGGGCAGCGCGCACTATGGCGGGGTGCGCGTGAGACGAAAGAACAAAGGAATTGCGGAATCAGTTTGCAAGGATCAGACTCGCGACTAAATTCTGGGGCTCTCGCTGTAGCGAGTTCAATCCAGCCGGTTTGAACAAGCCCGAGTGGTGGGGTTCCCGAGTGGTCAAAGGGGGCAGACTGTAAATCTGCTGCGTAAGCTTCGAAGGTTCGAATCCTTCCCCCACCACCATTCCCTCAGCGCGCCGCCGCCAAGGCTTGGACCTAAGGTCATCATTAGCGAGAGAATACGATGAAGCCCTGGCAAAATTTTCCCCAGAGCCAGTTGTTGTTCGCCGGGATTTGTCTGTTACTGGGTGGTTGCCAAACCACGAAGTTTAGCCTGGCTCAAAAGCGGTTGCAGACGGCCCAGATTGTGTATGGCGAGGCCGTGGTGCGACAACTACTTCCCCACGCACTCCGGACGGCGGATGTGTTGTATGAGGCCCCAACCGAAGGGCAGCGCATGGCGGTGCTGGATGGCTACGCTAGGGGCTATCGCGACGCACTAGAGGCATCACAGGTGGCGAGTAGGAGTGATGCGCCCGGATATCGGGAAGGGGCGGAGAGAGCCCGCGACGATGACCTTGAATTGACCCTTGCTGATTTCGGTTATCAACATCTGCGGGTGACTGGCGTCGCGCATTGGAACGCTGGAGTGCCTGTGTTTACTGAAATGCGCGAGGATGCGCCCTGGACGCTGAGGCTGCGACCGGGCTGCGGGGCCGAATTGGGGCACTACCGGCGGGGTGCTGTGCAGATGCAGTGCACGCTGGAGGGCTTTCTGGGGCCGGAGCCCTTGGGAAAGGCCCTGAAGTGGCAGCAGGAGGCGCGGCGCTTCGTGGGGCTACGGGTGGTGTACGCATCGCCGACGCGTCCGGCTAGCTGGTAACTGGGAATGCTGGAGCTGCCGATCGGGAGTTTTTCAGGCTGAGACAGGCGAATTGGGAAGTTGACGGCTGCCAGGAGCGTTTGCACAAGGTGTGCCATGCCGTGTAGCTTGGGCTTGTCGCGCATGGGGGCGAGCGAGGGCGCGGGGGCTGGCGGTAGTTCGAGCTCGACTGGGGTGACTCCCCCGCCCAGTCGGCGCCTTTGATGTCCTTGGGGCTAAGGTAGATGACGGGGTACTGCGCAAAATGCGAAATGCCTCATGGCATCGGCATCGTCGGTCGTCGCAAGGCCGTCAAAGAGAGCGCCCGGTTTCTCCTTCATAGCCTCGAAGAGTTAGCGCGTCATTGTCATGTTCAAGGTTCTGCCGAAACGGCGCGGTCTGGCCAGTAAGGTGACATCGCTGCTGTCGAGAACGGCCCGGATCAGCGGGGACTTATCTGCGAAGTAGCCACCCGCGTTGCGCAGCTTTTTGAAATCGTCGGTGGCAGTCCGGAACGCGGGCATGTGAAATCCTGAGTGGTGATTGCGTCGTGCGCCATATTATTCATCGGCGGGCGGTCGAACAACATCCGCGCTATAGCCGGGTGACGGTCCGGCGCTTGCGGGTATGGTGCTCTGCATCCGAAACTGAGCCTGCCCTGTCTGATACGATCATGAAATTTGCCCTTTTTACCGTAAGCTGCCCCAGCCTCCTTCCGTCCGAAGTGATCGCAGACGTGTCTGGTTACGGCTATGATGGGCTCGAATGGCGCGTGACTCGCGATCGGGATGACGGATCTGCACCGTCCTTTTGGAAGGGGAACCGGGCTACTTTGCAGGATGATTGGGCGGACGAGAAGTATGCGGAGATCGCAGCGGGTACACGCGCGGCCGGGCTGGAGATGCCTTCGCTTGGGACGTATGTGCAGGTGGCGAACGAAGAGGCTGTTGAGCGGGCACTTCATATCGCCAGCATCATGGGGGTGGCACAGCTGCGAGTGTGTGGGATGGGAGGCCTGGGGACGGTGCCGGAAGCGAGGGCGACGATTCAAGCGAGATTAGGCCGCGCAATCCGTCAGGCACGGCCATACGGTGTGAGGCTGCTGGTAGAGATACATCACAACACGCTAATCGCCTCAGCAAGCGCGGCACGGGCAATGGTGGAGCCATTTGCGCCAGAGGATGTCGGCGTCATCCACGACTGTGGAAACATGGTCTTCGAGGGGTTTGAGGAGTACGATCGTGGCCTCGGGATTCTGGGGCCGTATCTGGCGCATGTACACGCCAAGAGTGCGGCTCCCAGTCGCACTATTCAGGAGGGCGAGCAGCTCTTTTCGTGGCAAGTGGATGCAGCTCCGCTGCGCCAGGGACAGGTGGATTTTAGCGACCTTTTTAGGGCATTGCGGGGGATTGGCTATGATGGCTGGGTGACGGTCGAAGATTTTTCGACGAGTGCGTCAGAAGCAGCTCGGCTTGAGGACAATATCCGCTTTCTTCGGGCAGTGTCTGTGGCCGTTGCGGAGTCTGCAACGGCGGAGGCCGATGAGGCAGTGCAGGTCAGCGCGACAGACGTGGAGGCCCCCATACGTTGCGGCGTGGTGGGGCTGGGGCGAATGGGCTGGAGCCATCATGTTGCTGCGATTCGGGAGCATGCAGGGTTGGCGCTAGCGGCAGTCTATGACATGCTTCCGGAGCGGCGCGAGGAGGCCTGCCAGGCAGTGCCGGAGTGCCGCAATTACGAGGACTACCCGAGTATGCTTGCCGACCCAAATGTCGAGCTGGTGTTCGTGTGTACACCGTCGCATCGACACGAGGCGATGACGATTGCCGCTCTGGCTGCGGGAAAGCATGTGCTATGTGAGGAGCCAGCGGCGTTGGCAGCATCTGGGGTCAAAGCCATGATTGCCGCTCGCAAGTCGGGGCAGGTGCTGACTTTTCATCATAACGACCGGCTGGATCCGGAGTTTCTGTGCGTGCGTGAGTTGGTGGATTCTGGCTTGGTCGGCGATGTGTTTCGGATTCGTCGTCGGGCAGGTGATTTCAACCGCCGCAATGATTGGCAGACGTTGGATAAGTACGGCGGCGGAGTGACCGGAAACTGGGGTCTGCATCCGGTGGATCAGGGGCTGGAGTTTCTGAGTGCGCCAGTGGATTTTGTCTGGGGGCAGATCTCTCAGATTGTGAACCCGGGGAATGTCGAGGATGACATCAAGGCGATGGCTCGCTGCACAGACGGTAAGTTGTTGGATATCGTCATGAGTTCTGCCGATGCGTCGGTACAGCCGTCGTGGGTGGTGCTGGGCACACGCGGGACCATCTGGGTCCAGGGCAAGGAACTGCACGCGCGCTATTTTTCCGCGGATCAGTGTCAGGAGATCTCTGCGATCGATCAGCCGTGGGCGACCGACCGTCGCGAAGGGGTGACTGGCTTCGATGGCTCTGGGCTACCGTGGCAGACGCTGCTGCGCCCGGTGAAGCCGCAGAAGCAGTACGACAGCTTCTACGACAATCTTTACAAGGCTATCCGGCACGACGAGCCGCTGATTGTCACTCCGGAGAGCACGCTACGGTGTTACCAAGTGCTGGATGCGATCAAGACCGGCCAGCCAACCCACATCACCGAGTAGGAGGCATCAAAATGGGCTTGTTTCAAGGCATGTTGGGGAACTTGCAGGAGGTCACGGGCGACGAACTGGCCCAGAAGTACGCGGCGTACCTGATCGCAGGAGAATCGATTCAGACGGGGTTCAAGCTGGTGCGCGATACGCTGGTGATCACTGATCTCCGGATCATCAGTTTTGATAAGGAGGGGGCGACAGGGAAGAAGTGGCGGGTGAGATCGATTCACCTAGACTCAATCTGTGAAGTCAGCTGCGAGACCGCAGGCTTCGGCCTTGATGATTGTGAGCTCACGATCTCGTATATCAAATCGCCGTATCGGCGTTCGAACGAGATCATGGTGGTCTCGAAGACGTACGAGTTTCCGAAGAAGTTTAACGTGGCGCGGCTTTATGTGCAGTTCGAGGCGATCGCGCAGGAGAATCTGCGGCGGTTGAACGAGTAACGGGCGCGCTGTCGGGGGAAGCGAGGCACCTGCTGAGCTCGGTTAGTTGCCGATCGTGATCTCGGTCGGCTGGTTGGCCTTAAGCTGGAGGGTGCGGACCTCGCGGTTGAGAAAGCCGGGGAGGTGAAGGGCTACGGTCTGATCCTGTCGCAGAGACAAAAGCTGGACCTGAAGGCTGGCGGCGGAAGCATTCCAGCGCATGGAGAGGGTCACACCACCACGACAATGCAGGCTCGATAGCTTGCCGGATGCCCACTCTTCCGGACAGGCGGGGAGCAGCTTGATCGTCCCGGGCCGGGAGAATGCGAGCATCTCGTAGACGGCTGCGGTCCAGCCCATGTTGGCATCGATCTGGAACGGCGGACGCCGCCCCCAAATGAGAGTGCCAGTGATCCCCATATGACGATAGTCATTGTGGTAGGTGAACAGGTTGGTGCCAGTGCAGTTCTGGGCGAGCAGGGCTAAAGTTGCGTGCGCGCGTTCGCTGTCGCCAAGACGGGCGAAGATATTTGCCATGTGAGCGAGCGACCAGCCGGTCTGCTCTTTGAGGCCGATGACCAGTCGCTTCTCGACTGCGGTACGAAAGGCTTGGAAGAGTTCGGGGGCGTCTTCCTCTGTGATTTCGAAGCCCGGGAATACGGGGTAGAGGTGGGACTGGTGACGATGGCGGTAGTTGTCGAGGAAGTCCGGATGCATCCATTCTTTGACCGCGCCGTCTTCGTTGATCTGGTACTCGGGCATCTGGGCGAGCATACGGCGACAGCGTGCGGACTCCGCCGCATCGCCGGTTTCGTCGCAGGCTTCGGCGAGATGGGTGAATACTTCGCGGGCGACTGCGATATCCATGGTGGCATTGATCGAGATGCGCAGCTGGGAGCCTTGGTTGTAGCCAGGATTAGCCGTGTTCTCTGGGGAGGTGGATGGGCTGGAAACTAGCGTGCCATCGGGGCCGAGAGTGAGGAAGTCTTCGTAGAAATCGACGACCTCCTTCATGAAGGGGATGACGCGCTGTACGAGAAAGTCACGATCGCCGGTGTAGAGATAGTAGTCGTAATAGTGCTGGGCGAGCCAGCCAGCGCCGGCTGTCCAACAGATGATGTGCGCGGATGTATTCTTCGCGAGCCCTGAGCCTGGGGTGGTCACTGCCGGGATGACGATGCCACGGCAGCCGAAGAGGTTGCGGGCGTTGGCGCGGTAGTCATCGAGGTAGCTTTCGTAGTAGTCGAAAACTGCGAGCTTCATGTCCCCAAGGCCGCCAGGCATGGCTTGCCAATAGTTCATCTGCAGGTTTTCGTTGAGCATGTAGATGCAGTTCCAAGCGGGCCGGTAGTCGCCGTTCCAGACGCCTTGCAGATGCGAGGGCAGGTGGCCAGGGCAGGAGCTGGAGATTAGCAGGTAGCGGCCATAGTCGGCCATGCGCTGGGCGAGCGCTGGAGAGAGGTCGCCGCCATAGGCATCGAGCAGGAGCTCTTCGTTGCTGCGCGGGTCTGTGGCAAGCGAAACTTGGGTGCCAAGAAACAGGGGGCGATGCAGGGCGGTGTGGCGCTCGAGGAGCTCTTCGTAGGTGGCGTTGAGTTCTTCTAGAGCAGTATGATCGGCTGGCTCGTAGGCAAAAATTTGGGCAACCACGAGGATGCGGTCCGCATCGGTCACGGAGATGGCTTGGTCGGCGGTGGCCATCGTACCGCCAGTGGGAATCACGCGGGCAAGGACGGTGTAGTCGAGGGATTCACCATGATAGGTGCCCTTGAGCGTCAGTAGGGAGCCTTCTGCAGAGGAGTCGAAGGTGATGTCAGGCTTGAGGGCATTGGCCCCCATGTCAATAGCATCATTCAGATCATGTGGACCGAGTGAGAAGGAAGCGGAGACTGTGCCGGCATCTGCTGATAGTTCCCAGACGATCAGATCGTCGGCTCTACTGACAAATAGACGGCGGGACAGCTGGAACTTGCGCTCGCTCCAGCTGACAGTGACTTCGCCGGTGGTCATGTCTAGGGAGCGGCGGTAGTTACGGTGCCGGTGAATTGGTGGCCGGCAGCAGCACAGGTCTGCTGCGGGGTGGCTACGGCCGATGCTGCCCTGATAGCCCTGTTCGGTTAGGGCATCGCGATAGACGTGCTCTGCCTTTTCGAGTTCGCCCTGGTCAAGAAGATTACGGACGTGCGGCAGGGAGGTGGATACATCGGGCAGCTCCTGTGTGCGGGTGCCAATCCAGAGGCCTTCGTGGTTCAGGCAAACTCTTTCGGTATAGACGCCGCCGTAGACGCATGCGCCAAGAACGCCGTTGCCAGAGGGGAGGGCATCGTGCCAATCAGCAGCAGGCGTGCGTTGAAAGAACGGTCTGGATTGGTCTGCGCAGAGCGGGCTGGAGTTGTCCATAAGAGTCCTTGTGCGAAGTCTAATTTTTTGATTAAAAAGTCTTATCTCCGCCGTGATGTGCGCAGTACGCTGTCTTGTGGGGACGATCGGTGTGGGGCGTACTGGCGCTACTCTTTGACTCCGCCAAGCATGATGCCTTTGACAAAGTACTTCTGCAGAAAGGGGTAGACGCAGATGATGGGCAGGATGGTGACGATGATGGTGGCGGCTTTGATGGTCTCGCCAGTGAAGTCTACAACTGTGGTGTCGGTGATGCCGAGTTCCATGAGCTGGGTGCTGCTCTCGATGACGATGCGCTGGAGAAAGGTCTGGAGGACCTGCTTGTTGTCATCGGTGATGTAGAGGAGGGCATCAAACCAGGCGTTCCAGTGGAATACGGCCGACCAGAGGGCCACGGTGGCAAGCACGGGCTTAGAGAGCGGGATGTATATCTGAAAGAGGATGCGCCATTCTCCGGCCCCGTCGATGCCAGCGGATTCGGAAAGGGAGTCAGGAATGGACTGGAAGAAGTTTTTGATGATAATGATGTTGAAGGCGGAGAGCAGAGTAGGGAGGATGAGGGAACCCATGCTGTTGATGAGGCCAAGCTTTTTGACAAGCAAGTAGCCGGGGACGATACCGCCGCTGAAGAGCATGGTGAAGACCACCAAAAAGGTGAGCATGGAGCGGTGAGGCATTTCCTTCCGCGCGAGCGGATAGGCAGCGATACAGGTGGCAATAACGGTGAGAAAGGTGCCGAGAACGGTCCGGATGATGGTGTTTACGTAGCCGGTCACGATGTTCGGATTGCTGAGCACCATTTTATAGCTGGTGAATGAGATTTCACGTGGATAGAAGTGGAAGCCTTCCCGGCTGGCCTCAGCAGCTGTGCTGAGGCTGATGGTTAGGGTGTAAATAAACGGATAGAGGCAGATAAGCCCGACAAACGCGAGGAAGAGGATGTTGAAAAAGTTGAATATTTTTTCGCCGGATGAACGTTTCATGTTTTACCAAACCCCCTGTTCACCACCGCTCATGCGGCGGGCGAGGTAGTTGCTGCCTACGACTAGGACAAGGCCAACGACGGATTTGAACATGCCAGCGGCGGTGGCCAGTGCGAGGTCGAGGCCAAACATGCGCCGCAGGACGTAGGTGTCTATGATATCCGCGACATCGTAGACCATGGGGTTGTACATATTATAGATCTGGTCGAAGCCAGCGGTAAGGATGCCGCCGAGGGCCAGGATAAAGAGAACGATCATGGTCGGGATGAGGCAGGGAATGGTGATGGCCCAAGTCTGTTGCCAGCGGTTGGCACCGTCGATCTGGGCAGCTTCGTAGAGTTGTGGGGAGATGCCGGAGAGGGCGGCTAGGTAGAGGATGGCTCCCCATCCAGCGCCTTGCCAGATTCCGGTGGCAACAAGGACAATGATGAACCAGGTGCCATCGGTCAGAAAGGCGATGGGTTGTTCGGCACCGAGTAGCTTTGCAAACTGATTTACGGGGCCGCCAGCGTTGAAGAGCATGAGGAAGATGCCGCCGAGAATGACCCAGCTGAAGAAGTGGGGCAGATAGGTCAGGGTCTGGATGCCGCGCTTATAGAACTCGAGGCGCAGTTCGTTGAGCAGGAGTGCCAGAATGATGGGGGCGAAGAAGCCGAAGCCCAGCCGCAGGAAGCTGATGGTCAGGGTGTTGCGCACAGCGAGTGGGAAGTCATCGCTGGCGAAGAGGCGCTCGAAATTTGCCATGCCAGCCCACTGGCTGCCGAACATACCATCGCTCATCACGTAATCTTTGAAGGCGATGACCAGGCCGATCATGGGGCCATAATGAAAGATGAGGAAGTAGATGATTACGGGGAGGGTCATCAGCAACAGGCCGGAATGCTTGCTGTACGTTTTTAAGACGGAAGGGCGGTTGAACTGGTCGCTCATTGGGCGTCCTCCGTGGCACCGACGCGGGTGTAGATGTCTCGCATCTGGCTGTACATCTCATTGGCTTCGGCGGTGAGGATCTCACCGCCGCGTTCGTTCCATTCTCCAATAAAGGCGTCGAACTCACTGAGTGGGCGCTCGCCGACGATCATTTCGACGTAGACAGTCATTTGCCAGAGGCGGAGATCGCCAAGGTAGCGGCTGGCAGATGGCACTACGTCGGATTTTCCAAGGACGTTTTTCATGGCCCAAGCGTGCTTGCGGTTGGTTTCATGCCAGGTGGTGTCCGCCTGGCTGTTGTATTTGTCGTCGTAGATTGGGTCGATGGTGCTGGGGAAGAAGAAGATGCTGGAGGTGAGGAGTTCGGCACCGCTCAGTCGCTGGTCTTCGTCGTAGGGTGGGAGGGACTCACGGCCTTTCTCGGGAGTGTAGTGCCAGTGGGTGCCCTGTTCGGCGAAGCGAGCTTGGAGGTAAAGTTCTTCGTTGGTTGCAATGGCCTCCATCATGCGCAGGACGCGGATCACTTTCTCTGGCTGTTGCTCGAGGTGCCTGCCGAACTGGAGGACGTGAGCGGCACCGCCCCAGGTGCGGCCGCGACGTTTTCCTTGTGCATTGCGCAAAGGAGGACCAGGGACGAGCTGGCCTTTCGGGGCGTAGGCGATGACTTTACTGGCCAGGGAGGTGGCCATCTCGAGGTCGTAGAAGAATGGTTGGTCTACGGGGTGGGTGTAGCCAGTTTTACTGTTTTCAAAGCCGCGGCCGGCCTCGCGGCTGTTGAGGGGGAAGTCAGGGTCGAGCAGGCCTTCGTCGTACCACTTACGCAGGGTGGTCAGGCTTTCTTTCGCTTCGGGGAGGATGCCACCCCAGACCACTTTTCCATCGCGCTCGATGAAATCGAAGGCAAGGGTGTCATAGGCGGCGAAGATCTCGACAAAGGCGAGGGACCAGTGCCAAATGTCGGGGCTCCAACCGTAGGTGTCCTGCTTGCCGTTTTCGTCCGGATCATTATGGCGGAAACGGTGCAAGGCTTCGTGCATTTCATCGACAGTTTCGGGAACTTTTTCGATGCCAACGTTCTGCAGCCAGTCCTCGCGCCAGCAACTGATACGAGGCCGGTTGGCACCGGCGGAGAAGGTGGGGAGGCCGTAGTTTTTGCCCTGATAGTGACTATAGAGCCAGGCTTCACGGCCGAAGCGGTTCAGATACGCCACGTAGGTGGGGGCATGCTCGAGGATGACCTCGAAGGGGAGTTCCATGATGAAGCCATTGCGCAGGTTGGCGCGGACGCCAAGTGGATCTCCGTCCCACATCACGTCCGGAATGTCGCCACCACATAGCATCAAGGGGCGGCGCTGGCGGAACCCGTTCCAATCGAGGAAGGTAGGCTCGATGTTGAGATTGAACTTCTGCTCTAAGTTGCGCTCGATCCAAGATCCTTCCTTGCCGGAAAGGTGGGCGATGATGCCCATCCACGAGAGATCCATGGTGGCTTGCGGGTCATCGCGCACGGTATCCCAAGCGACCGGGCTGGCTTGGCCGCGTTCGCGCGCGCCATGGGAACCCGCTGGAATCAGCGCCAGGACGAGTACGACAAGAAGTGCGACGGCAGTCAGGAATAGTTGCTCACGCCAAGTCATGGATAGAGGGGCCTCCAAAGAACGTAGGTTAGGCTTGACAGCGAGCAGTAGTGTAGGACGATAGTGCTAGGAGTCGAGCGGCTTACGAACCGCAGCTTTTATCGTCTCTAGCTAAAGCACTTGGCAAAAATGCGGACTGGCGTGGATGGCGCAAGTCGCGCATTAGTGCTGCCTTGAAAAAAGGAAGCATGTCGATCTGGGCGTTCGCAGCTTTTATATGTCATCCCATACCGCATCAATTGTTCACAATTGGTACCAATGAGACCCTTCGATTAACTCCCCAAATGATTGGTTTTCGACGCGTCGTTTCGGCCTATTCCTGATTTTGCCCTGTAGTCGATCGAGGGCTGGCACGAGCAGGATCAAATCCGCGAGTGGAGTATCGACCGCTGATCGAGCGCTTTAACCCGGAGGCGTTTGACGCGGATTTGATCATCGATCGCGCGGACGCCGCGGGTATGGAGTACGTCTGTCTGACGGCTAAACCTCACGACGGTTTCTGTCTCTGGGATAGTGATTGGACTGGCTACAACGTGCTCAAATCCCCGTATGGAAAGGACATCCTCAAGCAGCTGGCCGATGCGTCTCATCGGCGTGACTTTGGGCTTGGCTTATATTCTTCTGTGAGATCAATGTCCCGGAGTATCAGGATCCGTCGGTAAACGCGCTGATTCGGGAGTTGCGGCCGAACATTGTAATCAACGACCGTGGGTTTGACGCAGGGGACCTTGGCACCCCGGAGCGGGAATATAGCGCTGGCGCGGACCGGCGTTTGACGCGATTTTCGCGGCCGAAAGAAGCCAACGACTCCACAGGAACGCAGAGCTGGGGCTTCCGAATGTCGGAGGA
>Ga0115566_10002768_pt1 | contig 14355 bp, 10 predicted proteins | sample COGITO_mtgs_1204_3_FD_87173 | JGI IMG/M metagenome (GOLD analysis project Ga0115566, IMG submission 87173) | Pelagic marine microbial communities from North Sea - COGITO_mtgs_120405 | ecosystem: Environmental > Aquatic > Marine > Epipelagic | place: Germany:Helgoland, sampling site Kabeltonne...
AATTCTGCCAGCGTCATTTCTGCCAGATCTTTACTCTCTTGCACGCCAAATGCGACGGCTTTACCCACCACCTCATGGGCGTCCCTGAATGCCATGCCTTTTCTGACCAGGTAATCTGCCAGGTCAGTGGCAGTGGAAAACCCCTGCAGGGTGGCCTTGCGCATATTGTCTTTTTTAGCCTTGATAGCTGGAATCATATCGGCAAAGGCCTTGAGGCAATCGCTGATGGTATCCAGCGTATCAAAAAGCGGTTCCTTGTCTTCCTGATTATCCTTGTTATAAGCAAGTGGCTGAGACTTCATCAGTGTTAACAATGCAACAAGGTGGCCATAAACGCGACCCGATTTTCCACGTACCAGTTCTGGCACATCAGGGTTTTTCTTTTGCGGCATTATTGACGAGCCAGTACAAAATCGGTCAGGAAGCTCGATAAAACTAAATTGTGCCGAAGTCCAGATCACCAGTTCCTCGGACATCCTGGACATATGGGTCATCAGCAAACTGGCCGCTGCACAAAATTCAATGGCGAAATCTCGATCGCTGACGGCGTCCAGAGAGTTTGCCGCTGGTCTGTCAAAACCCAACAGCTCAGCTGTCAGGTGCCTGTCTATAGGAAAAGAGGTACCAGCTAATGCTGCCGCACCCAGGGGAGAGACGTTTACTCTCTTTCTGCAATCCTGCATACGTTCAAAATCACGTTGCAGCATCTCAAACCAGGCCAGCAAATGATGGGCAAAACTCACCGGTTGCGCTGTTTGCAGGTGTGTAAAGCCAGGCATTATTGTTTCCACTTCATTCTCTGCCAGACTAACAATGCCTTTTTGCACTTGTCTGATTGAAAGACACACAGAATCTATTGCTTCACGCAGGTACAGTCTGATATCGGTGGCTACCTGGTCATTTCTGGATCTGCCGGTATGTAACTTTTTACCCACATCGCCTATCTTTCTGGTCAGCGCCGACTCAATATTCATGTGGACATCTTCCAGGCTCAGCGACCATTCAAAGGTGCCTGCTTCTATCTCGTCCCTGATATCTTCCAGGCCCTTGATAATGAGCCCGCCTTCTTCCTGAGTCAGAATATCCTGCCTGGCAAGCATGGTGGCATGGGCAATAGAGCCCGCAATGTCGACCTGGTATAGGCGTTTATCAAAATTCACAGACGCGGTGAACCTTTCCACAAATTCATCTGTAGGTTCAGAAAATCGTCCGCCCCAGGGCTTGTCTGTATTTTGATCCTGGCTCATGTGTCAGTTGTTTTCCGTTCTTGTAATATCGTGTTGGAGATAATAAGCGCGTGATTATAGCAACCGCGGCCATGGTTGGGGTAGCTTCACCTTTGATTAAGCGTAAAATAGAAAATTCGACTCTTGAACGCAGCATAAGTGAAACAGTATGAGCAAAGACCTTATTCGAATAGCTACCCGTGAAAGCCCTTTGGCCATGTGGCAGGCTGAATATGTGAGCCAGGCCTTGCAGGATTACTATCCCGGGCTAAAAGTAGAGTTATTACCGATGACCACCAGGGGAGACCAGATTCTGGATGCGCCATTGTCAAAAGTAGGCGGTAAGGGCCTGTTCATGAAAGAACTGGAAGTAGCAATTCTGGAAGGCCGGGCAGATATTGCTGTGCACTCCATGAAAGATGTCCCCATGTTTTTCCCCGAGGGACTGGCCCTGGCCGTTATCTGTGAGCGTGAAGATTACCGGGATGCTTTTGTCTCCAATAATTATTCCGACTTTCATGCCCTGCCCGAGGGTGCTGTTGTTGGTAGCTCCAGTTTGCGCAGACAATGCCAGCTCAAGGCTTTACGCGCAGATATTCAAATCAGGGATTTACGTGGCAATGTAAATACACGCCTGCGCAAGCTGGATGACGGTGAATACGATGCCATCATTCTGGCGGCGGCAGGACTCAAGCGTCTGGGTATGTCTGCAAGAATTGCCGGCTATCTTGATACACAAACCTGTTTGCCTGCCGGTGGACAAGGCGCAGTAGGTATTGAGTGCAGGGATGATGATTATGAAACCATGCAATTACTAATGCCCCTGGGACATCGTGAAACGACCCTTTGTGTCAGTGCTGAAAGAGCCATGAACACCCGGCTCAATGGTGGCTGTCAGGTTCCCATCGCCTGTCTGGCTGAATTAAGCGGTGAGGGAGAAAATGAAACACTGCTGATAAAAGGCCTGGTCGGCGAAGTGGATGGATCGCGTTTATTACAAAGCGAAAGTACTGGTCCTTCATCAGAAGGAGATGAGCTGGGAGAAGCAGTTGCAGAAGACTTGCTTGCTCAGGGTGCCGCTGAAATTCTGGCCCAGCTTTAGGATTTCTTAATTTTAATTCAATAATTTATGCCTGCTCCATATCGTAAATTTCAGTTAACTATTTTAAAACAGGAAAAATAGTTGCGCATGCTTGAAGGCAAATCCATCTGGATTACCAGGCCTGAAGGCCAGGCTGAAAAACTCAAGCTTGTCCTTGAAGAAAATGGCGCCCAGGCAAGATTGCTTCCCATGCTTGCAATTGAGCCTGTTGCCAGTGACGCAAAGATTAAAGCCCTGGTGCTGAATCTTGATAAATATGACCTGTTGTTTTTTATCAGTACCAATGCCGCCACTCTGGGCATGGATCTGATTCATAACTACTGGCCACAATTTCCAGCTGAACTGGAAATTTATGCGGTAGGACCAACGACAGCGCAAGTCATAGAAAGCTATGATTTAAAGGCAGAGTTTCCTGTTGAGCGCATGAGTAGTGAAGCGCTATTGGCCCTTGATTCATTATCTGATGTAGCAGGGAAAAAGGCGCTGATAGTAAGAGGTGTTGGCGGCCGCGAATTGTTGGCAACAGCCTTAAAGGAAAAGGGTGCCGCTGTTGATTACCTGGAGCTCTACCAACGTACCTGTCCTGTATATACCCCTGGCGAGCTTGCGCAATTGTATGGTGAGAACACTCCAGCAGGGGTGGTAGTAAGCAGCACTGAAGCTCTGGATAATTTTTCAGCCTTGCTTGCCCGTGACAACATTCCCCTGGATTGTGTGCCATTGTTTGTTTCATCAGATCGAATTGCAGAAAATGCTGCCGCGGCTGGTTTTCAGCAAACTATTACCATGTCAGGAGCAGACGATAAGGCTATAATCGACAGTCTTAAAACGTTTTTTAATTCTGCCCCACATCGAGAAAATGATGTCTGAATCAAGTGACAAGCCTGCAGCAGCGAATGAGAAATCCCTTTCCGGAAAAACCTCTTCAACTGCTGATATGGATGCTATGAAAGATAAAAAAAATTCATCCTCCCCAAGCTCCGGCAGCGCTGTCGCTAAAGCTATCAAACTGCTGTTTTATTGCATCTTGCTTGCTGGCCTTGGCGGGATAGGCTATCAGGTCTACGAACAGGATAAGGCTGTAAGCGTACTTTTTGAACAGCAAAATAATTTCAACACTCAGCGTAATGATGCCGGCGCAGAAATTACCCGGTTGCAATCAACTGTGCAGACACTGACAAATGCAATGGTTGATCTGGAAAACCGGATTGTTGTGGCAAGGCAGCAAACTTCTGCGCAGATTCAGACACAGGTTGAGGAATTGGCAGAACAGCAAAAAGCTGAAATTGATCGGCTGCAAAATGAACTGGTCAGCACGCGCTTAAGAATTTCATCAAGCAATTCCGGCGCCAGTCAGCAATGGTTACTTGCAGAGGCCGCATCACTTCTCAGGCTTGCCCAACAACAATTAATTCTGGCGCGTAGCGTGAGAACGGCGCAGGCGCTTTTCATAGCCGCTGATGATGTTCTCAAACAGATTGATGATCCCGCAATTTTTTCAGTCCGCGAAATTCTTGCCGGTGAATTGGCGGCAATCCGTGCAGTTCCGGAAGTTGATAGTCAGGATATTTACTTGCAGTTAGGTGCCGTCTCCAATCAGCTTGCAGGACTTCAAGTTAGCAATGATCTTGCAAAACAACTGGGTGATGGTGCTCGTGTAACGATTTTTAATGAGGGCGAAAACGCAGAATCGGGTGTGCTGTCAGGGATTTTCACCAGTATGAAAAACCTGCTCAATAGATTTCTGGTAGTGCGCAGACGAGATGAGCCGATTCAGGCACTGATGACTCCAGGTCAGGAAGCTGCTCTGTTACAAACTGTACGCTTACAAATTGAGCAGGGTAGAACTGCCCTGTTAAAACAAGAGCAGGAAATATATTCAGGCAGTCTTGCCCAGGCCCGCAGTACCATTAATCAATATCTTGACGGTGAATCTGCACTTAAAGCCAGTATCCTGTCTACGCTGGATGAGCTGGTTAGCAGACGTATTGTTACGGAGTCACCGTCTCTGATACGCACCCGTCGGGCACTTGAACTGATTCTAATAAGCACTGAGCAACAAACATCAGAGGCAACGAGCCCACAATGATAAGAGGTTTTATTTATAGTCTTGTTGCGCTTGGACTTGGTGCCTGGCTTTTTACACTGGCAGGTGATGAGCCGGGCTATGTACTGATTTCTTTTGGCACCTGGTCCATTGAAAGTACTTTTGTTGCATTGATTCTGTTTCTCCTGGTATTGCTTGTTCTTATTTATGGGGTGTACAAGCTCATTGGCCTTCTTAATCCCCTTGGTCTATTGCGCGGTAATTCGTGGTTAGGTGCATCAAGGCGGAAAAGTCAGGCCACAGCTGCCAGTGAAGAAGGCTTGTGCCTGTTGTTGCTTGGCCACTGGCAGGATGCCTATAAGTTGTTGGTGGAAAACGCCGGCAAGGTGGAAAACCCGGTGTTTAATTATCTGGCCGCCAGTCTAGCTGCCTGGCAGCGAGGGGATGATACTTCATGGAATTATTGCCTGGAGCAGGCCAGCCGCAAAGCGCGTAAGCCAAATCCGGGGATAAAAACGCTGAAAGCCCTGCTTGAATATCGTTCCGGAAAAATTGAACAGAGTCTGGCGATATTGATTGCTCTGGATAAAGAAGCGCCCGGCAGTCCCTATGTCTTGAACCTGATAAAAAGCAGTTATCTGTCATTACAGGATTGGGAAAAACTTGGAGACTTACTACCGGTGCTGGAAAAGCACAAAGTGGTGAACCCCGATGAGCTTCTGCAGCTGTCTGCGAAAATTTCCGCACAACGTCTTGCTCAGGTCTCGGCGCAAACTGGCGGTATCAGCGCACTAAGCCGAGTATGGGACGCCATTGATAAAAAAGTCAGGCGTACAGAAGAAATCACTCTGATTTATATGGCCAAGCTGATGGAGTTCTCACAGCATGAAGAAGCAGTATCTGTCGCCACAAGTTTTTTGAAGAAACAATGGAGTGACGATGTAGTACTAAAGTCAGGATTTATTGATACTCATGAACCTGGTCGCTTACTGGTACAACTGGAAAGCATGTTGAAGGCAAGACCCAACAATTGCACTCTGATGCTAAGTCTGGGCCGAGTAAGTCTACGCAATAAATTATGGGGCAAAGCCCGGGAATATTTTGAAAGCTGTCTCAAGTTTTCACAAAGCACATCACTTTCTGCTGAAGCCAATGCTGAACTGGCACGCTTGCTCGATCACATGGGAGAACACGCCCAGAGCGCATCACTATACGGAAAGGCTATGGCGCAACTGGATCATAAATTGCCGGATTTACCGATGCCTTGAAACAAAAAAGTGGAAAGTGGAAAGTGGAAAGTGAAAAGTAAGTAGGCCGGAAGAGGGAAGCGATGTCCGGGAAGAACGATAAAGGATGAAAGAAAAAGGATAAAGGTGGGCAAAGAGAAACTATCAATAATGTTTGATACTCATGGTTAAAAAAATTATTTTATTTCCACTTTCCACTTTCCACTTTCCACTTTCCACTTTCCACTTTCCACTTATCCCTTCGTTCAATCAAAAATCCCCAACTCATCCCACAACAAATCAACCTTGTCTTTCACTTCCTGCGACATACTAATGGGGACACCCCATTCGCGGGTGGTTTCCTCGGGGAATTTCGCCGTGGCATCAAATCCGATTTTGGAGCCGAGGCCGGAAACCGGTGAGGCGAAATCCAGATAATCAATCGGCGTGTTTTCAATGATGACGGAATCTCTGGCCGGGTCCATTCTTGTTGTCATGGCCCAGATAACGTCTTCCCAGTTTCTGACATCAACATCATCATCAGTGACGATAATAAATTTGGTGTACATGAATTGACGCAGGAAAGACCACACTCCCATCATGACTCGCTTGGCATGACCGGCATATTGTTTCTTCATGCTGACCACTGCCATACGGTAGGAGCAGCCTTCCGGTGGCAGATAAAAATCTACAATTTCCGGAAACTGTTTTTGCAGAATGGGAACAAACACTTCGTTTAACGCTACGCCCAGAATGGCAGGCTCATCCGGTGGTCTGCCGGTGTAGGTGCTGTGATAAATCGGATCCTTGCGATGGGTAATTTTCGTTACCGTGAATACCGGAAACTTGTCCACTTCATTGTAATAACCGGTGTGATCACCAAATGGCCCTTCTTCTGCCACTTCGTCGGGATCACTGAAGCCTTCCAGAATAAATTCAGCTGAGGCAGGAATTTGCAGATCATTACTCAGGGACTGCGCCACTTCGGTTTTACCGCCACGCAGTAAACCTGCAAACCCATATTCAGATAATGAATCGGGAACAGGGGTGACCGTGGCAAGAATAGTGGCGGGATCAGCGCCAATAGCGACGGATACCGGGAAGGGTTGGCCTGGATGGGTTTGTTTCCACTCACGGAAATCAAGGGCACCGCCACGCTGGGCAAGCCAACGCATGATCAGCTTGTTCTTGCCGATGACCTGCATGCGATAGATGCCAAGATTTTGTCGTTCTTTATGTGGCCCTTTGGTGATCACCAGAGGCCAGGTAATTAATGGCCCTACATCTTCCGGCCAGCATGTTTGAATTGGCAGTTTGCCCAGATCAAGCTCTTCGCCTTCAATAATGATTTCCTGACAGGGAGGCTTTTTCACCACTTTTGGGCTCAGATATAAGGCATTTTTGAACTTTGGCGCCTTCGCCAACAAGTCTTTCCAGCCTGAAGGAGGGTCAGGTTCTTTCAGGAAGGCGAGCAGTTTGCCAACATCACGAAGGGAACTAACATCTTCCTGTCCCATGCCCATGGCAACTCTTTTGGGCGTGCCAAATAAATTACCAAGAACCGGTATTGAGGAGCCTTTGGGGTTTTCGAATAATAATGCGGGGCCTTGTTGTTTCAGGGTGCGATCACAGATTTCTGTGATTTCCAGATTGGGGTCAACTTCGGTGGTGATGCGTTTCAGCTCGCCTGCTTTTTCCAGTGTCTGAATAAAGTCACGCAGATCCTTTAGCATTAATCAGCCTCGAAGTGGTTGGGGCGCTTTCCTGAAGCTTTGACGGACTTATCTATCTTTTTTCTACTTGCGCTTCATAGACTGGAAGAATTCTTCGTTAGTCTTGGTGTCTTTAAGTTTGTCGAGAATAAATTCTGTCGCAGGCACATCTTCCATTGAGGTTAGCAGTTTGCGCAGAATCCAGATGCGCTGCAATTCTTCCTCGGTGGTAAGCAGGTCTTCCCGGCGAGTACCGGAGCGACGAACGTTAATAGCAGGATAAACACGTTTTTCCGCCATCTTGCGATCAAGGTGTAATTCCATATTACCGGTACCCTTGAACTCTTCGTAAATGACCTCATCCATTTTGGAGCCGGTTTCAATCAAACAGGTAGAGATAATTGTCAGACTGCCGCCTTCTTCAATATTTCGCGCAGCACCGAAAAAGCGTTTTGGTCTTTCCAGTGCGTGGGCATCTACACCACCGGTTAATACTTTGCCTGATGAGGGGATGATGGTGTTATAAGCACGCGCCAGACGAGTCATGGAGTCGAGCAGGATAACGACATCTTTTTTATGTTCAACCAGGCGCTTGGCTTTTTCGATAACCATTTCCGCAACCTGTACATGTCGTGAAGGCGGTTCATCAAAAGTACTGGCAACCACTTCACCGCGAACGGAGCGTTTCATCTCTGTTACTTCTTCAGGTCGCTCATCAATTAAAAGAACTATTAAAGTGCAATCCGGCGCATTACGGGTAATAGCCTGTGCCATGTTTTGCAGGATTAAAGTTTTACCTGCTTTTGGTGGGGAGACAATTAAACCACGCTGGCCCTTACCAATGGGGGCAACAAGGTCAATAACGCGGGAGCTTAAATCTTCTGAGCTGCCATTACCGGATTCAAGAACTATTCTTTCGTCAGGGAAAAGCGGCGTGAGGTTTTCAAAAAGGATTTTGTTTTTGGTGTTTTCTGGTTTGTCGTGATTTATTTCATTAACTTTCAATAAGGCAAAGTAGCGTTCGCCATCTTTTGGTGGCCTGATCTTGCCGGCAATTGTGTCGCCCGTTCTTAAATTAAAGCGCCTGATCTGACTGGGGCTTACATAGATATCGTCAGGTCCTGCAAGGTAAGAGGCATCTGCGGAGCGCAAGAATCCAAACCCGTCCTGCAAAATTTCCAGAACACCATCACCATAAATATCCTCACCATTTTTGGCATGGCGTTTGAGCATATGGAAAATGACATCCTGTTTGCGTGTTCGGGAGACATTGTCCAGTCCCATTTCATGAGCGGTTTCAAGTAATTCGGATATTGGTTTGGTTTTTAATTCGGATAGATTCATGTTGTAAATGCAATTGCAGAAGGTTTAGGGGACGAACAGGGTAGTTCGGCTAATTGAGGGTTAGAAATTATTAATAATTTTTTATTGGTATCTTTGATTTTATTGACTTGCAGAATTATTGTTTTTGATAAATTTGTTTTTGGTAAAGTATTTTTTTTGAAATCTGCTCTTGGAATAGGTGTCGAGGTGACAAGCAGGTGGGTAATCTATCACCCCAATATGTGGGTGTCCAGAAAAAAGTTGTGGTTTTTTTTAACTAATTCATCAAGATTTTTTAATCAGATGAAAAAAATGGCTCCTTATTAGATGCTCAGGAGCCATTTATAACTACTTTTAGAAATTATCTGACAGTTGGTCTAAAAAGATGATCAGATTGAGCTGTCCAAAAATGCTGCCAATTGTGATTTTGACAATGCACCAACTTTTTTAGCTTCTGCAGTGCCATTTTTGAACAGGATCAGTGTTGGAATCCCCTTCACATTATATTTAGGTGCGGTTTCAGGATTAGCTTCCACATCCAGTTTGCAGATTTTCAGCTTGCCTGCATATTCTTCAGCTACCTCTTCAAGGACTGGAGCAATCATTTTGCAGGGACCACACCATTCTGCCCAGAAATCTACAAGCACAGGGCCACTGGCATTCAGGACATCTTCTTCAAAACTGTCATCAGTAACATGGGAGAGGTTTTCGCTCATTATGGTTTCCTTGAAATGGAGGGGAGTAATTAATTCTTGTTTAGTGTCGGCCTATAATAAGGGCAAATAAATAGTATTCAAGTCATTGCATTAAATATACCCGGGAAGGACATACTTAGGTTGAATTATTAAAGACTGTCTACATTCTTTCAGCAGCAGTTTTTGCAAAATAAGTCAGAATGCCGTCAGCGCCTGCTCTTTTTATGCTGGTCAGGGTTTCAAGGATGATGGCGTTCTCATCCAGCCAGCCTTTCTCAAACGCTGCGCACAACATGGCATATTCACCGCTTACCTGATACGCAAAAGTCGGCACACCAAATTCATCTTTCACGCGCTGGATAATATCCAGATAAGGCATGGCAGGTTTTACCATGACCGTGTCGGCACCTTCAGCCAGGTCCAGGGCAACTTCATGCAGTGCTTCATCGGAATTGCCTGGATCCATCTGGTAACTTTCCTTGCCTGCACCGCCAAGGTTGCCAGCGGAACCCACCGCATCACGAAACGGTCCATAAAAAGCAGAGGCATATTTTGCTGAATAAGCCAGAATCCGGGTATTGATGTGGCCCGCATGTTCCAGAGCCTCCCTGATAGCGCCAATTCTGCCATCCATCATGTCAGAGGGTGCCACAACATCGGCACCAGCCTGGGCATGGGAAAGTGCCTGTTTTACCAGAGTCTCAACAGTGACATCGTTCAGAACATAGCCACTGTCATCAATAATGCCGTCCTGTCCATGGGTGGTGAAGGGATCCAGTGCGACATCGGTAATCACGCCCAGTTCAGGGCAGCAATCTTTAATTGTCTGCACCGCGCGCTGGGCAAGACCATCGGGATTAAAGGCTTCTTTGCCGGTTTCAGTTTTTGTGGCGGAGTCAGGAACAGGGAAAATTGCCATGGCAGGAATACCAAGGCTTGAAACAATTCTGGCCTCTTTCGCCAATTCATCCAGACTTAAACGTTCAACGCCCGGCATTGAGGGCACCGGCTCACGCGAATTTTTGCCCTCGATGACAAACACAGGATAGATCAGGTCGGCGGGTGTGAGTATGGTTTCACGCATCAGGCGCCGGCTGAAATCATCCCGCCGCATGCGTCGCATACGTGTTGTCGGAAATTGCCTGGCAAATTGGTTTGAAGACACGCCTTTACTCCTGAATTCAGCTAAACTCGGACTTTATCTTTCTCTGGCAAGCCCGATTAAGTCGGGCTAAGTCCATTATACGTAAGCATAAAAGCAAAATTAAACAGGCCGACACTATATAACATAAAGCTCCACGGAGTAAGCTTTGCCGAAATCTCCGGTCTTGATTCTCGTTACCTGACTCAGTAAATAATATCTCTCAATAATAGAAAGCAAAAAGAAAACCAAAATAAATATGAGTATTAAAAAAGTTCTTCTACTGATAATTTTTCTTTCCCTTATTGCACTGTTTTTTGCATTGGATTTACAGCAGGTTTTTAATCTGGAATATTTTCAAACGCAGCGTGATGACATTCTTGCCTACACGGCAGAGAATTTCTGGCTTAGCAGTGCTGCCTATTTTTTCCTGTATATCACTGTTGCGGCATTATCCTTGCCAGCCGCGGCAATTCTTACCATTGCGGGCGGCGCTGTTTTTGGTTTTACCTGGGGGCTGGCCATGGTGTCCTTTGCCAGTAGCATCGGGGCAACACTGGCATTTCTGCTTTCAAGAACACTGTTAAGGGATTGGGTTCAGGCAAGGTTTGGACAATATCTTCGGGCGATCAATGAAGGCATTGAAAGAGATGGTGTGTTTTATCTTTTTACCTTGCGCCTGATACCGGTATTTCCTTTTTTTCTGGTTAATGTGCTGATGGCGCTTACGCCAATTTCTATGGCTTCATTTTATATAGTAAGCCAGCTCGGCATGTTGTTCGGCACAGCTCTGTATGTGAATGTTGGTGCTGAGCTGGGTCTGGCAACAACTCTTCCGGATGTCCTGAATGTTGGCGTGATCAGGGCGATCGTGGTACTGGCCATTTTCCCCTGGCTGGCAAAAGCCGGCTTGAACTTTTTCAGAAATCGCAAAGTGCTTGCTCCCTGGAAAAAACACAAACCAGCTAAATACGATACCAATATGGTGGTTATTGGTGCTGGCTCAGCAGGTCTTGTTACTTCTTATATAGCAGCCCTGGTTAAGGCCAGGGTTACTCTGGTTGAAAAGCATCGCATGGGAGGCGACTGCCTGAATACCGGTTGTGTCCCAAGCAAGGCCTTGATTCGCAGCGCCGCAGTGAATCATCTGATTGACCGGGCTGAGGAATTTGGTCTGGAGAATGCCGCAGCCACTGTAAATTTCAAGGCGGTGATGGCACGCGTCCAGGAGATTATTAAAACTATTGAGCCCCATGATTCAGTTGAGCGTTATTCCGCACTGGGTGTAGATTGTGTTTTTGGCGAGGCTAAAATTACCTCACCCTGGACCGTTCAGGTTGGGGAGCAGGAAATCAGCACACGCCACATTGTCCTGGCTACGGGGGCGCGCCCTTTTGTCCCCCCGATACCTGGTCTTGAGAATATTCACTATCTGACATCAGACTCTGTCTGGGAACTGGAAGAATTACCGGCAAGATTGCTGGTGATGGGTGGTGGGCCTATTGGTTGTGAGCTTGCCCAGGCTTTTTCAAGATTGGGTGCCAAAGTGACTTTGGTAGACATGCTGGACAGAATTCTGCCGCGCGAAGATATGGAAATTTCCGACTATGTCGCCCGTCAGTTTATGGCTGAAGGGATAGAGCTTGTTACCTCACATCAGGTAAAAAGTTTTTCTGAATCTGCGTACAGTAAAAGCGCAATACTTGTTGGCAAGGATGGGCAAGGCAATGCGCTTGAAAGACAAGTTGAGTTTGACCAGGTACTGGTGGCAGTCGGCAGAAAAGCCAATACAGAAAATATTGGTCTGGAATCCCTGAATGTTGAGTTAAATCAGAACGGAACCGTAAAGGTAAATGAATTTCTGCAAACCAATTTTCCCAATATATTTGCCTGTGGTGATGTGGCTGGCCCCTATCAATTCACGCATATAGCCTCTTTCCAGGCCTGGTTTGCAGCGGTAAATAGTTTGTTTGGCAGCTTTAAAAAATTTCGCATCCATTACGATGTCGTGCCCTGGGCAACCTTCACTGATCCCGAAGTGGCCAGAGTAGGATTAAACGAACGTGATGCTGAGGAAAAGGGCATCGCCTGTGAAGTGACCCGTTACGATATAGATGATCTGGACCGGGCCATAGCCGATGGTGAAGCCAAAGGTTTTGTTAAAGTGCTGACGGTTCCTGGGAAAGATAAAATACTGGGTGCCACTATTGTTGGTTATCGTGCATCGGAATTGATCAATGAATTTGTGCTGGCCATGACCCACGGACTGGGTCTGAAAAAAATCATGGGAACGATTCATATTTACCCGACACTCTCTGAAAGCGGCAAGTTTGTCGCAGGACAGTGGCAAAAGAGTCATGCGCCACAATGGCTTTACCCTTATCTTGAAAAATTTCATACCTGGCGCAGGAGATGAAAGTATGTAGGAGGGGTTTTAACCCCGAATGACCGGTACTTGTTCTTCGCGGTTAAAACCGCTCCTACATGGGATAATCCAATTGAGACATTATGATTAAAGATCGCCTGAATATAAAATATACCAGAACGTAGGGCGGAAAAGCGCAGCGTCATCCGCCGCGTCGATTGTAAATCGATCGAATAAAAATTTAAAAGGAGTAATAAATTGAATACCGAATCAAATGTTTCAGAACGCTATGCCGAAGGCGCTAAAAAAGTTGAACCAAGTCTTTGTTGTCCGGTTGAATATGATGTCGGCTTGCTTGAGCTGCTGCCGCGCGAAATCATCGAAAAGGACTATGGTTGTGGCGATCCTTCGCGCTATGTTGAAAACGGCGATACGGTGCTGGATCTTGGTAGCGGCGGCGGGAAAATCTGTTATATGGCGGCACAACTGGTAGGCGACCAAGGGCAGGTGATTGGCGTAGACATGACCGATGAAATGCTGGCCCTGGCAAGAAAATATCAGCCAGAAATGGCGGAGAAACTGGGCGGTGACAAAGTCAGTTTTCGCAAAGGCTATATTCAGGATCTGGCTCTTAATCTGGAGGCAAGAGACGCTTTTCTTCAGGAAAACCCTGGCATTGAAGAGCGTGATCCGGCAGCACTGACTGCCTGGGAAAACCAGCAAAAACAAAATACCCCGCTGGTTGCGAACGACAGCGTCGATATCGTGGTGAGCAACTGTGTGTTGAATCTGGTTGATGAAAAGCATCGCAAGCAGATGATCAATGAAATTTTTCGGGTCCTGAAACCCGGCGGGCGTGTGGCTATTTCAGATATTGTTTCCGATGAGTTCGTACCACAGCATCTGAAAGATGATGAGCGCTTATGGAGTGGCTGTATTTCAGGCGCTTTTCAGGAGCAGCAATTTATTCAGATTTTTCTTGATGTCGGATTTATTGATGTGGCCTATGACAAATGGGATGAAGAACCCTGGCAGGTGGTAGAAGGTATTGAGTTTCGTTCAGTCACTGTAATGGCCACCAGGCCAGAAGTTGATAATGTGGACAAAGGGCATACAGTTATTTATCGAGGGCCTTTTGCAGAACTCAAGGATGACCGTGGCAGGGTTTATCCACGTGGCATTCGCATAGCTGTTGATCAAACCAGCTTTGGGGCTTTGGCGAACGGGATGGCGAAAGACAGTTTTATTTTTATAGAACCTGGTGCGTCTGTGACAGTTGATAAGACGCTGGAAGAAAATGCACTGCGCTCAGCTGAGGAGAGTAAAGGCACTTCACACATTACAGGGGCTAAGAAAAAAAGCGGCTGCTGTTAAGAATCGTTCAGAGGGGAAAGTGGCTGCAAGCGCTGCTTGCCCCAATTTCGAAATAGTCTTATCCAGAACACTGTTTCAAATATAGCGCCTACCAGAAAAAAAAGATTCAAGCCTGGTGTATAACCAATCAGGTAACAAACACAT
>Ga0115566_10002772_pt1 | contig 14347 bp, 11 predicted proteins | sample COGITO_mtgs_1204_3_FD_87173 | JGI IMG/M metagenome (GOLD analysis project Ga0115566, IMG submission 87173) | Pelagic marine microbial communities from North Sea - COGITO_mtgs_120405 | ecosystem: Environmental > Aquatic > Marine > Epipelagic | place: Germany:Helgoland, sampling site Kabeltonne...
AAGCGACTTATTTAAGTCGCTTTTTTTGTTGGGAGATTAATACCCTTGGTTTCGGAGTATTTACTGGTTTGAGCTACAAGTTTTATGTATTTCTCACTTTTATTTGGAGTACAATTAAAACAAACAATCACATGAACTCATTAAGAAACAGTGTTCGCTTAGTCGGCCACTTAGGAAACAATCCGGAGGTTAAAGAAATAGCTTCAGGTAAAAAAGTTGTTAAAATCAGTCTAGCAACAAACGAATCATTTAAAAAGAATGGTGATCAAGTCACTGAAACACAATGGCACAATTTGGTAGCATGGGGCAAAACAGCTGATATAGCCGAAAAGTATTTGCAAAAAGGCCAGGAAGTTTGCATTGAAGGAAGGTTAAATAACAGGAGCTGGGAAGACGCTGATGGCAATATGCGCTATGCCACCGAAGTGGTGATTAACGAACTGCTTATGGTCGGGAAGAAGGCATCTTAAAACTAATCCGGGTCATTATAGGCCCGGGTTTTATTTTTTTAATGCATTAGAATCTTTAAAATCAGTCAACAAAATATGGTTTTATAACCTAGATTTGCTCCTGTACAAAGGGGTGCTTTAGTAAAGTCTAAGGCTGAGATGATACCCTAGAACCTGATGCAGATAATGCTGCCGTAGGAAAGTTGATATGTATCTCTCAACTCCTGGAATTTTAATTATTCAGGAATGAAAAATCTAATTTTAGTAATCATTAGTGTAGCCGCTTTAAGCAGTTACTCATTTGGTCAAGTTACCTTACAAGGAACCGTTTATTCAACAAATCCAAAGCAACCAGTTGCCAATGCTTATGTGCAATTGTCTGACTCTGTTTCGTCTTGGAATTCGATTACAGATGACCAAGGTCGTTTTGTTTTCAAAACTGCTTACAAAGGTTCGTTCGGTTTAGAAATTAATCACATTCAATTTGAACGTTTTGATAAGATTATTGAAGTTGGCACACAAGTCAAAACAATAGATATTGAACTAAAATCGGAGTACGAATTTTTAGATGCCTCCGTAATAAACGGAGTTCGGGTTTCAAAGCGAATTCCACTTACCACAACTAACATTTCTTCGAAGCAGATTCAGCAGTCGGATCAGCAGAAGGATTTTCCTTTTTTGTTGAATACAACACCTTCAACCGTATTATCATCGGATGCGGGAAATGGAGTCGGTTATACAGGTATAAGAATTCGTGGAATTGATCCGACACGTGTCAACATTACCATAAATGGAATTCCTTTAAATGATGCCGAAAGTCAAGGGGTGTATTGGGTGAACCTACCAGATCTTGCTTCTTCCACTGAAAGTGTGCAAATTCAACGTGGTGTTGGCTCAAGTTCTAATGGAGGGGCGTCGTTGGGAGCTAGCGTAAATATTCGAACGAATGACCTGGACACGCTAAAGTATACGCAGGTAACGTTGGGCATGGGTAGTTTTGCCACAAATCGTTTAAGTCTACAACATAATTCAGGTAGTTTAAAAAACAACTGGAGGTTTCAAATTAGAGGCTCACTTATTGAAAGCGATGGATATATAGATAGAGCATCTTCAGATTTAAAATCGTTAAATCTTATTTTGGGTAAATATTGGCAGAAAGCGTCAGTTAAAGTGAATATATTGCTTGGAAGCGAACGCACGTACCAAGCATGGTGGGGAGTGCCGCAGCCAAAGTTTTATGGTGACATTGCGGAGACCAATAGATATATTGATCAGCTTTACATTTCAGGATCTGATTTGCAAAATTTGCAAAATGCTGAGTCTCAAACATACAATTACTACACCTATGAAAACGAGGTAGACAACTATGCTCAAGACCACTATCAGTTTTTTCATGACTACAAAATAAGTAAGCACTGGGCGGTCAATTCAGCAGCATATGTAACAAAAGGCAAGGGCTATTTTGAACAATACAAACGTGATGAAACCTTTTCTGATTATGGTATTGCCAACCACATTACCAGCACAGACACCTTTGATATCGGAGATGTTATTCGACGGCGCTGGCTTGACAACACACTTGTTGGTTTTGTTTCTAACGCCCAATATGTTGGTAACAAACTGCAAATGACCATTGGTACAGGAGCGAGTGTTTATAACGGAAGACATTTTGGTGAAGCGGTTGCAACCGAGTACACGGATTATGAAGAGATAAACGCAATTTATTATGACAACAATTCACAGAAAGCAGAAATCAATAGTTATATGAAAGCGACCTATCGGTTAGGTAGGTGGTTGCCTTACCTAGACATTCAAACACGCAGCGTTCGATATGAATTTGAAGGATTAGATAACAATTTGGAGTTTGGAGACCAATCAGTTCATTACACATTTTTTAACCCCAAACTTGGTGTCACGTACAGCAAAGGGTCTTACCAATTGTACGCTTCTTTTGGACAAGGAAATCGGGAACCAGTACGTGATGATTTTAGGAACAATAAACCAACTGAGTGGCCAAAACATGAGCATTTAGACAATTTGGAGGTAGGTTATCGTTATCAGAAAGGAAGAAAGCAATTGGGTGTTACACTTTATAACATGCAATACCGTAATCAGCTGGTGTTAACAGGGGCGGTCAATGACGTAGGTGAAGCAATAAGGACAAATGTTACAAGCAGCTTCAGAAGAGGAATTGAATTAGAAACTCAATACCCTATAACCAAACAACTTCAAATAGGTGGAAACCTGACATTATCTGAAAATAAAATTGACTCAATCACAGAATACGTCAGTGAATGGGATGGTGCTTATAGACAAATATCCAATACCTATACGAATACCAATATTTCCTTTTCACCCGAGGTAATAGGTATGTTTATCATTCAATATAATGCGTCTAAAAACACACAGATTACGTGTAATATAAAACATGTTGGGCGCCAATACCTAGACAACACGGAATTTGATGGGCGTCAACTTGACGCCTTTACAACGTTAAATATAGCTTTGCAACACAGGATAAAACTAACAGACAATCAGTCGCCAATCACTATTGGTGTTTATGTCAATAATTGCTTGAACCTGCGCTATGCGCCAAATGGCTATACGTATAGTGGGTACATTCAAGGTCAAAGACAAGACTTTAATTACTTGTATCCTATGGCGGGAAGAAACATAATGCTAAAAGCCATGTTGCGGATATAATCCTTCCAATAATTAATATTTATCGTAACGTTGTACAAAGACATTGATTATGGAACAAGGATTGGTACATGCACACTCGTGGTTGAGATGGGTTTTATTATTTATTGCTGTCGTGGCTATTTTCTCAAGTTTGATGGGTTGGTTAAGTAACAAGCCATTTACGGCTTCCAACAAACGATTGGGTTTATTTTTGACCATCACAGCCGATGTACAGCTTTTGCTTGGGTTGCTGATGTACTTTTTTACAAGTGCTATTACCAAGTCTGCTTTTCAAGATTTTGGCGCCGCTATGAAAAACGCAGAGATTCGTTTTTATGCAGTAGAGCATATCCTAGTCATGATCATTGGTGTAGTGTTATTTCACATTGGAAAATCCAAAGTAAAAAAGGCAGATTCTGACATTAAAAAGCACAAACTATCTGTGATCTATTATGGTATAGGGTTGCTCCTTATTCTGTCTCGAATTCCTTGGAGTGCAGACCGACTTGGTTTTTAGTCAAACCGTAACTGCTATATTTTCTGTAGCCTAAAAGAATGGATGGCGTTGCTTTGTTCTATTAGTAAGGTGTATACTCCTGCTGGATAAAGAGACAAATCAATAGATAATTCGTTTTTATTAAAAAGGTGACCCGGTAGTCGAACACCTGCAACGGTTATTATCACCACATTTTCAATGGACTGATCGCTAGTGATGTGATACATGCCACGAGTTGATGGGTTTGGTCCTATTTTAATAGTAGGAACAGGATTGGTTGAAATGCCTACATACATAAAATCAAACGTGTCTGAAGTTGCAGAACATCCTGAATCAGAAGTAACAATTGTATAGTACATTCCGTCCTTTGAGGCTTCAAATTGCTGTTTTGTAGCGCCATCAATTGTTCCCGATAAATCGTACCATTGATTGCCATTCAAATGACTTGAAATTAGCGCGTTCTTAGATTTGGAAATGATAGGTTTGGGAGGATTTGGGTTTATGACCAACATGGTGTTTGTCGAATCTTTACAGCCCAAGGCCGTGACGACTTTGTACTCGATGTAAAACTGTCCTTGTCCCAACACAGTGGGTTGAACAGTATCAGCATTTATGCCGTTTATCCAATATGAACCCTGTCCAGAAGGAGAACCATTGTTAAGTACAAACGGGTCGTCTTTTTCGCAGATGCTCGTGAGTGACTGCATAGTTACTTCAGGTTTTTCACCTACTTCTATCCACATAGAATCTCGAGCAAGACACCCCTGGCTACCAGAAATCGAGTAGGTTATAAGGTGTTTTCCTGGGCCACTTATTGAAGGAGAAAATACACTTCCAATGATTCCTTTTCCCGAAATCATACCCCCACTCGGATATGTTCTTAATACAACTGGGTCGCTATACACGCAAAGTTTGTTTGTAGCAATAACAGAAACACTGTCTGGTTTAAATATTTCGTATGTGATTGAAGATGTACTAGTACAATTGTTGGAATTGGTGTATTGATATTGAATTGGATGTTTGCCGAAGCCTGCAATAGAAGGGTAAAGGGTATCCGCAGTTACACCATTCCCATCATATCTTCCACCAACTGGGGAACCTGATTTCAACAAAATGGGGTCAGAGAACAGGCAATATGCCGTGTTTCCAGAAAACGAAATCGTCGTTGTGTCGCGCACAGTAGCAGTCACCCAAGCTTTATTTTCACACCCATTGGTGTCTTTAGAAACGTACGCTAATTTATGATTTCCAGTAACTACCTTCTTTGGGTTGAACCAGCCATTGGATGAAATACCGCTTCCAATATAAAATCCACCAGTAGGGGAACCACCAGTAAGTTGAATGCTATCCCCATTTAAACACGTTAATACCTTCTGGCTCCAAGTAGCTTTTCCATTGGGGATTACTACAATTTGCTGGGTATCTGTGGTGGTGCAATTCAAAAGATTGGTAAAGGCATACACAACTTTGTAGGTTCCTACTCCGGCTATTTTTGGGTGAAACTGGTTACCAGAAACACCATCTCCAAAATACATACCGCTGGCTGGAGTTCCTTTTAATTGAACAGAATCGTCTTGGTTACATAATTGGCCTGTTTTTGAAAGCGTGCAAGGCGTCGCCCACTTTATTTCAAGTGAATCATCATACCGGTTTGTACAATTATTTCCGTCGGTGTAAGCGTAACTATACGCGTACAATTTATTTTGTCGATTTGCGCTGTCGATATGGAAATAGTTGTTGGAAATAAAATCACCGCTGTATGTCCCACCTGTTGGCGTGATAAAACTGAGAGCCACAGAATCTTTATCGTTACAGAATGAGTTTTGGCCAGAAGAATTAAAGGAGGGGAGTCCGTATACTTGAATCGGTTTTGTTGCTTCGTTACTGCATTGGTTGGAATCAGTATAGGTATATGTAATGTCGTAGTTACCTTGCTTCACAGTGCTTGGTAAAAAATAACCGTTTGATACACCAGTGCCTGAGAATATACCGCCACTTGGCGATCCGCCTTTGAGTAATACGCTGTCTACACTTTCACAAACTCCTTTGAAGCTGCTTAAAGAAACAGTTGGCTTGTTAATTCTAGCAATTTTGATTTTGGCTGATTTGAAGGTACACGTTGTGCCCTTCCTAGTTATTTCAACATAATATGTTGCCGGACTATCTACGGTCAGCGTATTGCCAGTCACACTGTACAAAAAACTGTCGTTTTGTCCCCATAGGTACGTAAATGAATCATTCCCAATAGCAGTTAAATCAAGGGTATTGTTGCCACATAAAGCAAATTTTTCGGTATTTGATGTTAGGATTGAATTAGAATCTGTAGGATAACTTAATATTCCGAATGCACTTTGTCTTTGATTTGACAGGGTAAGTGAATCACCGTTTTGGTGATACTTAGCACCTGCATGCGACCAAGATCCAGTGGCTGTAATCGTTTTTGTGAATAGATCGATTCCACATTTGTCAGCTTTGGTCACACCTTTTTTATCTCCAAAATCATAGGATAATGTGAATTTTACTGCCGTATCCTCTGGGTAAAAAACCGAGTAATGATGTGTTGAATCCAACTGTCCACTTAACCCTTTTGCCAATGGCTGAGGATTCGGTTGATAGTCTACAACGATATGGAAACATGACGGACTACCTGTAATGCTCGACACCTCTAATATATCGTTATACTTTGATTTAAGGTTAACCGCCGTGCCGCCATAGGTGTGGATACTTGAATCACCTATAACTGCTTCCGATAATGAAATTGTTGGGCCGTTTGTCAATGTACCCGCATTGGATTCTGGGGATGCGTCGCTAGCTGTAGTGCCTGCGTCTTCGTCCAATTTCCAGTTGCCTTCTAGGTTGCTGTGGTTTGGGTGACTGGAAGACAGTTTCCTGCACATCCAATCTCTTAGTGTGTTTTCGTCCAAAGCTGTGGACCACACCCGTACTTCGTCAATCATGCCATCGAATAAGCGGCCACCACCGTTCGCTAAATCGCCAATTCGAGCTGTTAAACCAGACGAAGGAGATATTGAGCCAGTGTACAATGTGGTTGCCATTAGTTTGCCGTTGATATACACATTGACGGAGTCCCCATTATAACTTCCGGCGACATGATACCATATACCTGTTTCCATTACTGCAGCCGTAGACACTTCTCGCCATGTTCCACTCCCATCGGCGAAGTTGAAAGACAGCTTTCCCCCGTCCCCACATCTTAAGACGTATCCTAAATTACCTCGAGACCAGCCATGTTTACAAAATATGCTATTGTCAAAAACATTTCTTCCGTAATTGTCTGCTTTAATCCAAGCTTCAACGGTGATTGTGGAATCAGAGTTTAAAGATGCATGATCTTTAATGAGCACATAATCATTGGTTCCATCCAAATCAAGGCACTTGTAGGCTCCAGGGTTTTGACTGAACCCAACAATTGGGCACATGAACAAAAGTGTTATAAGAAAGATTCGACGGGTAGAAGATATAGACATTACAAGAGAATTGAAGATACACGAGTATAAGAAAAAATTACGGCAACTAGGCTATGCGAATGCATGGTAGAGCAACGTAAAAGAGGAATATACGTGTAAATAAACCTGACTTGTCGAATCAACAGATTATGTCGACATCAAACAAAGTGACACCTGGGTTTAGCGCTTAATTGCTTTTTGATTTTCTGGAGGGAATTTCAAAGTTGGTACAATCATCATATTTCTTAGCACCTATAGTTCGCTCCAGTTTTACACCAATGAAATAGTAATTGTCTTTGGATTGTGGATTACCTCGCTGACTTCCCTCCATAGTGGATAGGCCGGATCTATTACTTAAAATCCCAGCAATTGAACCACCAGCTTCTACAATTTGTGCAGTACTGCCATACGTAGTACTTACATCATCCAAATAGTCTGTAAATGATTTACGTAGGCTCAAGTCGACCTTCAAGGTTGTAAATCGGTTGAGGTGAAATTTATAACCTGTTCCAAAGGGAATGACAACACTAAATTTTTTGTAAGGGCTTAATCCCGATATGTAGTTTTGCCCTTCAGTGCCTAAAGGGCGTAGTTTATACCACGTACCATCGTACTTTGCTTTTGGCTGAAAATAGATGCCTCCTAGCCCTGCGTTAAAGTATACCCCTGCAAAGCGATTACCTTTCTTAAAGGGCATAATCTCCGATTTAATATTTGCTTCTATTAAATCAGTTCGGACGCTCAAGTTTCTTGCGCTTCTTGAATTATTGTTTGTGTGCGCGTCATTACCCACCAACTGTGTGAAAAGTAATTCAGAACTATACGTAACGTTGCTTTTGTGGTGTTGGACGCCAATTCCGATTGCTGGACGCAATGCTTGATAGTCGATGTCGCGGAAGTCGGAATATGAAATTTTACCATTTCCGCCTAAATCACTTAACATATTGCTGGCACCTAAATAAAATGAGTACGACCAAGAATTTCCATTTACAAATTGTCCAAATGCCAATGAACTAAAACCAAGAGTAAAGCTGAGAAAAATAAATCGTACCATAACTAACTACTTTATACGTGAACGTTTTGTCATTTCATATCGCATAAAGGAGACCTTTAATTACTCAGATACTACGATTTAATGACGTTTCTTACTAGTTTGGTCTGTTGGAGGGGTAAAAAGTTGCATGTCGCTATGTCATTTTAAAGTGACCGACACCAATGATTAGCGGATACAGAAGGTATTTAGGGCATCCTAAGTATAGGAGGCGTTGGATATTTAACACTAAAATGAATTTAGAGAGATTGATTTTTTTAACAACAGACTTATTTTGGCCGAAACAAAAAACAGAATGAAAAACACAATTAAAGGATTAACCTTAGTCATGCTTGCCGGAACATTGTTATTTGCTTGTAATGACGACACTACCACACCTTCCGCGACGGCTCCTTCGAGCTTAACATATGAACCAAGTTCAATTTCTACTGAAGAGGGAGTTGCAGTTATGTCAGAAGCGCCATCCGTTGACGGAACGACGCCTATTACCTATACCATCACCACATCTCCTGATGCAGGTTCAGATATCACTATCGACAAAAATTCTGGAATTATTTCTGCAAGTGCAGCAACGATTGGAACTTTTATGGTTACTGTAACAGCTACAAATGAAGCAGGTTCTAAAGAGTTTGCAGATGCACTAACTATTGAAGTTAAAGCGAAAGCGAAAATTACATTTAAGGCAGACATCCAACCTGCTATAGCCAATTCATGTAAACCTTGCCATGTAGCTGGTGGAGGCAATACAACCTATACGGAATTTGCAAAAGCGAGTGCAGGTGTAGACGGCATTTTAAACCGTGTGAACCGTGATGAAGGAACTGCAGGATTTATGCCACTAAACGGCACTAAACTGGACGCTGCTACCCTGGCCTTAATTGACCAATGGAAAACAGATGGCTTGCTAGAAGAATAGACAAGAAGGTTCTGTCGCGTTAATCTTAGTAAATAGCGAAACGATTAATTTGCGACCATGAACTACAAACACCATCGATATCCCAAATCTATAATTCTTCAAGCGGTATATTTCAAGTTGAGATTTACATTGAGCTATCGCGACGTTGAAGAAATATTGAGAATTAGAGGTGTGAGAGTAGACCACTCAACAATTCAAAGATGGGTCTTTAAGTTCTCTCCTATTGTTGAAGCCAATATGCACAATCGGAAAAAGCAGGTTTGTGATAGTTGGAGGATGGATGAGACCTACATAAAAGTGGGTGGTAATGATAGATATCTTTATCGAGCGGTTGATAAATATGGAAACACAGTTGATTTTCTGTTAACCAAGCGAAGAATGAAGGGTTCGGCTCAGAAGTTTTTGAACAAGGCTATAGGGAATAACGACAAACCAAGGATAATCAACATTGACAAGAGTGGAGCGAATACAGCAGGGATACGTACAATTAATAAACGAAGTCTTTCACTAAAGAAGATAAAGATAAGACGAGTTAAGTATCTAAATAATATTGTTGAACAGGATCATCGGACTATTAAAAGGCGAATAGCAATAAGTACAGGATTCAAGGAATTTGAATCAGCCCAACGAACGTTGGCTGGAATAGAAATCATCAATATTATCAGAAAGAATCAACTCAAAGATTCAAGATCAAGTTGGTTTAACACATTTAAATCTTTAGCAGCTTGATGAAAAGTGAAATCCCTCTACTTTTGGATACTGGAGGGATTAACGCGACAGTACCATAAACTCATTGATAAAAAATTAATTGAATGGATAAAACACGGTGTATACCGGGAGACTTAGGGTTACCTCTGAGGCAATTTTACCTCCCTGACAAACTATGGCCATAGAGTACACCAAATTCATTGATTAACAGCTATTTGGATATTACTGTCACCGAAACGTTGGGTTATGAGGAGGATGTGGTGATGTGATAGAGGGTAGGACAACATTCTATGTTTTGTACAAATAAAAAAAACCAGCATTTCTGATGAGGGTTTTGGGTGGAGATAATGTGTAACCAAATCAAACCACGTATTCTCTTATTCTTTCAATTCGATTATCAGGAATCCATTTTATACAGTCCCTTTTTTTGACCCATAAAGAAGAAGTCCGTACGAGAATATTCCCATAATGGCAACAGGTAATGGTGCAGCCATTCCGTCATTTGTGATAAAAGAAACTAAATCTGGAATACAGAAAAATCCCCAAACAACACTATATAGAAAACATAATCGTCTGAGTATTGCTTCATCCTTGAATGACATAGACCCGATTAATAAAAAGATTAGACCAAGAATTAGTGTGCCAAGTACCATTGCGAAATTGTCAAAGAATTTTAAAGCATCCGCAGACGGGCTGTCTCCAAAGATATCCAACATTAACATCTCTTTAAAATCAGCATTAATAAGGCTTAAAGGCAAGGGAAGTAGTTGTAGAAATGTGATGACAGCAACTATTTTAAAAATTGTTTTTATTCTCATTTTAATATAATCTATTCTCAAAAGTACTAAAAAATGTTTTGTGCCTAATAAAAAATTTAAAGTTGCTGGAGTGTCAAGTCAATACAATATCGTAGAATTTGACAAAGGAGATACTGGATATATTCATAATTCGCGAGTAGTTGAATATTGATAAAATTAACTTTACGTACAGTAAACCATAGGGTTATATACCCTTTCTGTAAGTCTTCAAACTAATGTTTACCAGAGATAGTGAAAATTAAGTCATAAATTTAATCTTTGCAACAGGTGTTGCTTTCTTCTTTTTTGCATTGTTCTTAGTTTAATTAAATGTCGTTGTTCGAGTATCTCATGGCCGCGTCCAAAATACACGTCTGATGGCGTTAGATTTTGTAAAGATTCGTGATATCGTTCGTTGTTTTAATACTCTACAAATTCTTCAAGTCTATTAATTAGATCACCTGGTAAATAGTAGTTTTCAAGTTTTACCACGTTTTTCATTGATCTGTGCCAACGTTCTATCTTACCTTGAGTTTGTGGATGCATAGGTCTTCCACGAACATGACTCATTCCATTATTTTCAATATATTCAGCAAGTTCTGAGCTGATGTAGCAAGATCCATTATCACTTAGCAGTCTGGGCGAGTTGTTTTTATCTAAGCCAGCTTTTTCTAAAGCACTATCAAGTGTTCTGGTCACATCTTCTGCCTTCATATTAGAACATAACTCCCAGTGTACAATGTAACGGCTGTAATCATCTAGAATAGTGGATAGGTAATACCAACCCCATCCAACTATTTTAAAGTATGTAAAATCAGTTTGCCACATCTGGTTAACACGAGTAGTTTTATCTTTGAACTCATCTGCAGCCCTCATAACAATATAAGCTGGAGAAGTGATGAGACCTCTTGATTTGAGAATCCGATACACACTACTCTCAGATATGAAGTAACCATTTTGATCAATCATGCGGTGAGCAAGTTCTCTTGGAGATAGTTCTGGAACCTCTAATGCAAGCTCAACCACTTCATTTCGAACCTTGTCAGGTATTCTATTCCACTGGCTGTTGGTGGTACGTTTTTTAGGCGCAAGACCATCATAGCCATGCTTGCTGTACTTTCCATACCAATTGTAAAACGTCCGTTTTGGAATATCAAGCTCACCGAGTGTTCTATTTACACCAAGTTCAGAGTCTTCAACCAATTGGATGATTTCGTATTTTTCGTTTTGAGTAAAGCGCATATACTTTTTGAACTTTATTCTAGACCACGCAAGCTTTTTTTGAGCACTCTGATCTCAAGAGCTTGCTCTGCTACAACCAGTTTAAGGTTTTGCGATTCATCCTTGAGGTTTTTAACATCCCCGGTATTGGCTTCACGTTCTGTATCACCATTTAAGCGCTTCTTACCTGCTTCAATAAAGTCCTTGCTCCAACGATAATAAAGTGTTGGCGCTATGCCTTCTTTGCGGCAAATCTCTGAGATAGATTCTTCTCCCTTTAATCCTTCAAGGACGATTCTGATTTTTTCTTCAGAATTGAACTTTCTTCTGGTTTGTCTTCTGATGTCTTTTACAACTGATTCGGCTGTTCTTTTTCTTGGCCTTCCTACTTTTCCCATTTTGTTTACTTTTTAAGATTTGATAAAGCCTTGAAAGACGTCTTTCAAGGTGATAAACGGTTACTTAACTTTATCTCTTAAGTGGTAAACATTAGGCTGACGTTTTACAGGGTATGAAAAAAATAATTACCACTATTCTATGTTTTGCAGCCTTTACTGTATCAGCTCAATTAACAGATACACTCTACTATAAAAACGGCGATAAAAGACCATGTAAAATTGCTGTAGTGAACGATTTCGCTTTGTCAGCAATTGTTGTTGATTCTGCAACTCAAACGGCAAAATATCAAGCTATTTCAAAAGATATTCTAGACAGCTGTTACGTCACAAATCCAAGTGATTATGACATTAAAGCTAACAGTTCTGTAACTGTTGGCAACAACCTAATTGTTTCTGGTGTAATGACCTTAGTATCCAGTGTTGCTATAATTGTAGGTGCTCAGTTGGACAGATTTAAAGAGGGTGCAATTGTAGCAGGTGTGGCAGCACTAATCTCCACCGCAACATTGATAAATGCGGGTGTGGTGTCTAATTCAAAAGAACCACCACCGCCAGAATTGAAACATATTATTGTGTATTGATTTCTCCCAATGGAGGGTTTAATCCTCCTATTTTATAACTTTGGGTATGAAACAAATACCAATAATTGCGATTGCCTTACTTGGCTTGACATCGTGCGGAAAAAACAAATGCAACTGCGAAATTGTTGGAGAATCTAACCTTTACAGTAATAGTTACGAAGAGGTCACGAGGTCTTATTACGGTGATGACTGCTCTGAAGATGGCGATATACTCGCAACACAAAGCCAAGTCTGGTATGATGATTTCGGCACGAGACGAGTTGGCACAACCAGAGTTAGAGTTGAATGCAAATAAAGATTAAAGTCTCCAAATGAATACTTTTAATCTCCAAGCGTATTTGTAACTTTGGGTATGAAAAAGGTAACAATAATTGAGATAGCCTCAACTAGTGCTGACGCATAACCCCTTTTTTAGTACCCTAAACAAAACATAGGGAAGAACTAATATGAACCAATAATTGATGTTAATGAATAAATTACTTTAAAAACTTCTTGAAGTAGATTATATTACTATTACGGTCTCTTAGCACCAGAACATAGCTTCCTTTTGGCAAAGCAGATACATCCACAACATTAGATTCAAGTGCATTCTCTATCATATTTTGTCCCAAATAATTCAGTATCGCATAGGAGTCTATACTTAAATTAGAATGACTTATAGTAATTTGATGTTGAGCTGGATTAGGATAAAGTCTAACTTCGATACTAGAAAACTCAGACATACTAGCTCCTATACTTGTATCCGATTGCTCGGGCATCCATATTGCGCCAATACTATCACCCCATAAATATTCAGCTAGTTCAGGATAATCAATAAAAGGATTGCGGTTGTGCTGGTAAAAGCTATCGATGATGTTATTTCTATTACGTTCCCAGTTGCTAACTGTATCAATCCTATTCCAATGAAGGAGTGTGTTTAAGCGAGCTTGTAAGGGACTTTGGTCGGTATTGTTAAGTAATGTATTAGTCAACTCTAAATCAGGCTCAGAGCCTTCTCCTTCGTATCTGACAGCCATATAGAATATCATTCGTGCTACATCTCCTTTGACTGCGTCAGGTGGTTCAAATGTCCATAAATCAGCATCACGCTTAGACCCTGTATTAAAGCCATTATCTATTACATCTACGCAAGTAATGCACGTATCGAAATTTCTATTATTCCTTGTGGAGTTGACACTAATGTCACAAGGTCTTAAATGATGAACATCTGTCCCTGCACCGTTGCTTGTGCCAAAATCTCCTCTAGATTTTGCCCAAACGTGTTCCCGACTCCAGCCAGACCCACTATTATACTCTTGTGCAGCATCAACACTCCTCTGTGAATATATTAAGATAACATTATTTGCATTGGCAGTGTCCTTATCTGTGTGTTTAAGAATATCCCATACATCTGTTGATGATGATGCGGTATAGGTAAATTCTGTATGATTCTTAATTATTTGATTCAGTTCAAACTTCAATGAGTCATCCTGCTTGTTATGAGCAGGTAGATAGTAAGTACTGTCCTGTGCAGAAAGTACGTTTGGGATAAGAAGTAAAGAGAATATAATGAATTTCACGAGGTAAAGATATTATTAAATC
>Ga0115566_10002780_pt1 | contig 14327 bp, 10 predicted proteins | sample COGITO_mtgs_1204_3_FD_87173 | JGI IMG/M metagenome (GOLD analysis project Ga0115566, IMG submission 87173) | Pelagic marine microbial communities from North Sea - COGITO_mtgs_120405 | ecosystem: Environmental > Aquatic > Marine > Epipelagic | place: Germany:Helgoland, sampling site Kabeltonne...
CGAGTTGCCCGCAATTATCTTAGATGAGATTGACACGGGGATTTCAGGGGAGGTCGCTAGGCAAGTTGCTGAAGTACTACTGAAAATGGCCACAAGGATGCAAGTAATTAGTATTACGCATCTTCCTCAAATCGCAGCCAAAGGTCAATCACACCTTTCGGTTTTCAAAAACTCTAAAGGAACTCAAATACAAAGTTTAAGTCAAGAGGAACGGGTAGTTGAAATAGCTCAAATGCTCAGTGGAGCGGAGCCAAGTGCGGAAGCAAAAACAAACGCGCAACAATTACTCAATTGACTCTTTTCAAATATCTATTTTAGCATTTCAAAACATTAGACATGGCATTCAATTTATTAGCAGGAAAAAAAGGAATCATATTCGGAGCGTTGGATCCAAATTCAATCGCGTGGAAAGTAGCTGAGCAAGCACATGCTGAAGGTGCAGAGTTTATTTTAACAAATGCTCCAATCGCCATGAGAATGGGAAAGATCAATGAGCTTGCAGAAGCATGTAATGCAGATATCGTTCCGGCAGATGCTACTTCAATGGAAGATCTAGAGAACCTGTTTGATAAGGCTATAGAGAAGTTTGGGAAAATTGACTTTATCTTACATTCAATAGGAATGTCGCCTAATGTTCGAAAGAACAAACATTACACGGATATCAACTACGATTTCTATCATAAAACACTGGATGTAAGTGCAATGAGCTTGCATAGAACCTTAAACATTGCGATGAAAAAGGATGCATTGAATGAATGGGGTTCTGTCTTAGCCCTAACCTATATTGCAGCGCAAAGGGTGTTCCCAGATTATAACGACATGGCAGATGCAAAATCTGTTTTAGAAAGTATCACCAGAAGTTTTGGATACCATTATGGGGTAGCTAAAAAGGTAAGAATCAATACAATTTCTCAGTCGCCTACGCCAACAACAGCTGGGACCGGAGTTAAGGGTTTTGATAAGTTCATCGCTTATGCTGATAAAATGTCTCCATTAGGAAACGCTGATGCCGATGAGTGCGCTTCATACTGCATAAGCATGTTCAGTGACTTAACGCGAAAGGTGACAATGCAAAATCTTTTCCACGACGGAGGATTTTCATTCACGGGCGTTAGTAAAGATGTAATGGACAAAATGTAATTTTTGACTATCGAATTATAACCTCGCTCACGCGGGGTTTTTTTATGCGTAAATGTTCCATCAAATAAGCACATATCTACAACATCGGTTTAGCTCGAATAACCGTCATGGGATACACTCTCCCTTTGTTTATGAGTTTGTTGACAAAGTGCTTTATACAAGCATGGATCAAGTAGCGTATGAAAAATTACAAAGACTAATCACTAGCTACAAAAAGGATAAGACAGGCTTAAAGCAGAGTGGTTTCGGAGCAGGTTCAAAGCGTAGCCTTAATACTGTTTCTGATGTCGCTTCTGTCTCCTCTTCACCAATTAAGAAGGCCTCACTATTAAACCGAATTGTAAGCTTTTACGAGTTTGAGAATATTCTTGAACTCGGAACTAATTTAGGTGTTGCTTGCTACGCCATGGCTATTGCGAAGCACAATCCAAGGCTTCATAGTATTGAAGGAAACGAGGAGTTTGCTAAAATCGCTCAGGGAACTATGGAGCAAGAACAACTGAATAGGGTAAGTATTGAGAACGCTTCTTTCGAGTCGGTGCTCCCAGATGTCTTGAGAAACAATAAATTCGACCTGGTCTTTGTAGATGGAGATCATAGTTACGAGGCTACCATGAAATATTTCAGAAGCATTTTGCCTTCTCTTCACAATGAGTCGATGCTCATTCTCGACGACATTTATTGGTCCCCAGAAATGACAAAAGCCTGGAGGGAAATCCAAGCTTTTGATGAGGTGAAAGTAAGTTTAGACCTATATCATTTGGGCATACTCTTGTTCAGAAAAGAGATGACCCCGGAGCGCTTTCGAATTCGTTTCTAATTAGATTGAGCCTCGTTTTGCTTTTTAAGCTCTTCACTGTATCGGCTTATAAAGTCTTCAAGTTGCTCCACACCTAATCGCTTTGCGATGATCTCTTTATTCCTGTCTAGCACATAGACTACCGGTGTACTGTAGATATCATATATGTTTCTAAAATTCAGGCTATTAAGCGTGGTAAGGTGAAGATATTTAGCAGCATTCTTATTAATCTCTGGGTTGTCAGAAACATTTAAGAAGCTCAGCTTTTTGTCCCTGATGAATTTTTTCCAATCCTTAGTTTCGAGCTCTGTGCATACTGCGAATACTTCCAAATTGTACTTGTCTTTGCTTTCACTGTACCATTCACTGAGCTTTGGAGTGGCTTTCTTACAGTGTCCACATCCTGGGTCCCAGAAATACAGAATGGTAAAATCAGCATCAATTTTATGCAAGTTGTGCCACTTACTATTTTCTCCATTGGTGTCAGGTAGAATAATGTTCGGTGCAATTTTTCCGAGTAGTAGAGGGCTTAAGGCAGTAGCTCTTTCTTCTACTTTAGCGATTTTGGTACTGTCCATCCAGAAGACTTGTCCCGTCAGGTAGTACTTCTCAGCCATGTGAACGAAAACGGCATCCATGCCCATCACTTTCGACTTTTCGTAGTGATTCGTTACAAAGTGAACCACATACTTGAAGTTCTCTTTGGCTTCTTTGGTTTGCTCAACCATCCAATCTGCCTCTTTGGTGATGCTATCAGGGATTTGAACCACCAATTTAGTCATGTAGTAACTAATTTTTCTGTGAAATACCGGGGTACGTATGAGGCGCTCATCTGAGAAGTCAAATCCGTCGAAGTAGTGGCTTTTGTAGTAATTGAAATCCCAGGCTTTAGAATCCGCTTCGTCTTTAAAACGGGGCTTATCTTCCGGTATTTTCGGGTCATTTCCTGCCGTTAAAACCTTGCTAATAAACATTTTAGGGTATTTACTAGTGAAGTCAGATTTAAAGCTCTCTACCTCTTTGTTTACCTCTTTGAGCACTGCTTCATATTTGCTGGCGCTATCAGGCTGTTCTTTTAGAGCTTCGTATTTGGTTTGAACGGTTTGGGCGTACATCCCTTTTTCAGTAACAAATTTTTGGTATTCATAAAAAGCTTGGTTTTCAGGAGAGCCTTTTATTTTCATAGTCTGGATAAAGTTGCCTTTGTCGCATTCCATGCTGAAGTTAGTCTCAGTTCCAGAAACAATCATCTCAAAGTATCCTGAACGATCTGGCATAACCACTAAATAGATTCCACCTTCGTATAGTTCTTTTCCTTCAAATACAAAATTCCCTTTGCTATCTACATCGGCAGTATCAGCATAGTACTGCTTCTTACCATAGTAGTTTGCTAAGTAAACAATCGTGTCGCTTAAGCCCTTAACATTGAAAGCCAGTTTATAATCTTTCTGAGCTTGGATATCTTGAATTGGAATAAGGAAAAGGAGAGTTAGAAAACTTAAATACTTCTTTAATCGCATAATTTCTGAATCTTAAAAACAAATGTCAATGACAATTGATACTTGTTTTTGTTGCTTAACAAAACTTTAACAGCCGCTTAGTTGAAGGTGCACCTAATCACAGTGTTGCAATAATCCTTGAGTTATCTTTGCATTATAATGCATAAAATGAATCATTTATTCAGAAATCTTTTAAGAACTTCCTTTCTCTTAATCTTGGTACTTGGGATTCATTCCTGCAAACCAAAAGGTTGTTTGGATCCAAAGGCGACCAATTATGAGCCAGAAGCCAAAGTTTTCGATGGTAACTGTGAATATGGAATTTTGAATACTGAGTTTATAATGAACTTTTCAATGCGTGCAAACGGTGAAGAGCTAGCAATAAATGAAGATTTCACGGATGGGAACAATCACCTTCTAAGTATTTCAACTTTCCAATTTTATATTTCAGACATTGAGCTTTTGAAAAATGGGTCTCGGGAGAGACTTTCCGAAGCACAGTTGATCGATCTAGATACCAATCTTTCGGAGAATCCCGATGCCGCCAATTTTTTCCCTTCTATTGAATTTGATGCAGAACCTGGAGTATACAGTGGTTTTGGTTTCGACATAGGAGTTAAAGCTGATCTTAACAGAATTGATCCAGGAATTTATGAACTTGACGAGCCTCTAAGCACAAGTCCAAATATGTATTGGGGTTGGAAGTCGATGTACATTTTCGTCAAAATTGAAGGTGAATTTGATTCAGATGGTGATGGTCAAAAAGACAAGCCATTCTTTTTTCATACCGGACTTGATGAGCTTTTTCTTGAACTTGAAGATTTTAATACCAGCTTCGAAATTCTAGAGAATCAAAAGAAAACCATGGAAATTGGGATAGACGTCGAAAAAGTGTTTACTCAATTGAATCTGGACCAATATTTCCAAACGCATACAACTGTTGAAGACCCTAATACAGGACTACTTTCTGCCGATACGGCTTCCCAAAGATTCACTGAAAGTTTAGGGAGTTCTTTTTCTTATTGAACTAGAAAGTAATTTTGTGGTTATTCATAGTTAATCCTTGACTTCTTATAGAGAATACTGTTTGTCATAGTATTCGCTGATGTATTTTTGACTTTAAATAATCAAGGTGCCTAAAAAGCGAAACTTCTGTAACTATTTGATTCTTTTTATCTGTTGCTTTCTTGTGACAGGTGAGTCATTTGGCCAAGAGAAATATTGGGTTTCAGCCAGTACTTCAAACTGGAATAATGCTGCAAATTGGGCGAGCGCTAGTGGAGCTGGTGGAGGTGCTGGGGTTCCTTTGGTTGGTGATACGGTTATATTTGACGCTAATGGTCTTGGGAGATGTAATATCGATATTAGTATCGATGTGCGTGCAATCATAGTTCAAGCAGGCTTCACTGATTCAATAGTCCAGCAATCTGGAAATACCATCAATATTGGTCCGAGACGAGCGATTTTTAACGGAGGAACTTTCGTGGGTGGTGATTCAAGAATCCGGTTTGAGGACCCTTTCATAATCGACGGAGCTACATTTATCAGTACAACAGATACTCTGCTGCCAACTGAAACAGTGACCCTCACTTCCGGAAGTTTCGCTGCAAACAACGGCACCACAGTAATGCGTTTTAGTTCAACCTTTTCAGGTGATCTAAGCTTCCATAAACTGGTATTCGATCCTACTGGAAATAGAACCTATGTTATCACCGCTGGCGATACGGTAGATGTTCAAGATTCATTAATTTACACTAGCAGCAATAGGGTAAGATTAAATACGGGTGTGTTAAATGTAACCGGGGATATTTTTTTAAATAATACAGCTACCAATTGTAATGGCTCAACTGTGCTAATGATTAGTGGAGCCAGCAAACAACAAATCACTAGTAGCGTACCTATTGGCCAATCGGAGTTACCCGCATTTACAATTGCAAAGACTGCTGATACCGCTTTTTTTGATGGAGTAATATCTATGGAAGCGGGGATTTGGAGATATGTCAGTGGTGATTTAAATTTTTCACGCGACAGTGGAGCAGTAGCTTTTACAACAGCAAATACAACTTTGATTGGAACACATACTATTGATGATGTGATCCTTAGCTACGTTAACAATGGAGATTTTGATTTAAACCCTGGCGATACCTTGAGTGTCATAAACCAGCTAAGCATTATTGGGTCAAACGATATCGATATCGATGGAACAGGTGCAATTAAACTCTTTGGAGATTTAAGACTGGAGAATACAAATCAAACACACAATGGCTCAAGTACTATCATTTTTAGTGGAGCTGCAAATCAACTTATCAGCTCAAATATTGGACCCGGTGCTTCAGAATTATGCAATGTGGTGGTAGATAAATCGGCTGGCACCCTTACCGTTAGCGATACAATCTCTTTATATAGAGGCTGGAAATATGTTGCGGGAACAACAGATTTTCTAACTAATTCAGCAAATGTGTTCTGTACCTACACCAATGCTTATCTAACCGGTGACGAAAACTTCTTTAACCTTACTATAGACTTTGTTGCAGGTGGAGATTTGGATGTAAATGATTCAGCATTGGTTCATGGAGAGTTTAGAGTATTAGGAGCGCAGGATACTGACATCGACGGGAATGGTGCTCTTAAGTTGCTAGGAGATGCTTCATTTGAAACACGAATCTTGGGCATAATGGAGTAGGCACTTTAATGTTCTTTGGTGATTCGAACCAAACAGTTACGAGTACGGTAATCCAAGGCCAGAACGAGTTACCTAACGTGGTAATTAACAAAACAGGAGGCACAGCAACTTTCACTGGTATCTTTTCGATGCAAGGGAGCTGGTTTTATCAGCAAGGTGGTCTCGACATGACAACGAATAATGCTGACTTGGTATTCATCAATGAAAATCAGTCTATCAATGGGACACATAGTATCAACAACTTGATTCTAGCCTTGGAGGGTGGAGCAAACTTTACCGTAAATGACACAACGACTATTTTAGGAGATTTAACTATTGAGGGGGCCAATAGGACTGATATCGAGGGTGCTACTGGAGCGCTTTTTGCCACGAATGACATCTTCTTGAATAACACAGCAACTAATGCCCAAGGATTAGGAAATGTTGTTCTTTCAGGCTCTAATGCTCAACTTGTTGTTTCTTCTGTAGGGGTGAACACCTGTGAGCTTCCAAATTTTTGGATCAATAAATCTGGTGGAACAGCAAGTTTTGATGGCCTGATTAGTCTTTTCGGTGATTTTAACTACGTCGCAGGAACAACTGATTTCAGTACACTCGATAGTAAGATTTGCTTTACCAATAGAAATCAGGAGCTTACAGGAAATGTGACTTTACACAAAATGAGAGTCGATTTCAGAACTGGTGGTGGAGACTTAGATGTTCAAGATACTGTGATCATTACGGATACACTCGAATTAGTTGGTACTCAGCGTGTCGACCTCGATGGGCCTGGTGAACTGCATGCACAGGGTGACTTGTATCTTGATATGACAAGAACGGATAATCGAGGAAATGGGACCATAAGAATCAATGGAACTACAAATCAAAAAATCTTGAGTACAGCAGCTATTGAACTTGGAGAAGTTCCTAGTGTAATCATTGATAAAACGGGAGGTACTGCAAGTTTTGAAGGGATTATCTCGGTGGAAGATAACTGGACCTACTTGCAAGGAAATACCGATTATGCAACCGATAGTGCGACCATCGCATTTACTGCTGCGAATCAGGTAGTTTCTGGAATAAACGATTTCTGGAATTTAACTTTCGAGCATAATGGGAATGGTGATATTGACGTAACAGACACACTTAATGTCTTTGGCGACTTTTTGTTCTCTAGTGTAAGTGAAACTGACATGGATGGTGGCGGTGTGATCAATTGCTTTCGCGACTTTACCATTAACAATACCAGTACTAGAAATGACGGAACTGTGCTGATCAGGCTAGTTGGCACAAATGATCAATCCATAAATGGAAATGCGACAATTGGTAGGGGAGAGATTCCAAATTTCGAAATCGCCAAAACAGGAGGAACTGCAAGTTTTGATGGAACTATCTCGATGTTCAATGATTGGACCTATACAAGTGGGACAACAGACTACGCAACTGATAGTGCAACGGTAGCATTTACGAGCAGAAACCAAGTTATAAGTGGTAATAATCAACTCTTTAACCTGATTCTCAATTTTAACGGAGGAGGGGATTTTGATGTGAATGACACCACAGAAATTTATGGAACTTTTTCTCTTATTGGAGCTCAAAGAACTGATATTGATGGTCCTGGAGTCCTAGAAGCCTTTGGCGATATATCTGTTACGAATACAAGCGGAGGAAACTCAGGGAATGGGCTGATTAGAATAATAGGAACAGGAACACAAACAGTTAATAGTACTTCGCTTATAGAACGAGGTGAAATCCCAAACCTTGAGATTGTAAAAACAGGAGGTTCTGTAAGTTTTGACGGAATTTTATCAGTTTTTGGAGATTGGACCTACACTAGTGGTACTACGGATTATGCCACTGACAGTGCCACTATCGCGTTTACCAATCGAAATCACGTGCTCTCTGGCGAAAACGAGTTCTTTAACTTAAGTCTTGAGTTTAATAATGGAGGCGACTTTGATGTAAGCGATACCAACGATGTGTTTGGATTGGTCACCCTCTCCAGCAACCAAGGAACAGATATAGATGGTCCTGGGGTGCTAAATTTACACGGGGATTTGAGTTTGGTTAATACGAGTGGTGGAAATGATGGCAATGGATTACTAAGAATCATCGGAACTGGAAATCAAAATGTAGTGAGTACTTCAGGGTTTGAATTGGCTGAAATACCAAGTATTGCGATTGATAAGCCCTCAGGAACTGAGAGTTTTGATGGAATCATTTCAGTATATGGAAGTTGGGAATATGTTGCTGGTACAGTAGATATGACTACCGATAGCACACTCGTCGTGTTTAATAGTCCCAACAACTTTATTGATGGAGAAGGTAATTCTGGTACAATGACATTTTTCGATATTGAATTGGGAGATGGTAATAGGTATGATTTGCAGTGAGACGTATTTGTCCAAAACAGTTTCGATTTAGCTGGAGGCGAAATAGATTTAAATGGAAATACTCTGACGATCAATAACTCTTCTCCAAACGCATTATCTAGGAACGGTACTGGAGCATATATTATCAGTGAATCGACTGATAACTCCGGTATAATTGCCTGGAATATTGGAACAACCCAAGATACCTTCCTTTTCCCTTTTAGAGGAGCTGAGGACATTCCATTTAGGCTAATTCTTACGGCAGGGGATATTGGAACAGTATCTATTGCAACCTATGCAACTGCCGCTAGTAATCTTCCTTTTCCAATATTTCCAGATACTGTCAAGCATCTAACTAACGTAAATACAGGTCTTGATAATTCAGCAAATACTGTAGATAGGTTTTGGCAGATAGACAAGACAGGACCTACTGGAACAGCCACGCTAATTTTCGATTATAGTCAAGCTGAACGACCTGCAAATGGTGAACTCAACCTTAGAGCTCAGCGTTATGATTTTCCTACAAACAATTGGACCGATACTTTAGCAAATCAAAGTAATAATACGGCGAGTAATACGGTAGAAGTTCCAGGCGTAACGGAGTTCTCTCCTTGGACATTGGCACTTGGCGCCAACCCACTACCGGTAGAGTTGATTTCTTTCACAGTTCAGAAATTGGATGATCAAAGTCTGATAACATGGGAAACGGCATCTGAAATTCAGAATGAGTATTTCCTAGTCGAGCGTAGTATCGATCAATTAAACTTTGAAGTAATTGGAAAAGTATTGAGTCAAGGGAATTCTAACACTTCAAGTAGTTATGAATTTGTCGATTCGAAACCCGCTCCAGGTGTGAATTATTATCGCTTGAAGCAAAAAAAATTTGATGGAAGTATCGAGTTCTCTGATCTGAGAGTAATCGAGTTTGACAAGGATGACTTCCTAGAAGTTCAAGAATCGATTATATACCCGAACCCAGGAAAGCTTTCAAAAATGAAGCTCATTCTAAGCAAGTCCTTTGACCAATTAGAGCTGCGCAATGCTCTTGGGGAATTGATTCTGCTGAGAAGCTTATCAGAGAATATACAGGAATTTAACTTTTCTTCATTCCCTGAATTAAGTCCAGGAAACTATACTATCAGCCTTTCAGGTATCAGTAAGGTAGAGCATCACAGAATTGTGATTCACTGATTTATTTCTCTTTAAGCATTTTCTGAAGTTCGAACATTTCATCTCGAAGCCTTGCTGCTTCAATGAAGTCTAATTCCTTAGCGGCTTTTTCCATAAGAACCTTGGTTTCAGAAATCATGTCTTTTAGATCACTTTTTCCTGCATATGCAAGTCTTTCTTCTGCAGCAACAGAAACACCACGTGAAGCCTCTTCTGGTTTTGACTCCTTGTAGTCTTGGGATCGCGAACCTGCGATGCTGGTTTGCTTCATTATTTTGTCCTTGTCTTTCTTGACTTGGGTTGGAGTAATTCCGTGTTCCTGATTATACTCCAACTGACGTTCTCTTCTTCGATTAGTTTCGTCGATAGTCTTTTGCATGCTGTCTGTAATTACATCAGCATACATGATTGCTTTTCCGTTCAAGTTTCTGGCTGCTCTACCTACAGTTTGTGTTAAGGATACAGCGGAGCGTAAAAAGCCTTCTTTATCGGCATCCATAATGGCTACCAAGGATACTTCTGGAAGATCTAAACCTTCTCTTAATAAGTTGATTCCAATCAGTACGTCAAACATCCCTAAGCGTAACTGTCGGAGGATTTCTACCCTTTCAAGTGTATCTACATCAGAATGAATATAGCGGCACCTGAAATCGAGCTTAGTCATGTACTTACTAAGCTCCTCTGCCATTCTTTTAGTTAAAGTGGTAACAAGTACTCTTTCATCCTCTTCAACACGCAGACGAACCTCTTCAAGCAAATCATCAACCTGATTAACACAAGGTCTTATTTCAATTACTGGGTCAAGAAGACCTGTTGGTCTAATAACCTGCTCTACCACCACACCTTCGCTTTCTCGAAGCTCGTATTCTGCAGGAGTAGCGCTTACATAGATTACCTGATTTTGAAGCGATTCAAATTCCTCGAATTTAAGGGGGCGATTGTCCATGGCAGCAGGTAATCTAAAACCGTATTCTACCAGGTTTACTTTTCGAGCACGGTCTCCTCCATACATCGCTCTAATTTGAGGAACTGTAACATGACTCTCATCAATCATCATCATGTAGTCGTCGGGGAAGTAATCTAACAAACAGAAAGGTCTTGTTCCTGGGTCTCGTTCGTCGAAGTATCTCGAATAGTTTTCAATCCCTGAGCAATAGCCAAGCTCTCGCATCATCTCGAGGTCATAATTGACACGCTCATTCAGCCTTTTGGCTTCAAGTCTCTTTCCGATATCCTCGAAATATTCGACTTGCTCAACAAGGTCGTATTGAATCTCTTTAATAGATCGTTGCATTGCGTCTTTGGTCGTCACAAAGATGTTGGCTGGGTAAATTGTTGCCTTTTCAAATGATTCAATTACCCGGTTGTTATGTGGGTCGAGCGACTCTATGCTTTCAATTTCATCACCCCAAAAGCTGATTCTGAATCCCATATCACCGTATGCCAAATAGATATCTACGGTGTCTCCAGAAACTCTAAAAGTTCCACGATCAAAACTGTGGCCTGCTCTCGAGTATAGAGCCGTTACGAATTGGTGTAAAAGTTTATTCCGAGAAATCAGCTGGCCTTTCTTGATTTCGATGAGGTTTTCTCCAAAAGAATTTGGATTTCCAATTCCATAGATGCAAGAAACCGACGAAACCACAATCACATCACGTCTTCCACTAAGCAAGGATGAGGAAGCACTCAGTCTCAGTTTGTCTATTTCATCATTTATGGAAAGGTCTTTTTCAATGTAGGTATCAGAAACCGGCAAATATGCCTCAGGCTGGTAATAGTCGTAATAGCTGACAAAATATTCAACTGCGTTATTTGGAAAGAACTGCTTGAATTCACCATATAACTGAGCGGCCAAGGTTTTGTTGTGACTGAGAATTAGGGTAGGTTTTTGGACCTCCTTAATCACATTCGCCATCGAAAATGTCTTTCCGGAGCCTGTGACACCTAACAAAGTTTGATTTGGTATTCCAGATTCAATGCCTTCGACTAATTGTTTAATTGCAGAAGGCTGATCTCCTGTTGGTTCAAAATCTGATACTAATTCGAAATCCACTATTCTAGCGCGTCATTAAGAGTTTCTGACTACCTAGGCCGGGTATTTTGATAAAATACAGACCAGCTGGAAGTCCCCTCAAATCTAGTTCTTTTAGGAGTGGGTAGGAGGCTTGAAGTTGATTCTTCATATCGAATATTTGCACCTGAGAATCTATAGGCTCTTTTGGTAGCTTCAAATTGATTTGGCCAGCACTTGGATTAGGATAAACTTTGAAGGATTGATCGGCATTTTCGTCGATTGAAATTGTTGATTTCGGAGCTATAAATTCAAAGCTATTGATAGGAATGTACTCTCTTCCAATTAATTCAAGTCCATTGGAACTGAGGAAGTCGACTGTGACGGCGGAAGAATCCATATTCTCAAAATGAAATAAAACTGAGTATCGCTCACCTGGATAAAGCCTGAGAGTATCCTTTCTAATGGCGGGAATAATTTTTCTTCCATCGGAACCTATTATTTCAGCATTTAGATCAGCTGGGAAGTGATAGTCCTGAGGACCGTAGCCAATATTTCTTAGGCGAAGTAATACAGTATCATTTTGCTGAGCTTGGATTACCATGCTCGAATCACTATAAATATCGGTATAAGACTTTCCATTAATTGAAAAAATATCCGGTTCGTAATCCAAAAAACTTCCAATGTTTATGTAGTCTTCATTCCATCTCGAGTCCAGCTCCACAGCGAGGTAAGAGTAGTCTTTTGTATAGGCGCCATAGTCTGTATAGGCGCTTTGGGCAGCATTTGAAGGATGAATGGTCACCATACCATACATGCCAAGGATCAGGTGCATGGTCGTTGTAACATGACAGTGGTAAATGTAATTCCCGGCATGCGTCGCTTTGAACTTATACCAAGCCGCCTCTCTGTTTAATACAAAACGAGAAGTTGAGGGTACACCATCATTCGCTTGGTCTACATCTAATCCATGAAAATGAATGGTATGACCTTCTTCAGAAGGATTAAACATATAGACGTGTACACTATCACCTTCGTTTGCTTCTATATGAGGCCCAGGCAAGCTTATTTCTGTTGTTCCTTCTAATGAAGGTTCACCATATCCCCAGAAAGGAAGGTCTCGAATTGGTCCAGAAGCAGTCGCAAAATCAACACTGCCATCCATTTTTGACTCTAGAAAATACACCCTGGTTTGCTGCGACATTCCAAGGAATGAAAGCCAACAAAAGCACACAGAGTAGAATAGCTTTTTCATGGATTTATTCTCATATGTGTCATCATCCCACCCGGGTAATTCGACTCGGAGGTGGTAGTAATCAGATTGTGGTTGTGAATAGGGTAAACTCCTTCTTTATCTGGTACAAGCAAAAGTTCGTACAAGGATTTTGGTTCCATTCCAAAAGAATCCTTCCAAAGCCCTTCATATATCTTGTTTGCATCACTTTTTACAATCAATACATGAAAGCCATGAAAATGGGGTGCATGGTGCATGAAATCGCTTGAGTTGTATAGAAAGATTTGAACGCTGTCTCCTACCTTAGCTTCTATGCCTGTATGAGTATGATGATTGTTTACATTAAAATCTCGATCGTTAACCATGAATTTTTCAGGCCTGTATTTAGGAAGAGCCGATTCGTTATGAATGGCTTCATTATAACTAGGATCGCATTCAGAGAATTTTAGGTAAAAGCTTTTTTGTCGTTTGCTCCCCACAACTATCATAGCCCCAGCGGAAAGTGCCGACAATTCATTGCCAAGTCCGTAATAATGAATTCCCTCTGGGATTGTTAGTTTAAAGCTATTTGTGTTGCCGGAGCTTAACACTCCAATGACCTTTCCATCAATAACCAAGCTGACCGTTTTGTTGAGCTTATTTACGATGTTAAGAATAAGTTTCTCACCAGCTTCGATATGAAAATGAACCGTTTCCTCCTCCGGAACCTGAGTTCTATTGAAAATAGGTCTGCTTACCAGTTCTTGATTAATGGTATCCTGGAAGTTGTTTAAGTATAAGTGAGTTTCAAGAGCAATGGCATTTTGAAAGAATATCAAAGTGAAAAAAACTGAGAGACTAAATACCTTACTCATCTTCATATTACAAAAAAAGCTAGCTCTTGTTTAGGAATGGTTGTCTAGAACAAACCTTTTATAGTAGGAAACGATAACGGTGGTTAAAGGCAAGGCTATAATCAAGCCACTGACACCCAATAGCGCGCCCCATATTGAAAGCGAAAGCAATATAGTAGCTGGGCTAAAGCCTGTGATGTTGCCCATTAACTTTGGAACCAATAGCGCTTCTTGAATTGCTTGCACAATGCTGAAAACTAACGCAACCCAAAGCATGATCATCCAGAAATTAGCACCGGTTTTAACCGACAATAATGCTGCTGCCATCGTACAGGGGATAAGCCCCACCAATTGCATGTATGGAATGTAATTTAGTAAGCCAACGAAAATCCCCAAACTAATGGCTAAAGGAAGCCCAATGATTTTAAAGCCTATAGCAAACAGTACTCCGACAATCAGAACAATTTTTGACTGTTGCCTAAAGTATGCCCTCATTCCTAATTCGAGATCTTCTGCCAATTCTACTATCAGAGGTCTCCATTTATTAGGTATATAGTCTTTCCATTTTGATTGAAAATCATTGTAATCCATAAGGATAAAGACCAAG
>Ga0115566_10002786_pt1 | contig 14318 bp, 6 predicted proteins | sample COGITO_mtgs_1204_3_FD_87173 | JGI IMG/M metagenome (GOLD analysis project Ga0115566, IMG submission 87173) | Pelagic marine microbial communities from North Sea - COGITO_mtgs_120405 | ecosystem: Environmental > Aquatic > Marine > Epipelagic | place: Germany:Helgoland, sampling site Kabeltonne...
CCAGATTATTCCACAATTGCGGCTGCCGTAAGTGATTTGACTTCCAATGGGGTTTGCGGCCCCGTCACCTTCCTCTTGCGGGATGGAACGTATTCAGGAAACCAAACTATTGGAGCGGTTTCTGGTGCTTCTTCAACCAACACGGTCACGTTTAAATCGGATCCGTCCAACTCTGCCCTAGCAGCAGTCTCTGGCAGTTCATACGCGTTCTACCTCAATAGTGCGTCTTTTTTAATACTTGATAGTCTTGATCTTGATGGCGGCTCTTACGCTTTATATATGTATGGATTTAACGACAACGTTACCATTCGAAATTGTGACATTGCATCTACCAGCACTTATTATGGAATCTATCAACCCGGTTCAAGTGTTACTCGTTACACTAATCTCACCATTTACAATAATAACTTCTATTCCTACGGCTACGGAGCATACCTATACGGATACTACTTATCTTATAATCAAGATTTGGCATTTACGGATAATGTCATGGAGAATTTCCAATACTATGGGATATATGGTTACTACACAGACTCTATTATAGTTTCTGGAAATACCATTAATTCCGGTAGTTATACAAGTACTCAATACGGATTCTATTTCTATGGAAATGCGCATGAATACTTGAATAATGACATCACAATGAACACCACAAACTATGGTTATGGCATTTATGACCCTAGTAGCGGAACCTCAAGTAACTATAACCGAATAGTTAACAACATGATCAAGGCAACTAATAATTCGACTTATGGCAGGGGTATTTATGCTAGCGGCAACTATTGGAGTATCCTATATAATAGCGTTCATTGTAAAAGCAATACTACATCAGCTTCTTACGCTGCCTTATATGCTGCAAGTTCAACAGATAGCATTTATAACAACGCGTTTTACAACTCGGGAACGGGATATGGATGGTACGGTTCGTCATCTGCTTCGCACGGAAACAATGTGTTTTATTCAGCAGGGGGTTCTTCCTACCACTCAAATGTTACTTTGAATTCATCGGAATATGCTTCTGATCCGGGCTTTAACAGCACAACCGACCTGCATATAGCTTCTTTTTCAGATTGCTACAACAATGGAACACCCATTTCTGGAGTTACAACGGATATAGATGGTGTTACAAGAAGTTCGAGCACTCCTGATATTGGAGCCTCTGAATATGACTTACCCGAAGATGATGCTGGTGTAACAGAGTTAGATTCTCCAACATCGCCATTAACGGCAGGAACTAACGCTGTTGCAGTGACTTGGAAAAACTATGGTATTGTAAGCATCGACACCGTTCAATTGGATTGGGAGGTTAATGGTACCGCGCAGTCTTCTGTTTATTGGACAGGTTCAGTTGCACCAGGTGCGGTAGACACCAACGTTTCCCTTGGTTCGGCCAATTTCCCTTCTGGTTTTTCAACCATTAAGGCATGGACCTTCGATCCAAACAACGTAAGCGATGAAGATAATTCAAACGATACCATGGAATTCACCGTATGTACAGGCCTTTCAGGTACTTACACACTTGGAGCTGGTTCATCGTTTGACTTCAATTCATTTGAAGAAGCTGTAACAGCAATCACCACTTGTGGCGTTTCTGGCCCAGTGACGATTGATATTGATGCCGGTTCTGGCCCATACGAGGAGCAAGTTTACATCACAGGCCCAATTGAAGGCTCCAGTGCGACCAACACGGTCACCTTCGCAGGTGGCGGTGCTACATTGGAGTATGAAGCGGTCTATCCTGATTTGAGTATTGTTCGATTAGACAATGTGAAACATATCATTTTCGATTCGTTGAATATTGAATCAACGTCAACAACAGCGGGTTGGGGTGTGTCATTCACCAATCAAGCGGATTCGAACACGATTCAAAACTGTAACATATCCGTACCTTCTTATTCTTCGACTTACTGTGTGCCCATCGTGTTTAGCGGAAGTAATTCTTCTTATTCCACTTCAGTAGTTGGAGGATGCGGTAACTATAATAGCATCGATAATAACTCCTTATTTGGAGGTATCTTTTCTGTCGGTATGTACGCTGCATCAGCTACTTACGCTAATACTGGAAATTCGTTTACCAATAATTTAATTGACGGGTTTACCTCTTACGGTATCTACGCACGATATGCACCTGAAATCCAAATTATAGGAAATGACATCACAAGGGACAATTCGGCAAGTGTGGGAACTTTCTATGGTCTGTACATATACTACTGCACTGGTGGTGGGATCAACATTAACGATAACCGCATTCACGATCCATTTACAGCAGGTTCGAGCGCAGGATATGGTATGGTAATCTCGTATTGCGATGGTACATCTTCTTCCGCAAATACATTGCAAAACAATGCCTTGTATAACTTTGATGGCAGCACCAGTACGTTATATGGAATTTATAATTACAGCAGTGATTATTGGAACATGTATCACAATACCATCATTGTTGAAGATGAAACATCAACATCAGGAACGACTTATGGTGTTCAAATTCCTACAACAACTGCAGGTATTGACTTTAGAAATAACATCATTTATATAACAAAAGATGGTTCGTCTGAGTTTTGCTTTTACGCATCCACTTCGGTCTCTTTAACCAGTGATTACAATGACTTTTGGGTAGACCCATTAAATACTGGAGCTTATGTTGTGTATTATTCAGGATATTATGCTGAATTAAGCAACTGGCAAGCTGCATACAGTAACGCTTACGATCAAAATAGCTTGCAAGAGGATCCAATTTTCGCGAATACGTCTACAGGAAATGTTTCTCCGCTTATTAATACGGTTGATGATGCAGGTACAGCACTTGGCGTAACTACCGACATTAACGGTGACTCTCGTTCAAGCACAACTCCAGACGTAGGAGCAGTTGAATTTGTAGGTGTAGCGGGAGACATCAATTTATTGGCTGCTGAACTCGTTCGAGTGAATGCCTGTTACAACGATGAAGACTCAGTCATCATGTGGGTGAAGAATGTCATTGGTGGAACCATTGCCTTTGGAACAGACACGTTAATGGCAAATTGGTCAATAACTGGACCAGTCAACTCTTCTGGAGTAATAGAGGTTAATAGCGGAACACTAGCGGCCGGTGGAACGATGGAAATCTCCATCGATGAAGCAGATTTATCACTTCCAGGAACCTATACGCTAGATGCTTACATCGCTTATAATGCAGTCAATGAAAGTGAATTAAATGACACGATTCTCTCGGCATTTGAGATTACCGTTGACACTATGCTAACGGTGACTCCTCCATTTACGAGCATTACGAGTCCGTATGATACGGTATTAATTTCAGCAAACAGTCCTTTGGTTCAACCCGAACGGGCAATTTTCTCTGAGCTTATTCAGTGGCAGTATTCCGGATGGGCTCCATCAGGTGGCTGGCCATCTTGGATGACAAGCGATGACAATGTGGAAATTCATGGTGCACCGAACCAATCGATTGCGGGTTATACGGTTGAAGCCTATTATTCGAATAGTAGTACACCGGTCGAATCCTACACCTTTGGTTCTGGATCCGCCTTCAACTCAAGCGGAGTTGTGGTTCTTGGTTGGGGAGGAACAGCTGGTTCTGTAAACACGACCTATAACTATCACTCGGCAGGACTAAATTCAAATCTTTTTGGATATACATCTCAAGTGGGATATGTTCTTCGAGATGCTTCAGGTAAAATTCTAGACGTAGCAACGCACACTTATACTTCTGGATATGTGTTTCATTCAGCCACAGGTGTTACTTCTTCAGATTGGTCTGGAACGCTTACGGGTACACCAGCATCGGGAGTAAGGCGAATTGAGGCTGAAGATCACAATAATGCAAGTGATTGGGTTCAATCCTATGCGAATGCTGTTTATCAGGATCCGGGGGTTTATAACCCTGAAGTAGATGCTATACCAGCAGCTTATTCTGGGGCAGCCCTTGAGTGGTCTTATTCCAGCAGCGTGTTTAGTAATGATCAATCCGTTTATGTAGGTCCTTGGACAGCAACTGGAACCTATGTTTACATAGCTACGCTTGATTCCACGTGTGGCACTTATATGGACACTGCAATCATTGATGTATTCTTAACTACCGCTTCTATTGACAGCTCAGGAAATGTAAGTTGTAACGGTGGAAATGATGGATGGGCCACGGCCGGAGCAGAAGGCGGTGATTCGCCTTATTCTTACGCTTGGAGCAATGGTGCATCAACAGCAACTACAACAGGATTAACAGCAGGTTTATACACGGTTACGGTGACGGATGCAAACGGATGGCCGGATGAGGCTCAGGTTACCATAACCGAACCAACTGCCTTGACTAGCTCAACCACAGTCGATGACAATGTTTCTTGTTATGGACTTGCCGATGGTGGAATTACGGCATCAGCGTCTGGAGGTACAACAGCCTACGCTTATCTATGGTCTAATTCAGCAACAACAGCCTCGATTACAGGAGTTACAGCTGGAACATATAGCGTAACTATTACCGATGCAAATGGATGTACGAGTAACTCATCGGCTACTGTTACACAACCGGATGCGCTTGTTATTACAATCGATTCGGTTGACGATGTGTTATGTGCTGGTTTCACTACAGGAGCCATGTACACCACAACTAGTGGAGGTACAAGCGCATATAGTTACAGCTGGACAGGTGGAAGTACCAATGCCAACTTAACCAATGTTGCTTCTGGCACCTATACGGTTATAGTAACGGATGCAAACGGATGCACCGATTCTGCAACTGATGCAATTGACGAATTAGACCCATTGATTGTTAGCGACAGCATCAACAACAACCTTTGTAATGGAGACAGTACGGGAAGCGTTTACATGCTGGTATCTGGGGGTCAGGCTCCATACGGATATGCTTGGAGCAACGGTGGTTCCGCGAGTTCAGAAACTAATCTTGCCGCTGGTTCTTATGTTGTAACAGTAACGGACGAAAACAGTTGTTTAGTTGTAGATTCTGTAGATGTTATTGAGCCTACAGCACTCGTTACTTCTGATAGCATGAATACTCCGCTTTGTTATGGAGACACGAACGGAAGCATTTACATGACGGCCACAGGTGGTACATCACCATACACATACAACTGGTCTTCTGGTGGAACCGCGAGCGCTGAGATGAATATTGGAGCAGGTTCTTATGTGGTTATTGTTTCTGATGATAACGGTTGTACAAACGTTGATTCGCTCGAGTTAACTGAGCCAGATGCGCTTATGTTATCGTTAGATACCTTGATCAATTCAAATTGTGAAAATGGAAATGACGGTTCTATCGATTTAAGCACAGCTGGTGGTACAACCCCTTATACTTATTCATGGAGCAATGCTGAGACGACAGAAGACATCAGCGGACTTGCATATGGAAGCTACTCGGTGGTTGTCACGGATACGAATAACTGTATGTATTCAGACAGTTTTGATGTTGACTTTGATAACGCAACTCCTATAGTTGAAATCAGCGGAGATGACTCCATTTGTTTTGGAACTACAAGCAGCCTCATGGCTACGAGTGGTTACGCATCATACGATTGGAATACGGGTGGAAGCACAGAAAGTATCGTAGCCGATTCTGCTGGAAACTATTCCGTAGTTATAACAGATTCAGCTGGTTGTATGAATAGTGATTCTATCATGTTGTGGATTAATGCTGAAATGACCCTCGCCTTGGCAGGTACTGACGCCAATTGCGCTGGTGGAACCGATGGTGAGGCCACGGCAACTGGAGCAGGTGGTTCAGGAAACATTTCTTACTTATGGAGCAATGGTGAAACAAGCGCAACTGCTTCGAATCTTGGCGAAGACTCAATTTGGTGTACGATCACAGATTCAGTTGGATGTGAAATAAGTGAGTTTGTCATTATTTCTCACACGTTTGAGAATCCATTGGTTAGCTTAGGAAGTGACACTGTTATTTGTTATATACCTGAATTCGGTCAGTTCAAGTCGATTACGTTGAATGCAGGTAGCGGATTCTCTAGCTATGTCTGGAGTACATCTGAAACAACAGACACCATTTCCACGTCAGCGCCTGGTGTTTACAGCGTGGTTGTTGAAGATGCTAATGGATGTTTTGGAACAGACAGCATCACCATCGATTCTATGGCTTGTTTAGGAATTGATGATCAAGGCATCAGCATAGGAATGAACGTTTATCCAAACCCAACACGGGGACTTGCAAACGTTGAGTTATATGTTAGAGAGTTGGGTGACTACACGATGACGTTAATGAATCTGCAAGGTCAGATCGTTCACTTGGAAGAGTTGAACATTGGATCGAGCACATTCAGAACTCAAATTGAGAAACGAAATCTTAGTGCTGGAGTTTATATGCTCCAAGTGACAAATGGAAAATCTACCCTAACTACACGAATGATATTTGAATAATTAGGGATTTATTCAGATTGAATGCAAAGCCCCGACCTAGGTCGGGGCTTTTTTATGCATAAAAAAAGGGGCTTCAAACGAAGCCCCAAATGAAATCTATAAGCCGGATTCTGTCCCAATTCTAATTGCTTAGACCTGGGTTCTGTCATTTATCTATGCGACCTACCCTCCTAGTCGAGCGAGCAGCCCTTTCACTAATATCAATTGCTTGATTATAGCAGCCTAGGTTTACATGGTCTTACAACCTGCAAGGTTTACCCAATACTTCGATTACTCGAAGCAGCGCGTGAGCTCTTACCTCACGTTTTCACCCTTATCTCGAAGCTAGTTCGGGACGGTATATTTTCTGTGGCACTTTCTGATGCTGGTGATTCCTCAACCAACACCCTCAGTTTCTTGAGGTGCAGCGCTCTTTGCTGTCCGGACTTTCCTCCCCGATTTGCACCGGAGCGACAGAACGATTTCTCTGCAAAATTAGTCCTATCCCCACAATATTACTTCGGTGGCACCATATCCATAAGTACGATAGGCTGCATCGTGATAACTCACATAGGTTAGACTGTCCAACCAGACTCGGATTTCCGATCTCAACACACCCTCGCCCACTCCATGAATGAGCACTACTTTCTTATATCTTTTTTCCTTGGCCTCATAGATAAATCTGCGGCAACAGCTCATCTGATATTCAAGAATTTGCGAATTGCTCATATGATCAAAGCGATCGAGCAATTCGTGCATATGCAAATCCAACTCGTAGGTCGCTTGTGTTGTCGTGCGCATTTTACGCAACCGATTTCGAGCGTCTATTTCCTTTAATTTATCCTTCACTCGAATTTCGGTTCGATTAATCTCTGGTCGAATCAAATGATCGTGTTCCACTTTGACAATCTCGTTGCGTGGAAAGCTTATTTCTAAGCCATCTAAGTTGACCAAAACTTTGTCACCATTTTGTGAAATCACCGTTCCTTGGCCCGATTCGTCCAACAACCTTACTATATCACCTTGCTTTAACACAATGCAAAGAAAAAACTCTGATGGCTATGAATCACAAAACAAACCTTAAGCGTTTAAATTCGTTTTGTTGATCATGCAGCGCTTTGCAAAAGCATATGAAATTTTAGGCCTTAAGGTTGGAGCTAGCCCTGATGAGGTTAAGCGCGCGTACCGCAAACTTGCTTTTAAATATCACCCGGATATAAACAATTCGGCCGTAGCTCATGAGTTGTTCATTCACGTTCAAAAGGCCTATGAAATAATCACCACGGCCGAAAAGACTTGGTCCGAGGTTAAACCCGAACAACGGAGTGGAAATGCTCAAGCTCATGAACGCGATCGAATGCGGATTAATCGGGAAGAAGCAATGCGCTTTGCCCGAGAACGCGCACAGCGTATAGACAGGATGCAACTACAGCGCGAGGCAAGGCAGTTTGCACATTTCAAAAAATCGATCTTTTATCCTTGGACAATCGCTATGACTTATGTTTCACTCGTCATGTTCATTTTAGTCCTAGCCGATGCCTTTCTCCTTACGAACGTAAATCATGGATACGTCAAGGCGAAAGAAGTGGTGTCTTCAAACTTTTTAGGAGTGGATTATAACAGCGGTTATAAGCTGACCTTCGGCAATGGCGAGACCATCGAGTTGAATACTGGAGTTGGAAGTCAAATCACGCCAGAATCTCACATCAGTTTTGCGAAATCTTTGATTTTTAGCGACATTCCTAGGGTTTATGTGGTCGACAAAGATTTGAAAGCGCACACTAAAAACACTTTCAACAAGCCACCTTATATCTTCTTCTTGATTTTTTTAGCCGTCCCGCTACTCCTCTTCTATGTCGATCGACCCAGCGCTGTTTTTTACTCAGCTGGAGCTTTTGCTCGATATGCCATTATCATTTTTATTCTCGCTTACATCATTTTTTAAGGAGAAAGGGATCTATCCGGGCGCTACGGCTTGCATGAGCAACGCACAGATATAGGCGCCATATGTTCCAAGCGCATAGCCCAATACAGCCAAAATGACACCAACTGGAGCTAAAGAAGGATGAAAAGCGGCAGCCACAATTGGAGCAGAAGCCGCACCGCCAATATTAGCTTTTGAACCTACGGCTAAAAAGAAGAAAGGTGCTCGAATCAGTTTTGCAACAAACACCATAAGGCCAACATGGATAGCCATCCAAACCAAACCAACCAAGAAAAGCGCTGAATTGTCAAAAATTTCCATGACGTTCATTTTCATTCCGATAGTAGCGACAAGGAAGTAAATAAAAACGCCTCCCACTTTCGATGCACCGGCCCCTTCATAGTTTTTCAGCTTGGTAAAGCTCATGATTAAACCAAAGGTTGTGGCCAACACAATCAACCAGAAAAAGTGGCTATCTAGGCTAAATTTTGATAATTCGGGTAGGTTTTCGGCAATATAAGGGGCTATCACATCAGCCATTCCGAATGCCAATGCTGTTGGAACGAAAGCCAATGCCAAAATGATAATCAAATCAGCCATTGAAGGAATCCGAGCAATCTTCTCGCTGAATTCATGCATCTTGTTTTTCAAGGTAGTCACGCTGCTCGAATCGGCTTTCAACCATCGATCAATTTGATCGGATTTACCCACTCCAAAAAGCAAAAATGCCATCCAAATTTCAGCTACAATAACATCAACGGTTATCATGACTGAATACATATTTCCTGTAATTAGGTTTTTATCGCCATCGCGAAATACCTCATACATAGCAGCCTGATTCGCACCTCCGCCTATCCAGCTTCCAGCAATGGTGGTCATACCTCTCCACACCTCATTTGGCTCTGCCCCGCCTACAACGTCAGGAGCGATCATGGAGAAGATCAGAATGGCGATAGGACCGCCAATAATAACTCCAACCGTACCGGTCAAAAACATGGCGATGGGCTTAAAGCCGAGTTTACTCAATTCTTTGAGACTAATGCTCAACGTCATAAGAATAAGCGCGGCAGGAAGAAAATAGCGCGATGCTACGAAGTACAGTTTTGAATTGACTACATAAGCCGAGAGGTCTTCTTTCACCAAACCGAGTTGGCCGATGCCTGCGTTTAAATCGCCAACGTTCCAGGTTTCTGGGAGAGCATATCCTAGACCAACCAAATGCGTTGCAACTCCCTCAAGATCATACCAAAACGGAGCGATAACCCCTAATGAAGTAAAGACACTCGGGAGAAAATAACAAAGCAAAAGCGCTGGGATGTAAGTATAAAACTTCTTCCAAGGGCCTTCCTTAATGTTTGATGTATAAAAGATAAATCCGAGCAAACCCATGAGTATTCCAAGGGTTACTGCGTCATTCGTAATGAGTGGTTCGTGTATTTCCATATGCAGCGGCAAAGTAATCTGAAATGATTAAAAACGACCTGAAAAGCGAAGAAATCGATTGGTTTAAAAACCTACTTCGGTGCTCTACTGAACAAGAAAATTGCCAAAAGTCCATAGAGAAAATTTGGAATCCAGACGGCAATAAGCGGATCGAGTCCAGCATTGGTGGCATAAACTGTAGAAACTTTCATGGCCAATATATAAGTTACGGCAAGGGCCAATCCAGCGGCAATATGCGCTCCAAGTCCACCTCGAACCTTTCTGCTACTCATGGAAACCCCAATTAACGTCAAAATGTAAGTAGAGAAAGGAAGGGCATTTCGACTGTGTTTTTCAATCAAATAAAACGGAATACTGCTCGAACCTTTGATGCGCTGTTCAGCAATAAAATCGTCCAATTCATCTACGGTCATCATTTGCGTGTCCTCCACCCTACCTCCAAATTCTGTCGGTAAAAAGGCCAACGTAGTATCAATAGATTTTCCTGCAACAATGGTTTCATAACCGTCAAAATACTCTCGTATGTAATAGTTTTCTAGCGTCCATTTACTGCTGGCACTATCCCATTTCACATAGTTGGCGAAGAGTTTTGATTTCAAGTCAATTCCATCCCAAGTTTCGTATGTAAACGAATAACCGATGTCCTTAATGCGGTTATACTTATCAAAATAAATCATCTCACCAGGACGAATCTGTCGATGCACGCTTTGATCAAGCGATTTCCGAAACGTGTGAATGAATGTGCCTTCAAATTCCATCCGCGTTTTATTGGCTGTCGGAACGAGATAATTATTTAAATAAAAGGAAAGTGCCGCCAATATCGTTGCGCTTATAAAATAAGGGCGCATGAGCCGATTAAAGCTCACCCCACTGCTCAAGATGGCGACAATTTCTGTTCTACTCGCCATTTGAGATGTGAAGAAAATAACAGCCAGAAAAACCAATAGCGGACTAAACAAGTTTCCGTAAAAAAGAATGAAATTCAAGTAATACTCGAAGAGAATCCCAGATAGCGGTGCGTCATTTTTAATGAAGTCATCGATTTGCTCGCTTACATCAAAAATGATGGCAATCGACATGATTAATCCTAAAATGAAGAAGAATGTGGTCAGAAACCGTGTTATGATATACCGATCGATGCGCTTCACTTAGAGCCTATTCGTAATTTTCGGAATGATGGCATTTTTCCACGAAGCAAAGTCACCAGCCACGATGTGTTCGCGTGCTTTTGTGACCAAATCCAGGTAAAATGCCAAGTTATGAATGCTCGTAATTTGCTGACCGAGCATTTCCCGAGCAGAGAACAAATGACGAACGTAGGCCTTGGAATACTCGTGATCAACAAAGGCAGTGCCCAGTGGATCTAATGGACTGTGTTCGCTTTTCCACTTTTCATTTTTGATGTTCATGACGCCATCCCAGGTGTAAATCATTCCGTGTCTGGCGTTTCGAGTAGGCAAAACACAATCAAACATGTCGATGCCCAGCGCAATACATTCCAACAAATTTTCAGGAGTGCCTACGCCCATTAAATAACGTGGTTTTTCTTTCGGTAAAATGCCACAAACCAATTCTGTGGTGGCGTACATTTTATCGTGAGGCTCGCCAACAGAAAGACCGCCAATGGCGTTGCCTTCTCTACCCATGGATGCAATGTATTCAGCTGATTCCTTTCTCAATTCGGGATAAGTTCCACCTTGAACAATGGGAAAAAGGCTTTGACTGTAGCCGTAAAGATTTGTTGTTTGGTCAAAATGATCGCAACATCGCTTTAACCATCTATGGGTTAAGTGCATGCTGTCTTTTACATAACGAATCTCTGCCGGATAAGGCGGACATTCGTCAAAGGCCATGATGATATCAGCACCAATTTGCCGCTGAATGTCCATAGCACTTTCGGGTGTAAAAAACTGTCGAGAGCCATCAATGTGTGATTGAAACGTAACTCCTTCTTCTGTAATTTTTCTACTTTTCGCAAGGCTATAAACCTGATAACCACCACTGTCCGTTAAAATTGGGCCTTCCCAATTCATGAATTTATGGAGTCCGCCAGCGTCTTGCAAAACATCCATTCCCGGCCGGAGGTAGAGATGATAGGTGTTGCCAAGAATAATTTGCGCCCTAACCTCCTCCCTCAACTCACGTTGATGGATGGTTTTTACCGTTGCTACGGTACCAACAGGCATGAAAATAGGTGTCTGAATAATACCGTGATCAGTAGTCAGAACACCAGCTCGGGCACTGCTGCCAGCATCGGTATGTAGAAGGTCGAATTTCACAAGGCGGCAAAAGTAGGGTTGTATCGCAGAGTTTGGGTAGCAGATTAGGAGAAGTTGGGACTTTTACCTTGCTTCTTGCAGATTGCTAATAATTCATTTCATCCTTGACCTTTCGCCTAGCAATACCACCTTTGCATGGCATGTCAGACATTATTAAACTTCTGCCAGATGGCTTGGCCAATCAGATTGCTGCAGGTGAAGTGATTCAACGCCCCGCTTCGGTGGTAAAAGAATTGCTCGAAAACAGCGTTGACGCTGGTGCCAGAAGCATCCAACTCATCGTAAATGATAGTGGGAAAAGCTTGATTCAAGTTGTGGACGATGGCAAGGGAATGAGTGAATCCGATGCCAGAATGAGCCTCGAACGCCACGCTACGTCCAAAATTTCCACTTCGGAAGACTTATTTCGTATTAGAACAATGGGATTTAGGGGCGAGGCACTTGCCAGTATTGCAGCGGTTGCCCAAATGGAACTTAAAACGCGATCTGCCGATCGTGAAGTGGGAACACACATTTTAGTAGAAGGATCGAAGGTTAAGTATCAAGAAATCTGTGCGATGGCTGTCGGCAGCACGATTTCGGTCAAAAACCTCTTTTTCAATGTTCCCGCTCGAAGGAAATTCCTAAAAAGTGATGGGGTAGAAATGCGTCACATCATCGATGAATTTGAACGTGTTGCTTTGGTCAATCCGTCTATTGAATTCAAACTCTATCACAATCAGCAACAGCTATTTTTCTTGCCCACTTCAAACACGCGTCAGCGGATCGTTGGCATTTTAGGCAAGTCGTACAACGAAAAGTTGGTGCCGGTAGAGGAAGAAACAGATTTGATAAACATCACTGGATTTATAGGTAAACCTGAGACTTCTAGAAAAAGCAGAGGGGAACAATTCCTTTTTGTGAACGGAAGGTTCTTCAAGAGTTCCTACTTCCATTCGGCCATTCAAAAAGCATTCGAAGGCTTAATGCCACATGGCCACCACCCTTCGTATTTCATCTATTTTGATGTGGACCCCAGTACCATAGATGTCAACATTCACCCAACGAAGACAGAAATAAAATTTGAAGATGAGCGCGCTGTATTTGCCATCTTAAGAAGCACCGTCAAACGATCTCTGGGACAATATCATGTTTCGCCTTCCATTGACTTTGAGCGAGAAGAGGCTTTTGACATTTTACCGCCAAAAAAGGGGCAAACTTTCGAGCAACCAGGCGTTATGATCAATACCGATTTCAATCCATTTGACAAGGGCAAACCGAGCGAATCAAAACAAAGTTGGGAACGGGGATCCGCTTTTCAAAAACCCATGACACATGGTTGGGAGGCACTTTATCAAGGTTTGGAGCAAAACCTAAATGTGAATCAACAGCAAGAGCAGACCCTTGAATTGAGCGGTGATAAAACCGACACGGTAGTGCGTCAAATTGGCAATCGATATATGCTGGTTCAAAGTGCGGATGGAATCTTCCTCATTCATCAATATCGAGCACATGCGCGCATTCTTTTTGAAACATTTGAAGAAAGCATCATGGCGCAACAGAAACCGATTCAAACGCTTTTGTTCCCTATTACACTGGAGTTGAGCACCCAAGATACTGTGCTGCTGCAATCTGTGATAGAACCGCTCATACACATCGGTTTTGAAATCGAAGAATTTGGTAAAAATGCCTTCATTGTTCGTGGCATTCCCGCGGCTTGTATGGACATAAGCGTGGAAGAAACCATTGCCGGTTTTATTGACGATTTGAGGGAAAATAAACCTTCTGACACCGTGAAACTTCAACAACTGGTCGTTCGTTCAATGGCGCAACACACTGCCATCAGGTCAGGAGTCGAGCTAAAGGCACAAGAAATGCTAGGTATGTTTCGTCATTTAATGCGATGTAAACAACCGCAATATGACTTGAACGGGAAGCCGACATTTGTTTTAATGAATTCGGGAATGTTGGATAAACTTTTTAGCTAAAATGATAGGAAATACTAGTTGGCGAAGCATGCCACCAGTCGTTAAAAACCTACTTATTATAAATGGGTTGATGTTTTTAGCCTCTATAACTTTCTCAGAAACGATGAACATCGATTTCTGGAAAATTTTTGGACTCCATTATTTTCAAAGCAGCTTATTCGAACCCTATCAGCTCATCACCTACATGTTTATGCACGGTGATTTCGGCCATATTTTCTTCAACATGTTTGCGGTTTGGATGTTTGGATCTGCCATTGAAAACGTCTGGGGCAGTAAACGCTTTTTAATCTATTATTTACTTACAGGATTTGGTGCTGCCTTTTTGCATTACGGCATTGTCGCGTGGGA
>Ga0115566_10002791_pt1 | contig 14297 bp, 13 predicted proteins | sample COGITO_mtgs_1204_3_FD_87173 | JGI IMG/M metagenome (GOLD analysis project Ga0115566, IMG submission 87173) | Pelagic marine microbial communities from North Sea - COGITO_mtgs_120405 | ecosystem: Environmental > Aquatic > Marine > Epipelagic | place: Germany:Helgoland, sampling site Kabeltonne...
AGGTCGTCCACGAGGACGCCGAGGTAGCTGCTGCCGCGGCCCATGATGGACGGCGGGAGCGCCTCCAAGCCCTCAAACTCCAGCGCCTTACCCGCGGCGTTGGCGCCTGTAAACAAGACACGCCGTCATTCTAATCGCCCATACGTAAAATAAAAAGATACGTACCCGCCACCAACCCCTGCGCCGCGGCTTCCTCGTACCCGGTGGTTCCGTTGATCTGCCCCGCGAAGAACAGCCCGCCCACGCGCTTGGTCTCCAGCGTCCATCGAAGCTCCCGTGGGTCCACGTAGTCGTACTCGACGCCGTACCCCGGCCGGAGCATCTTCGCGTTCTCCAACCCTGTACACAAAACACGACGTCACTCTAATTGCCCATATGCAAATTAAAAATAAACTTACCGGGAATCGTCCGGAGCATCTCGATCTGGTCGGGCTCGTCCAGGGTGTTCGAAAGCCCGTTCGGGTACACGACGTCGGTGTCCAGTCCTTCAGGTTCAAGCCACACGACGTGGGTACGATCGGGAAAACGTTTCACCTTCATCTCCAGCGAAGGGCAATACCGAGGGCCGACGCCCTCGCCCATATCACCGCCTTTGAATAAAACACGACGTCATACTAATTGCCCGTACGAGAAGAAATAAAATAAACTCACCTTCAAAGTTTAAGAAACCCTTCGCCTCCTTCATCACCCGCTCCGTCTCCGACGTGGTCCGCGTCGCCCAGCAGCTCACCTGTTTGACGGGCGGGACCCAGCCTTTGTATGCGTTGAGGAACCCGAACGGTCGCGGCGGTTGGTCTCCCGGCTGCTCCTCCAAGCCCGAGTAGTCGATCGACGCGCCGTCGATCCTCGGCGGCGTTCCCGTCTTCAGCCGGCCCATCTGTACACAACAAAACACACCGTCAGTCCAATTGCCCGTATGTCAATAAAAATAAACTGCAAATAGAAATAAACTAACCTGGAACCCGAGGCCGTACAGCCTGTCCGCCAGCGCGTGCGCGCCCCTCGCCGCGGTGGCGTCCGGCTTCTCCGTGATCGTCGTCGGCATCCGCCCCGCGGGTATGCGCTTACCTCCGACGTGCAGGACGCCTCTCAGGAACGTCCCGGTGGTGACCACCACGGACTTGGCTGTTAACAAAACACGACGTCAGTCTAATTGCACGTGCAAGTATAAAAATAAACTTACCGGTGATCTTACGCCCATCCGCCGTCTCCACCCCCGCGACGACGCAGCTCCGTTTGCCCCCCGGCGGCCCGAACCGCGACGGGTTTGGGTCCTCGACTTGGGCGTTCATGTCGGGCGCACCGTGCGGTCGTGGGTTCGATTCCGGCGTGTCGCGAACGATGAGGTCGTACACCGCGGCGTCGACGACTTCGAGGTTCGGCGTGTCGAAGAGCATCGATTGGACGTTGCGTTTGTATACGGTCCTGTCCATCTGCGCGCGTGGTCCTCGCACGGCGGGCCCCTTGGACGCGTTGAGGACCCGGAACTGGATCCCGGAGGCGTCCGCGGCGGCGCCCATGATCCCGCCGAGCGCGTCGATCTCGCGTACGAGCGCGCCCTTGGCGAGGCCTCCGATGGATGGGTTGCAGGACATCTCGCCGACGGAGCCGAGCGGGGATGGGGTGACGAGCGCGACGCGCGCGCCCCTACGCGCGGCGGCGGCGGCGGCCTCGGAGCCCGCGTGGCCTCCGCCGATGACGACGACGTCGAAGTCGGTGGTGGGTTGGGCGGAGGTGGACGCGAAGCCCCGCGAGCGAGCGTCGGCGGTTGTTAGGGCGACTGCGATGGGAGCGTCGGGAGCTCCAGCGATTGGGAACGGGAGACGCGATGACGCGGCGACCGAGGACGAGGATGCCGCGGAGGACGCCGCGCGCGATGCGCGACGCGCCACCGCTGAGAGCATGGCGGGCGATGGACGCTGCGAACCGCCTCGATCGAGTTGTGCCTCAAACCTCTGAAAAACCACCAACCGAGCTCCACCGTTAACCGCGTGAATAAACATGACGTTGTTCTGACCAAATGCCCTACCAAACACCCGTTAATTCCAAATACGCGTGTGTTTCCGTATGCATATCAGTTAGACACATATCTAACAGATTGTCGGTTCAGGCTGCGCCAACTGGACACAAAGCTGACTGTTCAGGATAAAATAGGCGCGATCAGAACTTCACGCGCCTTACCCCACCCGCGCTCAGCGATGTCCATCGTGTTCGCCTCGGCGCTCGCGCGTTCCGTCGGTCCGCCGGTCACCGGCTCCCGGCGCATCGCGCCCGGCGTCGGCGTCGCTAAATCGCCGCACAGCTGTGCGCGCGCCCCATCGGTCACCGCGCACGCCAAAAAGAAGGGTGGATCGAGGGATTCGTACGAAGACTACGACGACGGCTTCGGCAGCGGCAGCGGCAACTACGACGCCAACTTCAACTCCATCGACGACGACTTCGGCGCGGCGAGCGACTACGATTCCTTCGGCAGCCCCACCAAGTCCGGCCAGACGGCGGGCGGCAAGAAGAAGGGTGCCGCGAAGCGCCCAAAGAAGACCAAGGCTGGCGACGACGGCCTCGGGCCCGTCGCCGGCGACGTCTCGCGCCTCATCCGCTCCAACGCGCCCGCAAAGCCCGAGAGCGGCGCCATCGGGTCGTCCCTCGACTCCGGCGACGGACCTAACTTCGTCGCGCCGCTCGACGGCTGGAAGAAGAAAGGCGAAGGATCCGCGTACGGGGATGTGTTTCAAAACTCCGCTGCGTTTTCAATGGACGACGGAGATATGGACTTTGGCGAACCCATCGAACCGGACGCGCCTCGGGTCGTGACCGTGTCGACGGCGGCGCCCAAGAAGGAGAAGAAGGACGCCGCGCCCGCCAAGGCCGTGGACCCGGCGGACACCGGCAAAGGGGAGAAGAAGGCGAGCCAGACGCTGAAGAAGTGGGGCTTTGATCAGGCGGACGTCGACGCGGCGTTGGGCGCGACGGAGGACGACGCATCGTCCGTCGTCGGCGAGGGGCAGACGGCGTACAACAAGAAGCGGCAGGTTCTCGCGCTCGACTGGCTGCTGCTCAACGCGCCGGAGGATGCCATCCCGATGGACTACCGCAACGACGCCATCAAGGCGAGGTCGTGATCTAGTTAGCGAGTACGAACATCATTTTTTCTGTAAGACCACTGTTTCTCTTCACTCGTTCTTCTTCGTATTGAAACAAAGTGACACACCCCCGCGCCGTGGGGGCTGGCTAGTCGCGTGTAGTGTTATAAAGAATCCAAGCTCACTTGGCAATTCACTCTCAAACCCATGACCAAACAAGTGCGACCCGACGTCGCAAAAACCAATCAAATCAATCGGCGAAAAAAAGATTTACTTGGGAGCCTTGGACGCCTTGATGCCCGCGATGGCGGCGGCGTAGTCGTCCGAGTTGAACACGGCGGAGCCCGCGACGAGGGCGTTGGCGCCGGCGTCGATGACCTTGTAGGCGTTGGCGGGGGAGACGCCGCCGTCGACCTCGATCCACGGGTTAACTCCCTTCGCGTCGCACATCGCCTTGATCTTCGCGATCTTCTCAACCTGCGACTCGATGAAGGACTGGCCGCCGAAGCCGGGGTTGACGGACATGACCAAGATGAGGTCGACGCAGTCGAGGACGTACTCGAGGCATTCGGGGGGGGTTCCGGGGTTGAGGACGACGCCGGCCTTGCATCCGAGGTCCTTGATCTGGTTGACGGTGCGGTGGAGGTGGATGGTGGACGCGCCTTCCGCGTGGACGGAGATGATGTCGGCGCCAGCCTTGGCGAAGTCCGCGACGCGGAGCTCGGGCTCGACGATCATGAGGTGGCAGTCGAGCACCTTGTCGGTGACGGGGCGGAGCGCGTCGACGACGAGGGGGCCGATGGTGATGTTGGGGACGAAGCGGCCGTCCATGACGTCGATGTGGATCCACTCGGCGCCGGCCTCATCGACAGCCTTGACCTGTGGGGGGGCGGGGGGTCAGCGAGACGCCAGTTGGACGGGGGAATCCTATCCGGATCGCTGGGCTATTTTCCGAGAGGGGGCGCCGCCCGATCGCACGCCGCGCGGGGCATTCGCCCACTCGAGCGCCCAAATCGTGGATGTGTGTCAGGGTATTGAACGGGACATCGAACCGGTCAGAGAGCGGGGCTTAGACACGTACCTCGGCGCCGAGGGTGGCGAAGTTGGCGGAGAGGATGGATGGGGAGACGATGACGGAGTTCTTGTCGCACGCGTCCACCTTGGCGTTGGCGGACACGTTGAACGCGGCGCGAGCCTTGGTGGCGACGCGCTTGTTGGCGACAGCCTTGCCCGCGAGGGACTTGCGGGCGAAGACGGCGGAGTTGGTGACGGCGGACATCGTACTAGACGGTGCGGTGTGTAAAGTGGAGAGAGCCGGAGGAGCTCGGTGCACTGAACCGGTGACAAATTGGATCCGATAAGACCTGCCCCGTGAACCGTGAACGACGGTCTATTTTACACTGTATTTTACACTGGTATAGACCACCCGCCTCATTTTTCGGGGTCAAGGGTTTTGGCTGGAAATTGTTCAGGAAGCCGCGAGTGAGACGCCGAGCGGACACACCCGGTGCACGTTCGCAAACGCCGCACTCGTCGTTTTTAGACCAGACAACATGGCCGCTTTCACCGTTTCCATGTCCGCCCTCGTCGGCGCGCCCGTCAAGGTACGTCGCGTCTTCGCACCGTCGACGCAATCCGGCCACCGTCGGTGTGGCCACCAGAGGGTTTTTCCGGGAGGGATGTGGGCGAAAAAGCGAGCGCGAGCGCCGCGCCGGAGACGGCGCGGCTCTCACGCGTCGAGCGGTCGACGCGATCGCATCGCGCGGCATCACCGGTGTTCGTTCGTCGCTCGCGATTCGCGCGGCGTACGAATCCGGGAAGGGCGCGCGTCGACCGAGAGCCGCGCGCGGCCGCGTCGCGACGTCATCGCCGTTCCAGCCTCCCTTATCCAAGGCCGGCTGGGCTTTTCCCACGCGAACCGACGGGCGACACAGCTGTGACGACGGCGTTCACGCGCCTCGGTCCCGCGCCCGTACTTGTCCACATCGTCCACGCGACCACGCGTCGGCATCCCGCGAGTTCGTCTCCCTCCGCGTCCACCCACCGCGTCTCCACCCACCGCGCCTCGCTGACCTTCGCCCCATTTTTCCTCCTTTCCATCCAATTTCAATCACAGGCGCGCTCCTCCGTCGTGTCCCGCAAGGCTGTCCAACAGCGCGGCGCCCGCCTCGTGGTGCGCGCCGAGGGCGAGGAGGCCGAGGCCAAGGCGGATGCCCTCGCGGGCCTCAAGCCCACCAAGTGCGCGGATTTCAAGTCCATGTCCAACGACGAGCTCAACGCGCAGATTGTCGACGCCAAGAAGAAACTCTTCGAGCTCCGCATGAGGCAGTCCACGCGCAAGGAGTACAAGGGCCACCACTTCGGGATCCTCAAGACGAAGATCGCGCAGATTCGCACCGTGAAGCGCGAGCGCGAGGTTACCGAGGGTGTCAACAAGCGCGATAGCCGCAAGATTAAGCGCGAGGAGCGCGCGGCTAACATCTACCTGTAAACAAACATTCGCTCGGAAGAAGCATCTGACTTTAGTGCGAATGTTGGAGAGCGAGCGGGGCGGCTCCGGCGGGCGTCGGAGTCGGTTTTCTCTCCCGGGGGTGGGCGACGGGGCAGCGGCGTTGACACAATAGCTTAATTCTTTTAGCGATTATCATGTAAAGCGATTACAACCATTGCGCGAGTTGCCGAGTCGACCCGCCCGCTACGCGTTAGTGCTGCCCGAGGTTCCCCACCAGGTTCAGCGTATCCCGCAGGATGAGGAACATCCCCGACCCGAGCAGCAGCAGCACCCCGCTCGCGGTGATGCTCTGCTCCACCTCCGCCGGCAGCTTCTTCCCACCCCGAAGCGCCTCGATCACGATCAGCAGCAAGAACCCGCCGTCCAGCGCCGGCAACGGCAGGATGTTCACGACGGCGAGGTTGATGTTGATCACCGACGCGAACTGGTACAGCCCGCTCGCGTCGGCGCCACGCATGACCTCGGCGCCCACGCCCACGATCGCGATCGGCCCGCTCACGTTATCCTTCGCCTGGCTGAAGTTGGACACGAGCGAGAAGAGGGACTTGCACACCAAACCGGTGAGCCGCCCGAATTCTTTACTCGCCAAGAACAAACCCTCCGCTGGGTCGCTCGCGATTCGCTTACGAACCTCCGCGTTCGCCTCGAGCTGCACCCCGATCCGCCCTTCGCCGTTCACCCCCGTCTTGGGCACCACCTCTATGTCCACCGGCGGGGCGTTTAAACGATCGATTTTGAGCCGGACCGGGTTCGAACCCGCGGCTTTAACTTTAGCCACGACGTCGTTTACCGACCGGCCCGCCGCGGGCAACGATTCGCCGTCGATCGCGGTGATGACGTCGCCCACCTTGACGCCGTACTCACGCGCCGCGGACGTGCTCAGCAGCTGCGCCACCTTCACCCCGGGGCGGTACGCCTGCTCGACGAGGCCCACGGTGTTGACCTGGTAGTTTAGAATCGCCAGCGCGAATGCCACGTTGGCGAGAACTCCGGCGGTGATGACGATGGCTCGGTCTTTAATCGGCCTGTTGCGGAGTAAGTCCGGGTCGTCTTCGGGGTACGGGCAGTCGGGATCGTCGTCGGGAAAGGCGACGAAGCCCCCGAGCGGGACCCATCGCAGTGAGTACTCCACCTCGGGACCTTTGTAGGACAGCAGGTTGGGTCCGAATCCGACGGAGAATTTGGAGACGTGGATGTTCTGGAGCCGCGCGGCGAAGAAGTGCCCGCACTCGTGCACGGTGATGATGGAGGCGAGGACGGCGATGGCCTCGATGGTGCTCGCCGGTCCGTCCAGCTCGAAGCCGGTGTTCATGAGCCCCGCGCCGAGGCCCATGAGTGTGAGCTTTGGTACAAAGTCCGCGAACGGCGGGAACCACTCGTCCACGTCGTCCTTCGTCTCCATCTCGGGCGTCGGCGCGTGTGTGTCGACGACGATCGGTTGAATGACCGTCTCACGCTCGGCATCCGTCGACGAGCTCGGGAAACCCCTTCGCGTCGTGAGGGACGCGCGACGCGGCGACGATGATCGCGTCGTCGTCCGGGAAGAAGAGGAACGCCCCGCAACCGTCATCGGCGACACCTTGGCGACGACCCGGCCCGAGCCGCGACGACGCGCGATGTTCGAGACGCTACCGGCGCTACCGGCGACGAGCGCCGACGTCGTCGATCCCATCGTCCATGCCGCTCCACTCATGATCTCCCCGTCTATCGAAGATCCTCTCTCTCTCTATATGTGGGGGGGGCGCTCGATCTTGTGAGTCTTGTTTCACAGCGTGGCACTGGACGAAGGCACCTGGTGGAAGAGTTAACCAGACCCAACTCGCTCCGTGACGTGTATCACTCATCTTGAAATATGTATTACGTGTATCACGGAATAGACCGGAAGATAGACCAGGATAATGAAATTCGTCGCTTTTACGGTTTGAAACTCGATAAACTCGCAAAAAATCTAATAAGTGTTACACCGTGCGAAGGACTGTTCGCGAGTTTCCCCTATATTCGAATCGATCCCCTATGGGCATTTCAGTGAGAGATTCTCTTTTTGGCTTCGAATTTCTCACCGTCCGATTCGATTCGAACATCTCCCAATAAACGGATAGTGACAGCCATTTCCAAGACAGACGCACCCAGCACGACCGCCTCCAACACGACCGAACGCACGAGACTGACCTTATACGAGTGACTGAGTAGCACACGCGGGTTCCCTCCCGTCGCGCGCTCAGTCGCCGGGTCGCCTCGCGCGTCGGTCCGTCGTCACCGCCGTCGCATCTCACGTCGAGTCAGCGTAACAATTTTCGCGGGAGATACGTGTAGTGCTACCTCTTTTGAACGGAGGAAGGGGCGCCCCCATGGAGGTCGACCCGCCTCCGTCCGCGCCCGGTGACCCCGCGGTGGGTCCAGCGCGGGCCACGTCGACGCCTTCCACCGATGTCCGCCAGATCGGGCACTGGCGGGTGGACAAGCAGATCGGCCGCGGCTCCTTCGCGGTCGTCTGGCGCGCGCGGCACGCAGACACCGGCCAGCGCGTCGCGGTGAAAGAGATCCGGCTGGACAAGCTCAACCGCAAGCTGCGCGAGTCCCTCGAGTCCGAGATCCAGGTCCTCCAGCGCTCGCGCCACGGTAACATCATCAAGCTCCACGACATCATCAAGGAGGAAAAGAAGATCTTCCTCGTTCTCGAGTACTGCGCGGGTGGGGACGTGTCGGAGTTTATCAAAAAACACGGCCGAGTCACCGAGGACGTCGCGCGGCACTTCATGAAACAGATGGCGTCCGGCCTGCGCGCCATGCGCGCGCAGAACCTCATACACAGGGATCTCAAGCCCCAGAACCTGTTGTTGACCAAGTCAAGCGCGGACGCGGAGCTCAAGATTGCCGACTTTGGCTTTGCGAGGTACATGCATCCCACCGGGATGGCTGAGACGCTGTGCGGGTCTCCGCTGTACATGGCGCCGGAGATCTTGGGCTACCAAAAGTACGACGCCAAGGCTGATTTGTGGTCCGTGGGTACCATCCTGTACGAGCTGTTAGTGGGAAGGCCGCCGTTCACGGGGATGAACCCCATGCAGCTGCTGCGAAACATCGAGCGGAGCGACGCCAAGATCCCGGTGAGTTTCTTTGTATCTTTATACGGGCAATTAGACTGACGTCGTGTTTTCGTGTTGTGTGTACAGAGTAAGGTTGCCCACGCGCTGAGCCGCGAGTGCGTGTCGATACTCCGCGGGTTGTTACGGCGGAACCCGGTGGAGCGCATGAGCTTCGAGGAGTTCTTCGACCACCCGTTCCTGACCGGCGGCACCGTGTGTGTACCCACGAGTGGACCACGCGTTGACCAACCGAGAAGTGAAAGTATTCCCGGGCTCAAGTCGAGCGGGACGAACGTTCAAAAGTTCGGAGGATCGTCCGGGGTGGACTCTGGTATGAGCGGCGATAACTCAAGCGATATCTCGGGCGATTCCTCGCAGATGCCCTTCCCGATGGAGGATGACGGTATCCCCGCCGCCGTCGGTGTCCAGCGCGAGGACCGCCGAGGTGGAGGCGGCCCGAGGTACGGACGGGACGAGAAAGAGAAAGTCTCGCATCAAACGTACGTCCACCGCCGCCGTCACTCGCCGCCGCCGCAACACCTCGCCGCGATCCCGTCGAGCGTCGAGAAGGCCGCGCGTGGCGTCGGGAACGTCGCCGCGGCCGCCGCGATCGGCGTGAGGGACGTCGCCGCCGCCGCCGCCGCGGTGGGGAGCAACTGGCTGAGCACCTCGCCGCTGAGCCGACGGCCCGGGTTCCTCGGCGGGACCTCCCCTTCGGGACCCGGTCGCGTGGGGTCTGGAAGCCACCAGAAGCCTCCGCTCTCGTCCTCCCCCGCGCGCGCGGCGTTCAGCGGGTTCAACGTCTCGCCGTCCAACACGACGGGCGGCGACGACCGCGGGTCTTCGGGTCCCGGTGAGATTCAGCCCGTGCCGTTTTCGTTGCAGGGGTCCAAGGGAAGAAGCGGCAGCGATCGGTCGCTCAACTCGATGGACGCCGAGTACGTCCTGGTTGAGGAGGAGGATAAGGGTGGAGGCGAACGCGTGCCGATGGAGTCGTCCCCGAGCTCGGCGCCGAGCGGCGTCTCGGGCGGCGGGCTTCAGCAGATGGCGGCGGGGTTAACGCGGCGGCTCTCGTCCAACATCGGCGCCGCCATTCGCGGATCCCCGCCGAGTAAGCCGTCAACGTCGCCCGGCCGCGAGCTCTACCGCGTGAACGTCAACCCCGGCGGGCTCGGGCTCGGGCTCCAGTCCGGTGTCTCCCCGTCCGGGTCGTTCCCGCCGAGGCCCGACGGGATGGGGATCAACAACCGGATGACGCGGTACTCGCCTCCGGAAGCCTTCGGCGGACTCGCTGGACACCAACCGGCGCACGCGGGCGGCGCCAACGGAAGCTCCGGTCCGTCTTCCAGAGTCTCCAGCGCGAGGTCCGGGACGTCGATTCGTATCAGCGGCGGGTCCCTCCCGTCGCAACCGCCTTCGCAATCGCCGTCGGAGAAGGAGGCGGCGGCGGCGCTGGCGCTCGCGCGAATGGCGGCGAACGCGGCGGCGGCGGCGCCGGGGGAGAAACAGTTCGCGTCTCTTCCGCAACGCGTCTCCGTCCTCGAACGCGCCGCCACCGTGCTACGGGACGTCGCCATGGAGCGGTGGGATAGCGGTAAACGGCTGGGCGCGCTCGCCGTGTCGCTCGTGTCGCTCACCGCGCTGCGGGAGGGGTACAAGCTCGCGCAGGTGGTCGTGAAAGAGGCGACGGACGCGGAAACTAACTCTGCGTCCGCGTCTCTCACGATGACGAAAAGTTCGGGCTCTGACGAGTCGCAGCTCGCCGCGTCGCAATCGCAGTCCGATTCCGGAACGTCTCTGGAACGATCCGAGTCGCGGCCCGCGAGCGCGTCGTCCTCGGTGTCCGGCTCGCCGCCATCCCCGGGGCGGCCGGGCGCGGGTACGGGTACCCACGGCGTGAAGACCCACGAGCGGCTTCGAAAGGATCGCGAAAGGGCAGTCAAGTCCGCGGAGCGAATCAAGACGGCTTTCAACGCCGCGCTTCAAAGGGCGGATCGCGCCGCCGCCGCGGTCAAGGGCGTCGGAACCGAGGGCAGCGCGCGGCTGCCCGACGCCATGGACCTCACCTACGACGCGGCGCTCGCGCTCGGTCGCAGTGGAGCGGTGGAGGAGCTCATGGGTAACGCGAGAGCCGCGCTGGAGATGTACAGCAGAGCGCAGACTCTCCTCGTGTTTATTCTCGCCGAGGGGCCGCACTTCGTGAGCGCGAACGAACGCGCGGATATCCCGACGGACGCGGAGAATGAGACCGCGGCGGCGCTCATACCACCCGGCGCGCAGTTCCCCGCGCGGGGAAGGATCGCGAGGTTCGTGGGAGCCATCGGGGCGAGGCAGCGGGCGTGCGCGGGGGCTGGCGCCGGCGCGTCGAGCGGCGCGAGATCCATGCCCGCGCGGCCGCAACCGTGATCTCTCCGGAGGTTAAAAAGAGAACGGTTAAAAACCGACCACACGTGTACCATGTACCAAACACCTGCGTGAACGCAGCGAAAAGCGCGACGCCCACGGCCACGCGCGCGAAAAATGTACCAAAAGGACGACGAGCCTCTCTCGTCGTCCGCAAAAAGATTTTTTTAGAAAAATTCATTCTTTCACAAACCGTCTCTCTACGCCTCGGTGACCACCTCCTCTAACTCGTTCGGGTCTTTCACCGACCCCGACCTCGAGAGACTCAGCCCTCTCTGCGCCTTGTACCGCAGCGCTAACCGTTCCTTGATGGTCAGCGTCTGGTTAAAGAACGGCTCGCGCATCTCGTCGCGCTCGGCGACTTCTTTTCGCAAAGTTATCTTTTCCATGTTTTCCAGCAGCGGCGCCGTCTTGTGGTTCGGCAGCGGGGCCCGCGCGGTCACCTCCATCCCGGGAACCGGCGCGGGGGGCGGCGGGGGCGGTAGGATCGCCGTGAGCTCGTACCCCGCGAGCGCGTGCGACGCCGCGGACCGTAGGGACCTGTGCGTCACCGACCCCTCGGGCCCGAGGTCGGCGGCCAGTATCGCGTCTCTCACCTCCGTACACTTTAAGATGTCGTACGCTCGCGAGTGATCACCCTCCTCTCTCTCAGCATCCTTCGCAGCCTTCGCGGCTTTCACGGCCGCGAGAGCGCCGCCCTGCCCTGCCCCGACGTGCCCCTGCGCCTCGCGCAGGTCCTTAAAAGAGTTGGGCCCCGACGCGTTCGGGCCCTCGAACTTTGCCCAGTTCATAATCCCGAGAAGTATTCGCAGCGCGGGCTCCGCGCAGTCGCGCATGTTACACCTGACCACCGCCGCGAGCTTCTTGACCAGCGCGCCGTCGTCCTCGAGAAGCTCAGCGCGGCACCGCGGGTGCCTCGCCGCGTGTTCCAGGCATCGAAGCGACGCGGAACACGCGAGGAAGTCGTCGCACGGAGCGTCGCCCTCGATCAAAGCGGGCCGGTACGCCTCCAACATGTCGTCGGGCTCAGCCTCGGCCCCTGGCTCGCCCTCGCCCTCAGCCTCACCCTCGGGCTCAGCAACAGGATCGGGCTCGGTCATCGGTTCCTCACCTTCGGCATCCTCGGCACCCTCGGCACCCTCGGCACCCTCACCACCCTCGGGCTTTTCCTCCACCATCTCGTACACCGGATTGCCCTCCTCGTCAACCGCCGGGTTACCCTCCTCGTCAACTGCCTGCACCGGGTTACCTTCCTCGTCCAACTTTCGAACCATGACCGGCGGGGGCGGCGGCGGCGGAGGTGGCGTGTACGTGAACGCGGGCGCGCACTGATGCACGATCGTCGTCGTCCACGTCGGCCGATGTTTCCCGCTCGGAAGTAAACCCCGCTTGACGCGGTCGCCGCCGACGCGGCCGATGAACTGATCCGCCACGAACGAATGGCACAGGAGCGCCCCGAGCAACTCCATGACCTGCGCGACACACTCGGGGGTCGTCGCCTTGGGGACGAACGGCGGCGGGGCGGGCGGGGGAGCGCCCATGTTCGGAACAGCCGGCCCTTCGTACGCCGCGATGTCTTCGTCGCCGGGTGATTTCTTTGGAGATTTTCTGGCGGATAACAACGCCTCGAGGTCCACCTTCTTGGCGCGTGCCTCGTCACTGGCGCCCACGCCGAAAGCCTCCGCCAAGATGTTGTCCTTCTCCATCGCCAGCGGCGTCGACGGCGGGGTGCGGTACCTATCGCAGGTGGGCAGCATCGCGCGGATGTCGTCCACGGCGCCGCGCCATACGATTTCTCTCGCCGCGCGCTCGCTGAATTTGGCAAACTTCTTCAGGCCGATCGCGCCGCACGTTCTGGACTCCGCGTCGTGTCTTCGCAACAACGTATGGAAGGTCTCCACGACGCCGTGGTCCTCCACGAGTTCCAGCGCGGTCTGGTTCGAAGCGCACGCCAGGCGGACGAGGAAATCGCCGCAGACCATCGCGTGCGACAAAACCGGATCCTTCTTTTTACCGTCCTCGCCTTCGCCGGCTTCCCCGTCGGCACCCCCGTCGGCACCCCCGTCGGCACCCCCGTCGGCACCCCCGTCGGCACCCCCCTCCGTGTACTTGGCCACCGGGGCCAACGCCGCGAGCAGCGACGGGACGAGGCCGCCCCTTCGGAGCAGACACTCCCGACCGATCCGCGTTCGCATGCAAATCTTGACGAGCCTCGCCGCCTTCGCTCGGACCGCCTCCACTTTGCCAATCTCGCTGTCGGGTTTTAAGATGTCGCACAGCGGCGTGAGGTCCCTGGCGAGCTCGACGACACCCTCGGGTGCGCCGACGACCAAGTGCGTGGATTCCCAGTCGCACGACGCCATCGTCGCGAGGCATCGCAGCGCGTGAAAGACGATCGCGGTGGACGGCGAAACAATCTGCGCCACGGGCTCGGGCTTGGGTGTCCCCGCCTCCTCCGCCGCGGCGATCTCCTCCTCGGTCGGTGTCGACATCTTCTCGCACGGCAGCAGCTGTGCCCACACCGCGTCGACGCACGCGCGGATCCCAACGCGGTGCCGGAGGATGTCGCCGGACCTCGCGGCCAAGGCGTGGATCGCGCGGAGGCCCGTCACCCGCGTCGCGTCCTCGCCGTTCGCATCGAGGAGCTTCATGAGGTTCTCCACGACGTCCGTCTCCGCGAGTATGTCGCCATCGTTCCTGTGGGTGGGTCGTATGGGGGGAAGTATCGCGGCGGGATCAGGATGGGTGCGCGATGGGTGGCATCCTACAGGCATCCCGAATCGGATCTGAAAAAAGCGATTGCTTCGCGGGGCGGGGCGGGCGGGACGCGCACCTCGGGTCGGAGGTCAGCTCCTTTAGCTTCGACGCGGCATCCAGGCGCGTCGCATCGTCGCGGAGCTCCTCGGCGACGGGCGCGACGACGTTCTCGCGCGGCGTCTCCTCCGCGCCCTCCTCCTCGGCCATCGCGCTCGTAGCTCTGGGCCGAGCTCGGGCTCCTCGCTCACAGACTGACAGATGGCTATTTTATTACAGTGGGAAAATTAAAGCACGCGCGCTAAGTGTTACCTTCCTTCCTACTCGCTACAGGAAGTCCCCAAGCGAACTCGCTTCCTCTTCGCTCGCGCCAATGACATTGAACTTCTCGTCCCCGCCGATCGGCTTGGTCCTGCTGAAGTTGTCCAGGTCGCACGCCATCTTCGGCGCCGACGTCGGCGG